>JAEEGL016774005.1_pt1 | contig 11692 bp, 11 predicted proteins | sample 9134231 | NCBI WGS metagenome assembly JAEEGL01 (sample SAMN16246548, study PRJNA631951) | gut metagenome | biome: gut microbiome; feature: rumen; material: fiber-attached | host: Bos | place: Iran: Karaj | collected 2018-10 | reverse complement strand
ACTGAGTCCAACAAGTCCAGTTACATTGACACTTATCTACAGAGAGCCGTTAATGCTACAGATGTTGCCGTAGGGATTAACAATGCCCTGCACGGTGATTCAACATACCAATGGTTTCTTGGTTAGTTGATAGAGCGGAGGGCATCACCTATATATTTAAGGTGGTGTCCTCTTTTCTAATTTGCACAAAGAACGAGTGTGTTTAAATTAATCTTTAGAGGCTCCCAAAGGACAACATCTCAAAGGACAAAGCATGAGAACAATCTTTAATCAGCATTCATTTCATACAATAAGATAAGTATTTCGTACAAACATAGCAAAATATCTTCCATAATTTTTGCATGTTCCAAAACAAATTTCTAATTTTGTACCGTCTCTTCGTATGCTGAAAGCCCATGGGGTAATCAGATAGCGGTGGGACACATACATACTAAAGGCGTTTTCTGGACGCTTTGGTTTTGACGATGTAAGAACTTCGCAAACTCTAACTGTCCGTCAAGAACAAAGCAATGGGAACGCCCCTTGGAGGTGTAGTATCTGCACATTATTATATAGTGTTGCTTTACATACATCGGCGTGGGGCTTTCAGCGTTGCTCGGTTTGGACGGACAGGGTAATGCGAAGGCCTTTACATCGTGGAACCGGGCACAGAACTGGCTCCACGTTTTTTGTTTGTATGCATTAATCATTATAACAACAACCTCGACTGGAGCCGAGAGGAACGAATTATGAAGAAATGAACGATAACAAGTTTGTTAAAATTTTCACTATGGCTGGCTTCCTCATATTTGCAGCCGTGAGTTGCTGGGCAACTACAGAATCTCTACATCTTCTATTGCCAAATTTACCCTTAGCTGCATGTTGGGCTGTTACTGTTGGATTCTTCTTCATTGCCTCTTGGGGCACGAAGATGATTGCTGATAGTCTAAACCAAAGCATTTATATGGAGAAACGTGGCACAACACTTATTGGTGGTGTAATCATTGTTTTGGTTTTTTGGCTTGTATGTAGTATGCCAACAAATACTCATACTTTCTTCTATCGCAACTTAATAGACGAGAGAGTGACTCATGATATAGCTACAACACAGGGATATTTATCTCAGATTAAAGATAATACTGTGACAGAAGCAAGAATTCAAGCGAAATGTGCAGAAGTTGAAAACCAAATCAATACAAAACTACAATCATTAGAAGCTGAGATTAAAAATCCTCTTAATCCAGGGAATGGGCCAGAAACAGAGAAGATACTTGGAGAAATTGCCCAAATTCTTGGTGTTAACAAAATCAATAAACTTTCAGGGAGGGGGAACTCTATTTCTGAAAGAAACACTCTCTATCAAGCCTATAGAGATGTTATTCTACTACAACTTGACAATAAAAAGATGAACATCGTCAAGGAAATGCTACCTTCAAATGATAATTACAGAAAAGTCGCTAATAAGGATTGGAAAAATCTTGAACTGAGGAAAAAATATATTGATGAAGGAAAACTCTCTCTTACAGATGCAGATGATATAAAGACCGTATGTAACAACTTGAATCAGGGCTATTCAACGATAAAGACCTATCAGCAGTTCGTTGATTTCAAGAATGATGCAGACAAGGAAAGCTACACTACTGCCAATTCCCAAACTAAAGTATCACGATTATTGAGCGTTTATGACGTGTGGGTTGATTTTCTAACAGGCAAACAGGGCGGTTTAGCATTTGTCTTCTGGATTATTATTTCAATACTTGTTGATATCGCCGCTTTTATATTCTTTGATATAGCATTCAAAAAACGAGACATATAATAACAATTATAAATAATAAAAACAAAGAGTTATGCCAATCACAGTAAACAATGGACCAGCCCAATCACCAGAGTTGGGAAATGTGGCACAAACATTGGAAACAAATCCTATTGAGCAAACAGTAGTTCCTACTAACACAGAACCATCTGCTCCCGCAGGTCTTTCCGCAGCAGAGTTAAACGACCCCAATAGCATAAAAGTTACGGTTTCAGATCCCAAGACACCAATAGTCGTGTTGTATGGACCTCCATCATGTGGTAAGACAATGACGCTTGTTCGCATGACTCGCTACCTTGTATCACAAGGATATACGGTCGTTCCAGAGAAGACTTTTCGTCCATCATATGATGAGAATTATAAGCAATTGTGCGACAACTTCGACCAGATGATTAACTCAAATAATGCAGCAACAAGCACTTCGAACATCAGTTTCATGTTGATAAAGGTCCTAAGAAACGGGAATCCCGTATGTCAGTTGCTTGAAGCTCCTGGTGAGTATTATTTTAATCCCGAAGACCCCACCCGTTCCTATCCTGCATATGTCCACGAAATACTTAATAGCACAAACCGAAAAGTTTGGGCCATAATGGTAGAGCCCGATTGGAACGATAGCGTACCACGCGCAAATTATGTTACACGTATCCGTAATTTGAAATCAATGATGACTCCGCGTGATAAGGTGTTATTTGTTTATAACAAGATTGATTTGACGCCATTGGTCTATAGTGTTGGGCAAGTTAATACAACAGAAGCTATTCGAAACATACAAAACCTGTATCCTAATATTTTCGTTCCTTTTGAAAATAAGAATCCTATCACCAAATATTTTACAAAGTACAATTGCGAATTCGTTCCGTTTATGACAGGAAACTATTCTGAAAGAATAAATGGTGGATATACTTATACGGAAGGACATCCACTTTACGCTCAAAGACTTTGGCGAGCAATGTTAAAACTAATAACGGGTTAATTTACAATGAGCCTAAACATTAATCTTTTTGTTCATGGTGTCCCTATGGGACAAAAAATTTGGGGGCCTAAGGGGGATGACCATCGGTACATTTCATCCTTCTATGGCCCCCAATGGGATGCACCAGAAGTCATGAAAATAGATATTATGGCTTTTGGCGGCACAACATATTGTTATTATTCCTTTGTTAAAGGACAGAATGTTTACGATTCGCAAGGTCGTGATGGTTCATATATCGCCTTAACCCTCAAAATGAACGCTTATTATGGCGATATTCAAAATGTGTACAATATATTAAAAGTTGTCTATGACAAAATGTGCGTAGGGTTATGTGTGACAGAGAAGAATGGCTCTACAAAATTTCTTTTGTCAGATCTCCAGAGCATTGATGATAAACTTAAGGCTATTGAGAGACACATACTTAATTACATAAGCGAGTTTTCTACAACGAACGATATAATAAACCTCAATGGTTTTTCTGTCAGTGGGCAAGGGGCTATTAACAAAATTAACTTACATGAATGCACATGTCATCTTGCTTTTGAAAAAATTCGACATTCTGGGAATTTAATGGTCTCACCTTGGTATCTCTCCATCAGTGCAGAAAGAACCGTGTCTCAATTTAGGGCTGAGATGCAAAAAACGGCAGAGAAAGCAGAACAGGAAATCCAGATACAACAACAATCAGCCCAAGAGAAGATTAACACTATAACCAAACAATTTCAAGAGGAACTCAGGGCTTCTAAAGAACAATCACAGAAGCAATTGGATCAGATAAAGGATGAGAACGAACAAAAAATAGTTGCAATAAAGAATCGTTATGCTGACATTGATACGAAATTAGATACGCTAAACCGAACAATTAAGGAACGTGAGCGTGAAATCTCAGACTGGCAATCAAGATGCAAAAGAAAAGACAACGAAATACAATCCAGCATTCGAAATGCAGAAAAATTGGAACATCAAATATCTAAATTACAGGATAACCTTGAAGAATTGCAATCAGGTGATGGTATTTCATCACCAAAGTCAAAAAAATGGAAATGGATTCTTGCTGGAATTGTCAGTTTTTTTATCATTTTGCTCATCGGGCTTCTAACATGGTTCACTATTCATCATTTCAATGGTCAGAAAGAAGTAATTCGAGAACTTCGAGAGACGATAGAGCAGATGCAGGCTATCCCAAATAACAATGCTAGTTCAAATATTATCAAGGCAGAAAATATGCAATCTGCGGATACCACACACATTACAATTGTTGTAAAAGAACTTACCTGTGACAAGAATTATGTCAAAGTTGGAGAATTGTATCATATTTCCTTAAGCGATAATAGTTTTGAAATAAAAACGGGAGAATGGGTATCAGAAGAATTTGATATAATCGAAGGGAATACGATAATGGCAAAGCGTGATTATGCGGGAAGAACAGGAAGAATCTCTTACATAGCTGGGAACAAAGAAATTGCATCATTAGAACTAGACATAAAAGAATAATCAAACATGAAAAATGATGCTATATTGTTATTGTTTATTGCGATACTATTCTCATCGTGTAATGAAAAAAAGAAACAATTATCTTTCTATGATGACTTAGACTTTGAAGAAGATAGTACAGAAGTTTCTAGTTACCAACCAAGAACGACAATAACCTATAACTCCACAGAAGAAGTTTCTGTACCTTTTACAGAACAAGGTGGAATCAAACTCATTGATGTTACTGTGAATGGTCAATTTTCAGTAAAGATGATTCTTGATAGTGGCTGTTCTGGCACCCTTATATCAATCGCCGAAGCAAAATATTTATATGAGAAAGGATGCATTACGCAAGATGATATTCTGGGAACGACTCAATCACGGATTGCTGATGGAAGCATTGTAGAGAATATGGTTATCAATCTCCGAGAACTAGTTATTGGAGGACAAATCGCATGTTATAATGTAACCGCAACAGTCTCAGCAAATTCACAAGCCCCACTACTCTTGGGTAATGAGGTTCTCGACAGAGCACCATCATATTCGATAGATAATCAACGAAAAGTAATAGTTTTCCAACTTCAAGAATGAACTTATCTGTTTATTTGTTTGGCGATTTAGGCAACGGATATACTCAATATCCAAATGACTATGCCCGTACCATTTTTTCGAATTTCTATAAGAAGTCACTAGCTACCACTCAAGTAACTATTCATAGGGATGGCGACCTGATGTACTATGGTTATATTCGAAAATTAGAAAACAATAACTACATTGGCCTTTGTACAATAATTAATGGTAAGATTATCTCTCAAATTGATAGAATCTTCGCCATCTATGAGGGTGTGATAGAATTAATGGTGAGAAACGGCTATCTAATTCACTACAGTGATAAGGGAGAAATTGTTTCTAAAATAAATAAACTTTATGAAAATAGAGAAGAGATAGATTTGGTAACTTCAAGCCTACAAGCCTCATTTGACAGATTGGAAGCCTTATCCCAAGAGTTACCACCTGTAAGTTATGGCACATCAAAGGACTCTACCAAAAACTTCTCTACTCAAGATGACGAAAATGAGATTGTAATGTCCAGTTACACAAACGGATATACTTTTGTCTATAAATCTGCAGGATATAATACTGCTCAAATGAATAGCTACAGAGGTATCATAGCTAGGAAAGATAAAGAACTAACGGCACTACAAGAAGAAAATGGTAAACTAAAAAATCAAGTTTCATCTCTTCAAAGAAAACAAAGAAACACGTTATGGGTAAGCATTCTTGCAATCATAGCATTAATTCTTTGTGTTATTGTCTACACACAGGTCCTATTCCCAAATGAAGTTACTAAAAAAAATATGGGAGAATATGTTTATTATGGGCCAATGCAAAATGGGAAACCACATGGTACTGGCGTAGCAATTTATCATTCCAATGATACTGCTGGGAGGTTGTACTACTATGGTAATTTTAAAGATGGAAAAAGAATTGATGATAATGCCATCATGTTCTATAAAGATGGTTCTTACTTTCATGGTTCTATGAATGAAGACAAATGGTTTAAGGGGTTATTCTTTGATATCGAAGAGGCACATTATATTGGAGAGTTTGAAGATAATAAACCTTGGAATGGTGCTTGGTACAAACATATCAAAGAGCAAACCATAATTAATGGCAAACCACAATGATTAGAAAAATTATATATGGCTTTCTTCTTGCGACTTTGATTGCTCCCGCAATAGCAAATGCTCAATCAAAACCTAAACGCGATACTACTAAAGATAGAAGTGTAATTGTTGCCAAGCAAAAAGAACAAGCGAAAAAGACAGAAGCACAAAGGAGAAGGCAAGAAACTGCTAGGAAACATCGACAGCGACCAATTGTTAATACTCCACATTATGCTACATACTTGTTTGTTGACCAACAAACCTCTCTCACTGTAGCAATTAACTCATACAGTGGTAATGAAACGTACAATGTAAGTACAGATGGCAAAGAATGGTCTATATATCATCTCCCATCATGGTGTAGGATAACAAAATACTCCAATTCGTTTTCTTTATATGTTGAAGCAAATCCTTTGCACGAAGAAAGAACTGATTGGTTTAAGGTAATTTCAGACAATAAGGAGGTCATAATTAATATAAAGCAATCGGGAAAGCCTCTTAACATCACAGCACATTTCAACTATGCAAACCTTCAACATAATGTGTTTAAGAATTCTCAAGAAATCTTAGAAGGTATGCACTTAAAAATTAACACAGAGGTCGTCATTAATGGCGCGAGAGGGCTGAAATGCATGATTGTTGCGTTTATATCAGACGAAAACAATCATAGCATCAAGGCAACTCCAATTTACTCTAATTATGCTATTACATCATCAAATAATGTCTATGCTGCGACCGAAGTCACTCCAGCGTCAGATGATGCCCAAAGATTTAATGTCGAGATATACCTCCCCAATAACGCAATGAAATTGCCGAAAAAACAAAACAAGTTGCGTTGCCATTTAGCTATCTATTGCGATAAAACCGCTAAATACATAATCGGAGCAGATTACACATTGTCTTTTAAAGCAAAGAACAAAAAAGGCAGAGTAACAACGAAGGAGCCTTAAATATTTGGAAGTCCAGCATGCGACCTTTCTATCAATACATGAAAGTCATTATGTGGCATTTCATACATCATTAGCTATGTTTCATACAAGGTCATCGTTCCGATTACGCTCAATTCCGCAAAAACAATTAACTTTGCAGCACAGAATTATTAACTTTTATATTACAGACTATGGGATTTATTATTGGTTGTGTTGCTTACATTGTAGTTTGTGAAGGAATCTGCAAAATGCTGGAACTTGAAGACTTTGACAAGAAAGCATGGGTCTATGCTATTGTGGGCGTTGTTGGAGGTTTTATCGTAAAATCTATAATTGCATCATAATGTGAGAAGGATTATCTACAATCATTGATTACATCGCCACATTAGGCAGATAGAATAACACCAATAACCCCGTGAGCAGCAAGGTGCTAATTATATCAAATGTAAATGAACTCGTGATGGTAAAGCCAGAACGAGTAATCTATGTGGAGTCAGATGGGAACTACTCTACTATGGTGCTGCATGACAAGACAGAGCAGACTTTTACTATGAATCTCGCACATTTTCAGCAGTTGATAGAAAAACAGCTTGGAAAAGAGGCTATGACTTTTATTCGTCTTGGAAAGCAGTTAATTGTGAATCGTGCTTACATCTTTAAAATCAATGTGAATAAGCAACAACTTATGATGTCAAATTCAGACACCAATATAGCTTTCACGCTACAGGCTTCTAAAGAGGCTTTGAAACAGTTGAAATATTTGATTGAATCAGAAACAGGGAAGGAGGATAAGATATGAGAGATGATGAGCTACAGGTGTTAGGCAAATCTCGTAATTTGGGAAAACGCAATAGATGGAAGATTGCCATCGTTCTGCTAACAATAGCTGTTGCATTAGGACTTGCATTATACTGGATTCTCTCTCCTAAACAGCCAGAGAAGATAAAGACCGGTAAGAAGATGGGGGAATCAACTATCATTATAGGACTGCAAGAAGCTGTGGATTCACTATTGAATGAAAAACTAACTGAGATCAATGGCTTGCAGGGACAGATTATCGTAATGGAAGTGCAGACTGGTGAAATTCTAGCAATGGTAGGATTAGAACGCAATTATGAGGGAAAATTCCAACCATGCAAGAACTTCGCTTATCAACAGGATTTAGGTTCTTTTACGAAAACTGCTTCGCTTTTGGCTGCACTGGAAACAGGAAAAATCAAATTGAGTGATGAAGTGGATGTGGGAGATGGTGTGTTGCTTGTAGATGACAATTCGGTTATGAAAGATCACAATTGGCACAGAGGTGGTTATGGTAAGTTAACATATGAACAAGCCTTGGGACAGAGTTCTAACATTGGAATAGGTAAAGCTGTTAATAATGCCTTTGGCAAAAACCAGCAACAATTCTTTGACTCATTAGAGAGAATGAGTTTTGGTCAACCAGATAGCATAGAGGGAATAGAGGGATTGAAAGCTACCAGTTATCGTTCTCCTAAAGATTCTGATTGGTTGAGCAGTGAAATATGGTGGAATGCTATCGGTTATGGTCGTAAAATAGCTCCTATTCAAATGTTGACATTTTATAATGCTATTGCCAATGATGGCAGGATGGTAAAACCTACGCTGAAAACGGGTGAAGCAGAAATCATAAATCCTCAAATTGCTAGCAAAGCTGGTATTGATAGTATTCAATTGGCATTAGAACATGTGGTTAGTGAAGGGTTGGGGAAAAGAGCAGGGACTCCATACCTCAGTGTGGCAGGAAAGACTGCTACTTCTCAGGTTGACTGGTTTGAAGATGGAGAAAATACCGTGAGTGAATATCAAATTGGCTTCTGTGGATACTTCCCCGCAAACAAGCCCAAATACAGCATGATTGTGAGCATGAATAAGCTAGGACTACCTGCAAGTGGCGGTGGACAGGCAGGTCCGTTATTCCATGACATCGTGGAATGGATGATTACACATGACATGCCTTCACCTCTATGGTAACTGTTAGAAAACGTACGACACAGTAAAACCACAACCGCATAAAGAACGAACTAAACTTAGTGAGTGGTTGGGCTTTTCAATTAAAAGTTGTATTTTTGCATCAGATTAACAAAAACACGATAAAATGGCTAAAGAAACAACTAAGTTATCTTTAAAAGAGTTGAAAGAAAACATTGACATGTTAGACCATGAAGAGCTTCAAGAATACATCGCTGACCCCGGAATAAGCGACCCTGAATTCTTGGAACATGCCAAGCTTCGGATGAAGGAAATTGAAAAGGAAATGATTAGCGTCTATAGAATTTTTCTTAAAGCCCTCAAAAAAAATCATTGCAAATACGTGTTGAATGAAGAAGAACGCAATAAGATTTTCTTCACATACAATAGAAAGAGATTCTATGCTGATTTAGATTATGAATACGATTTTGTTATAATCTACTTTTTACACAGCATCCAGATTAATAAAGAAGATAATGTTAAATATTCTCGATTGAAAAGCGCTATCAATCACACAAACGGATTATGCTCAGTGGTTACACGCTACAATGAGTATGAGGATACTGGTGAGATTAATGTTATAAGCCAGACCACACTTCATTTCATATCTAAGAATCCATGCTTTGATTTAGAACTGGGAATGGTCCTTGAAGACTTTTTAATGGCTAGAGAGGCATTATTGAGTCTGATGAAAAGGAAATATCACAAGCAAAACAAATAGAAGAAGAATTCTAACAATTAATGAGGGGTTGGGCTTTTCAATTAAATTGTGTAACTTTGCATTATATTTAAAATAAAATTTCAAACAACAATGAAAATAACAATGAAAACAATATCAGATAATAATATGGATATACCAAGAACTAAAAAAGAGTGGGAAGAATATTATAATTTGAAAAAGAGAGCTGAAAAACTTTTTAAAGAAAAGGGAATTTGTGTTGATTATTCATAATCTCTTAAATACTAAGACGTACTATATGAGTTATTATGAAGACGAGATATATCTATGCTTTGTTAGCTTCACTCATCTTATGTTGTGGCTGCAAGCAAAAGATGCAATTTGACAAATGGGAGATAGACCATACAATAGTACAAGGTGACAGCATTATTGCAGTCTAGAAAAAAGACACATCCGCTTCGACCGACAATCTCTCAATGGGGAAACTGCAAGTAACAAACAATTGGCAAACACATTAGGCAAGGTATTGAAACAACTTCGCAATGAGGGACGCTGCCACATCAAATATGAAAGAAAGCAGCGTTGCTTTCACATAACTTCAAGAGAATAATATGACTAAGAATAATCAAAAAATACCGTTAATGGAAAGAGAAGAAGCAAGTGTCTTAGATATGTTCTGCAAAGTCCTAAAGAAAAGACATATCAAATATGAGATAAAGGATAACGGTGAAACAATCTTCTTTATATATAGAAGAAATAAATACATGGCTCTATTAGATTTAGAAGATGATTTCGCTGACATTGTTTTTATCCATGACATCTTCATTGACAAAAAAGATGAAACCAAACTCGCACGATTAGGAAGATTAGTCAATGGGACAAATAAGATATGCCCCGTAAAAACATATTATGAGGAAAATGAGGATACCGATTTTGTGTTTGTTTTAAGTGAGAGTTCTATTAATTTTATTACTCAAAACTCTAATTTAGAAATAGAACTTATAATTACTCTAGATGGTTGTTTACTATCTAAAGACCTTATAAAATCTCTGATGAAGAGAAGATATAATAAGCGGAAAAAGCAAGAGGAAGATTAGAAATTCAATATAAGTGAACTTTTCCTGAGAATAAATTCGATTTATATACCCTTCCAAGAAAATTGCACTTTTTTAGCAAGGTTGAAGATTTAACATTTTTTAATTTTGAGATTGGGCTAAACAATGATATATTAGTTTAGTTGCAATGATGGACAAGGGAGCATCTATAAATGGTGTTCCTTTGTCTTCTCTGGGTTGTAGAACAGAATTTTTCAGAGCTACCCTATAAAGATAAGAAAAATGTTCTGCTCCAAAATTAGTGCTTATTTAAGTGGGAGAGGGCACAGGCACAATCCACTTGAAATTGGACATGCTTTCCCATTTAAAAAGTAGGAGAGAATCTGCACACATATAGTACACTACAGAGAAACACTTTAGACGACAACACACAGCATTTTCGATTTTCTGCAGAAGCCAGAAAAATGACAGAGCCCAGTGAATTGGCACCACAGAAAATGACAAGAAAATCGCTGTGAGATACTTGACACTTTAACTTTCAGATATATGGGGGAACAAGAGGCGCATTACGGCGTCTTTTGTTTTGCCTCACATAGAACATTTTTTTTCAAAGACACCCTATAAAAACATGAAAAGTTTTCTGTTCTAAGAAATGAAGATGATTTCAGCCTCAGGAGATAGTTTCTTTTTACCCATAGCTGAAAGAATATGGAACCAATTATTATTAATGGTGGAGAAGCTCGATATCTTAGTGAGCTTCCAGAATTTCAAGATGGCTTGCCTCATGGCATAGTCAACAAGACAAAAACAGATGTTGGCGGTACATACGTTGCAGCAAACTGTAGATACAACTATATCATTGTGTGTCCATTCAGGGACTTAGTGGACAGCATAGCAGCAGATAAGAATAATAAATACGACGTCTTCAAGTGTTATGGTGGAGTTAGAGAACACCAATACCACAAGTACATCAAGGAACACAAGATTCGTAAAATTGCCGTTACCTATGACAGCTTAGACAAGCTCCTTGAATGGATGGGAGACAACACAGATAATTGGAAAATCCTTATAGATGAATATCATCTTATTCTAGAGGATATGGATTATCGAGAATCTGCTATCATGCGAATGTGGT
>JAEEGL016588932.1_pt1 | contig 11692 bp, 10 predicted proteins | sample 9134231 | NCBI WGS metagenome assembly JAEEGL01 (sample SAMN16246548, study PRJNA631951) | gut metagenome | biome: gut microbiome; feature: rumen; material: fiber-attached | host: Bos | place: Iran: Karaj | collected 2018-10 | reverse complement strand
TTCAACACAACAAGCCGCGAGCAGTGCATCATCAACACATGGTATGGTGGTGAGATGAAGAAGGGTATGTTCTCAATGCAGAACTACTATCTGCCTCTGCAGGGTATCGCTTCAATGCACTGCTCTGCCAACACCGACATGAAGGGCGAGAACACTGCTATCTTCTTCGGCCTGTCTGGTACCGGCAAGACCACTCTGTCTACCGACCCGAAGCGTCTGCTGATCGGTGACGACGAGCACGGATGGGACGACGAGGGTGTGTTCAACCTCGAGGGCGGTTGCTATGCAAAGGTTATCAACCTGAGCAAGGAGAACGAGCCCGACATCTATGGTGCTATCAAGCGCAACGCTCTGCTGGAGAATGTTACTGTTGCCGAGGATGGCAAGATCGACTTCGCTGACAAGAGCGTCACCGAGAACACTCGTGTATCATACCCCATCAACCACATCGAGAAGATCGCCCAGAAGGTGAACGGTAAGAGCGCAGGTCCTGACGCTAAGAACGTGATCTTCCTTTCTGCCGACGCATTCGGTGTACTGCCTCCCGTTTCTATCCTGACTCCTGAGCAGACCAAGTACTACTTCCTGTCTGGTTTCACAGCTAAGTTGGCTGGTACAGAGCGCGGTATCACTGAGCCTACTCCTACATTCTCTGCTTGCTTCGGTCAGGCATTCCTCGAGCTGCACCCAACTAAGTATGCTGAGGAGCTGGTTAAGAAGATGGAGAAGAGCGGTGCCAAGGCATACCTGGTTAATACTGGTTGGAACGGTACTGGCAAGCGTATCTCTATCCCCGATACACGTGGTATCATCGACGCCATCCTGGACGGAAGCATCCTGAAGGCTCCTACCAAGAAGGTTCCCTTCTTCGACTTCGAGGTTCCGACAGAGCTGCCTAACGTAAATCCTGCTATTCTTGATCCTCGTGACACTTATGCAACTGCTGCTGAGTGGGAGGAGAAGGCTAAGGATCTGGCTGCCCGCTTCATCAAGAACTTCAAGAAGTACGAGGGCAACGAGGCCGGTAAGGCTCTGGTCGCTGCAGGTCCGAAGTTGTAAAACGCAGGACCGAAAGCAACTTCGCCCATGGGGGCAAGTCGCAGGTCCGAAACTCTAAGTTTCATTTAGAGCAAAAAACAATACTCTATACAATGGGTTGGCTGTGCCGAAAGGTGCAGCCAATCTTTTTTTGATGTAAGTCAAAAAGGCGACTGCATCAGGTACTTTTTCTTAACTCTTAAATCCCAACTCTTATTTTCTACGTACCTTTGCAGCGCAATCGTGAGATTGTATTGTTATTCATTAGGTTAGTAGTTAATAGATTTTTTAAGGTAAAGATTATGTTATTAGATTTTCAAACAGCGGTCATGTTGGCATTTGTTGCTATTGCGACTGTTCTGAGTATCATTACTCTCATGAACACCAACGTTCGCTAACATCAAAGCAATGGAGGTTACTCCTATTGCCGAGATGTGACGAGCGAGGGTCATGTCAACATCCGTTGAAAGGAGTGTGGAGTGAGTGATTCATACCACACTCTTTTTTCATGAAAAAATGAAAAAATGAAAGAAGGAAAAACAAAACTAACTTAAAAACGGTCAAATTATGACATAATTTCATTAATTATAAGGTGAAAATGAACTGATTTTGAGGAATTGTGCGTAAATTTGCAGCCAAAAATGTGATAAAAAGAATTCGTTACTGAATGAAAAGATATATCTATACCCTCTGTCTCGTCATGGCAAGCCTTGTCCTGTACACATCATGTCTTGGCTCCAACGACGATCCTGAAGTAACCTTTTACAACGACACAGCCATCACCACCTTTAAGCTGACGACGGTGAACAGATACATTCACACCACCACGTCGGCAGGGAAAGACTCTGTTTACAAATCTACCCTTTCCAAGATACCGGTCTTCCATATTGACCACTATCAAGGAAAGATATATAACACAGACTCGCTGCCTGAAGACTGCGACCTGAATCATGTGCTGGCAGCCATCTCCAGCATGAACAACGGGACGGTTGTCATCAAGAGTCTCACCAGCGACACGCTGAACTACTATGCCAATACCGACTCCATTGATTTCTCCAAGCCAAGGGAGATCCGTGTCTATGCTTTCAACAATGATATCTTCCGCACTTACGAGGTGACGGTAAACAAGCATCAGGTAAAGACAGGCGTGCTGACCTGGGAGAAGATGGAAGCCGAGAATTTCCCCGTCGACACCGAGAAGGCGAAATGGGAGCAGACCGTCAAGAAGGCTGGTCTGAGACAGTTTATCGGGGCTGGCGCTGCCGAGGCCTATGCCTTTGCAAACGACGGACGACTGATGGTCAGCAAGGATCAGGGAACCACCTGGACTGCCGACTCGCTTGACGAGGCCTCATCACTGTTGCCCACCAAGTTCGCATTTGCCTCCTGGCCGCTTGCCACCAACGATTCCACAGACTACCAGTTACTGATCGGCACTAACGACCAGAACAGCACTGCCTGTGTGGTCTGGAGGAAACTGGCAGAATATGCGTCGGGAAGTGAACCGTCGAAATGGGTCTACATGCCCCAGGAGAGTTATAACGTATATTACCTGCCTAAAATGGAGAACCTGAACCTGCTCCGTTATAAGGGACACATACTTGCCTTCGGTGACAACGGAAAGATCTACGAGAGTCGTGATAAGGGCATCACGTGGAAGACCAACAACGCATTCACGCTACCCAGCGAGTTGACAGCCTATCACCTCAGTGCGGCTACCGACGACAACGGCTATCTCTGGATCAAGAGCTTGGATGACAATAGTGTCTGGCGCGGGTTTCTGATTGAATAAGACGTGAGAAGACTGTTCGCTTGCATGGTTGCCGTGGCACTCTCTGTAGCCACACACGCCCAGGAAGAGCCGGAATACAAGCTTGAGCTGGGGGCAGGTGCAGGAACGGCAGTCTATATAGGAGACTTCAACAGTCATCTCTTAAAAGGGATGCAGCCGTGGGGAGCGGTCATCGTCAAATATCATCTTAACCCTCGGATGGCACTGGGACTGGACATCGCAACCACGAAGATCAAAGGCTCCAGTGATGATGTAAAGACATGGTATCCTATAGAGCGCTATGCATTCAGTCACCAGTTGACAGAAACCTGCGTACGCTTTGAATACAACTTCTGGTCCTACGGCAACGGACAAGAATATCGCGGTAGCAAACGACTGGCTCCGTTCATCACGACAGGAATGGGTATCACCCACCACGGCGGCGAGAACAGTGGTATGGCTATGAGCTTACTGCTTGGAGCGGGTGTCAAATATAAGATTGGACAGCGTATGAACCTCACCGCAGAGTGGGGCGTGCGTTTCTCCACCAGCGACAAACTGGACGGCAGAAGTGACGTCTATGCCATTAAGAGCAGTGGTCCGTTCAAGAATACCGACGGCTACAGTGTGCTCCAGCTGGCACTCACATACGACCTGTGGGCAAAATGCAAAACGTGCAATAACGACAGATATTAATATATGAAAGAACTTTTGGACATGAACCGGATTCCCCAGCATATTGCCATCATTATGGATGGTAATGGACGTTGGGCCACAGAGCGCGGCAAAGAGCGCAGCTATGGTCATCAGGCCGGGGTTGACGCTGTGCGTCGCATCACTTCCGAATGTACCCGACTGGGGGTTAAGTTCCTGACGCTATATACCTTCTCAACAGAGAACTGGAATCGTCCTGCCGACGAAGTGGCTGCTCTGATGGGACTGGTGCTGACATCCCTGGAGGACGAGATCTTCATGAAGAACAATGTCCGCTTCCGGGTGGTGGGCGACCGCTCACGCATCCCCGAGATGGTCAACAAGAAGCTAGCCGAGACGGAGGCACACACCGCAGGTAACACTGCCATGACCATGGTGGTCGCACTCAGCTATTCGTCGAGACTGGAGCTGACACGCGTTGCACAGCAGATTGCCCAAGAGGTGAAAGATGGAAAGCTCGATGTGAACGACATCAACGAGGACACCGTTGACAAGCGTCTCTGGACAAGCTTCATGCCCGACCCCGAATTGCTGATCCGCACGGGTGGCGAGCTTCGCATCTCCAACTATCTGCTGTGGCAGATCGCATATTCAGAACTTTATTTCTGTGATACATACTGGCCCGACTTCTCTGAAGAAGACCTGCATAAGGCCATCGCCAGCTACCAGAACCGCCAACGTCGTTTTGGAAAGACCGAGGCTCAGGTAGAAGCTGAAGAGAAGAAATGATAAAAGTGAAACAATACTCAATGATGATATATAATATAATAAGGTATAAGACAAAAGGATTGGGGATGAGAGTCTTCGGACTTTCTCTCTTTTGCCTTTTCACCCTTTCACCATTATACGCTCAGGATAAGATTGTAAACCCCGATATCTCATATGCAGGTACGCCACGTACCTGTGAGATTGGCGGCATCGCCGTAGAAGGTGTCGAGGGATATGAGGACTATGTGCTGACAGGTCTCTCCGGCCTAAGTGTCGGTCAGGAAATTGAAGTGCCCGGCTCACAGATTACCGAGGCCGTCAAGCGCTACTGGCGTAATGGTCTTTTCTCGAAGGTGAGCATCACCGCCGACTCTATCGTCGGCTCCAAGATCTATCTCTGCATCCACTTGGGCATGCGTCCGCGTATCAGCACCATCAACTACAATGGTATTAAGAAAGCTGAGCGCGAGGACATGGAAGCGAAACTGGGTATCATGAAGGGTAGTCAGATCACGCCGAACATGATTGACCGTGCCAAAATACTTGCCAAGAAGTATTTCGACGAGAAGGGATACAAGAACGCAGAGATCGATATCGTACAGCACGATGATACGGAGAAGAGTAACATGGTTTCGCTGGATGTCAACATCGACAAGAAGGAGAAGATGAAGGTACACCGGATCATCTTCGACGGCAACGAGAAGTTGTCGGACGGGAAGATCAATGGTTCGATCTTCGGGAAAGGCGCGTTCGGTAAGATTCATGAAGCCGGCAAACTCAAGAACTTCTTCAAGGCAAAGAAGTTTACCGACGAGCGCTACAAGGAAGCCAAGCAAGCTCTTATCGAAAAATATAATGAGTTAGGATTCCGTGATGCCAGCATCGTGGAAGACTCCATCAGCAACTATGACGACAAGCATGTTGATGTATATGTTAAGATCGACGAGGGGGACAAGTACTTTATCCGTGATATTACGTGGGTAGGTAATACCGTGGTCACGACCGATTACCTGAATGCCGTACTTGGCATGAAGAAAGGTGATGTATACAACCAGAAGCAGATCGACAAACGCTTGAAGGCTGATGACGATGCCGCTGGTAACTACTATTACAACAACGGATACGTGTTCTCGAACATCGATCCTGTTGAGATCAATATCGACGGTGACTCCATCGACCTGGAGATGCGCGTCACAGAGGGTCCGCAGGCCCATCTGAACCATGTGCGTATCTATGGTAACGACCGTCTCTATGAGGAGGTGGTTCGTCGCGAGCTCCGTACCAAGCCTGGCGACCTGTTCAATAAAGAGGCACTGATGCGTTCCGCCCGAGAAATTGCCTCCATGGGATTCTTCGATCCTGAGAAGGTGGCACCCGATGTAGTGCCCAACTACGATGATGGCACCGTGGATGTCAACTGGCAACTCGAACAGAAGAGCAACGACCAGCTGGAGTTCTCCCTCGGTTGGGGACAGACGGGTATCATCGGAAAAGTGGGCATCAAGTTCAACAACTTCTCCATCCGTAACCTCTTCGGCAAGAACAAGCTCCATCGCGGTATCCTGCCTTACGGCGACGGCGAGCAACTGGGATTCAGTTTCCAGACCAATGGTAGCTACTATAGTTCGCTGAGCGCCAACTACTCCACGAACTGGTTTGGCGGCAAGCGTCCAAACGGTCTGAGCCTCGGCGCCTACTACTCCAAGCAGTCGGATATCTCCAGTTACTACCGTAACAACTCGTTTTACAACAACTACTACATGTACGCCGGTGGCTACGGTGGCTACAACCCATACGCCTATAACTACGAGTCGATGCTCGACGACGACAAGACCATGACCGTCTTCGGTGCCTCACTCGGATGGGGTAAGCGTCTGCGCTGGCCCGACGACTACTTCCAGTTGTCTGCACAACTCGGCTACTCACGTTATATGCTGCGCGACTGGAGCTATTTCTATATCCACAATGGAAACTGTAACAATATCAATCTGGGTGTGACCCTGTCACGTACCTCTACCGACAACCCGCTGTTCCCACGCCGTGGATCAGAGCTCACAGCTTCTGTGACCCTGACCCCGCCTTGGTCGCTCTTCGACAAGAAGGACTACAGTACACTGGCAAAGAACAGCACCTCGGCAACCTACGAGGATGAGTTGCAGGATATGTACCGCTGGATTGAATACCACAAGTGGAAGTTCAAGTTGCGTACTTTCACAGCCCTGACAGGCGGTCAGAAGAACTTTGTGCTGATGACCCGCGTGGAGATGGGACTGCTGGGAAGCTACAACAAGCACAAACGATCGCCATTCGAAACCTTCTATGTCGGTGGTGACGGTATGACAGGTTACTCCTACGGTTACTCTGAAGAGACCATCGCGCTGCGTGGTTATGAGAATGGTTCCCTCTCCTACTCATCAGCCTACGAGCAGATGATGAAGGGCGGTAACATCTCCTCATACAACGCCTACGCCTATGACCGTTTCACCTTGGAGCTACGTTATCCGTTCATGCTGGGTAACACCACCATCTACGGTCTGGGCTTCCTTGAAGGCGGTAACGCATGGTCGAATGCCAAGGACTTCAATCCGTTCAAGATGAAACGCTCTGCCGGTGTCGGTGTCCGTATCTACCTCCCGATGGTGGGTCTGATGGGTATCGACTGGGCTTATGGCTTCGACAAGGTATATACCAGTCAGAACGGCGCCCAGTCCAAAGGTGGCAGTCATATCCACTTCATCCTCGGACAGGAGTTCTGATTTCGTTAAGAGTTGTTTAATGTTTAAAACCGTTTACGAGTTTTCACGTCAAATAGATGTTGCACTAAAAGAGAACGCTTATGAAGAAACTAATTATCTGCGCTATCTGCGCTATCTTTGGATTAACCTCTGCCTATGCACAGAAGTTTGCACTTGTAGATATGGAATATATCTTCAAGAATATCCCCGCCTACGAGCGAGCAAATGAGCAGTTGAATCAGGTATCCAAGAAATGGCAAGCAGAAGTTGATGCCCTCTCGACAGAGGCACAGACGCTTTACAAGAACTACCAGAATGAGGCTGTATTCCTCTCAAAAGAACAGAAGAAAACCCGACAGGACGCTATCGTGGAGAAAGAGAAGCAGGCTGCCGACCTGAAAAAGAAATACTTCGGTCCCGACGGAGAGCTCTTCAAGAAGCGCACTGCCCTGATGTCTCCTATTCAAGATGAGGTATATAATGCCATCAAGGATATTGCCGACCTACGCGGTTACCAACTGGTACTCGACCGTGCCAGTGACACTGGCATTATCTTTGGTTCGCCCAAGATCGACATCAGTTCTGAGGTTCTCAAGAAGCTCGGCTATGCGAACTGAATCATGAATATTGATTAATAACTTAATAAAAAAGATGAAGAAACTAATTGTTTGCGCTATCTGCGCTATCTGCGGTTTCACTACCGCCAACGCACAGGGTAAGTTCGGTCATGTGAACACCCAGGAGATTATCCAGGCCATGCCGGAATATGAGAAAGCTATGAACGAAGTTGAAACCTTGCAGCAGCAGTACGAGGCGGACCTGAAGAGCATGCAGGATGAGCTGCAGAAGAAGGGTGAGGCTTTCGACAAGGAGCAGGCCACACTGCCCGACAACATCAAACAGCGTCGTCAGCAGGAGCTACAGGACATGTATGCAAAGATCCAGCAGAGTTTCCAGGACAATCAGAAAGCTCTGCAGAAGGCTTATCAGGAGAAGACACAGGCCATCCAGGCAAAAGTCCTGGAAGCTATCAAGAGTGTTGGTCAGGCCGAGGGTTACGTTTACATCGTAGAGAACGGCACCCTGCCCTTTGTCAACTCTAACCTCTCGTCTGACGTTACAGCCAAGGTAAAGAGTAAGCTCGGACTGAAGTAATATGAGACACCTCATAAGCATCGTTATCGCATGGTGTGCTGTCCTTGGCCTATCGGCTCAGGACAGCACCAATACGTTACGTTTCGGCTATCTCAGCTATGAGACAGCCCTTCAGTCGATGCCGGAGTATACTACAGTACGACAAGAGCTGACTCATCTGAAAGAACAGTATCAGGCTGAGACCAAACGCGTGGAAGACGAGTTCAACCGGAAATACGAGGAGTTTCTAGAAGGACAGCGTGACTTCCCGCAGATCATTCTCCAAAAGCGCCAGACGGAACTGCAAGAACTGATGGAGAAAAATATCGCCTTTAAGGAGAAGAGTCTGGCAGAACTTACAAAGGCAGAGAAGGACATGATGGCTCCCCTCAAGATCCGTCTCATTGAGACACTAGATAAGATCGGACGGGAGCGTGGCTATGCCTTCATCATCGACACCGACGCGAAAGCGCTCCCGTTTATCAACCCCGCCATGGGAGAAGACATCAATCAATTGGTGAGGAATGCTCTCCAATAGTCCAGGTCCCATCGGCATCTTTGACAGTGGCTATGGAGGCCTGACCATCCTACACGGCATCCGCCAACTGCTCCCCCAATACGACTATCTCTATCTGGGTGACAACGCCCGTGCGCCCTATGGACCTCGTTCGTTCGATGTGGTCTATGAGTTCACGCGTCAAGCGGTTCTGAGACTCTTTGAGATGGGCTGTCACCTTGTAATCCTCGGATGTAACACCGCCTCGGCCAAGGCCCTGCGCACCATCCAACAGAATGATCTCCCGAAATGGGATCCCACACGGCGTGTGCTCGGCATCATCCGTCCGACAGCAGAGATCATCGGTGACCTGACAAATAGTCGTCATGTCGGTGTACTGGCCACCGAAGGGACGATCAGAAGTGAGAGCTATAACTTAGAGATCCAGAAACTATACCCAGACATACAGGTCTCCGGCGTAGCCTGTCCGTTCTGGGTTCCACTTGTAGAGTACAACGAGGCAGACTCCCCTGGTGCCGACTATTTCGTCAAGAAACGTATTGACGAAATTATGCGTAAGGATCCTGATATCGATGCCATCATCCTCGGCTGTACGCACTACCCCCTGCTTATGCCGAAAATCCTGAAATATCTCCCGACAGGGGTCCGTGTTGTCTCACAAGGGGAATATGTGGCAGAGAGCCTGAAGTCTTATCTGGAACGCCATCCTCAGATTGAAAAGCGATGTGCCCAGGGGGCAGGTGTGCACTACCTCACCACGGAGAATCCCGACAAATTCAAGGAATCCGCCCGCCTCTTCCTTCATGAAGATGTGGAAGTGGAGAACATCACACTAGGCTAAAAGCCGTTTGGCAAAGTATCTGACAGGATACCATACAGACAAGAAGCCAACCACCAATACCGTTATAAAGATCAGAATGATATCCTCTGGGTGCACACTCACAGGATAGGCATTGATGACAAACGAGCCGCTTGACGAACCCAGTCCGACAAGTCCGAAACGTTGTTGTGCCCAACAGAGCAGCAGTCCGATGACAATGCCCAGAACGGCACCAATAGCCGAGATCATACGACCCTCAAACAAGAACACTCTGACAATCTGCTTGTCGGAGGCACCCAGGTTACGCAGGGTCACCACATCCTCCTTCTTGTCGATAATAAGCATCGACAGAGAGCCGATGATGTTGAAACAAGCCACCATCAGGATAAAAGTAAGGAAGATATAGGCAATCAGTTTCTCGATCTTCATAATCTTAAACGTATCGTCCTGCTGTTCGAAACGATCCTTGACAACAAACCGGTCGCCACAATATTTCTTAATCTCCGACTTCACAGCCTCGAAGTTACTACCGGGTTTGAGACGAAGCTCCAATGATGAGAGCATCCCCTGCTGATCGAAGATACGACGGGCAAAGGCAATGCTCGTGATGATATAATTCTTATCATACTTGGCCTGCTTCACATTAAAGAGCACACCTGGCGAATAGAGATGCTCCATCTCGAAAGCATCGGAAGGGTCGGTCAGGTCGAATTGTCCTTCCCGGCGCGGTGCATAGATCTGAAGCGGATAATCAAAGGAGAAGCCCGTTGACAACTGCTCCGCCAAGCGGATGCCAAGAATTCCATAGTCCATATCAGCGGCATGAAGACAGAAATCTCCATCACCGATCAGGATCTTGTTAATATGAGTCAACTGATTGAAGTTATCATCAACGCCCTTGACCATCACCATCGCCTGACGACCATTATAGACTGCCAGTGCCTGATCCTCCACACACTCCGTCGCCACCTCGACCTGGGGCAGTTGTCGGATCTGAGTCAGTATGGGATCATCTGCCGCAACAGACTTTCCTTCAACCGGTGATACTTTCAACTGCGGATCAAACGACGTGAAGAAGGTGGCCACCAGATCATGGAAACCATTAAAAACACTCAGTGTGACAACCAATGCCATCGTAGCAACAGCCACACCGATAACAGAGATGCCACTGATAATATTGATGGCATGAGTCGACTTCTTTGAGAAGAGATAACGCCTAGCTATGAAAAAAGGGAAGTTCATGATTGACTGTCGCTGTTAGCAGTATAACGAGCCACCAACAGCCGACGGCTTATTTGTTTAACAGTTCATCGATACGGTCAATATAATCGAGAGAGTCGTCAATGAAGAAACGAAGCTCTGGCACGATACGCAACTGGTTCCTGACGCGTGTTCCCAACTCATAACGAACCGATTTCCCATTGGCATTGATATTCGTCAGGATCTCCTCGGCCTTCTCACTGGGAAAGATACTGAGGTAGGCGGTACAGATGCTCAGATCGGGAGAGATCTTCACGCGGGTCACACTGACCATCACACCATGAGTGGCACGAGTCTGCTGCTGGAATATCAGCGAGAGCTCCTTCTGGAGCAGTCGGGCTATCTTATTCTGTCTTGTCTCTTGCATATTCTAAATATTTAATTGTTTCTTTTTATCATTTCTTACGGATGAGAGTGAGACCATCACGCAGCGGAAGTATCACCTTCTCCACTCGTTCGTCACGGGCAATATCATCATTGAAGGAATCTATACCTCGCGTCTGCTGGTCGCGATCATAGGCATGATCAACGACATGACCATCCCAGAGCGTATTGTCAGCCAAGATAAAACCACCCGGTCGCAGAATGCCCATCACCATCTCATAGGTCTCCCGGTAAGTGCGCTTGTCACCATCGATGAACGCCATATCAAACAGAATGCCGAGTTTGGGTGCCTCTTTCAGCGCATCACCGATGAGGAACGTAATCCTGTCTGCCACAGATGAGCCCTCTATCCAAGGACGAGTAAAATCCTCCATCTCATCATTAATCTCAAAGGTATAGAGATGACCATCGCCCTCAAGTCCTTCCGCCATGGAAATGGCGCTATATCCACTGAAAGTACCAACCTCCAAGATATTCTTCGGACGGATCATCCGCACAAGCATCTTCAACAACCGTCCTTGCAGATGACCGCTTGCCATCCGACCATGGATGGTGTGGATGTTCGTCGCCCGAAAGAGTCGGTAGAGATAATCGCCCTCCGGGTCGATATG
>JAEEGL015615187.1_pt1 | contig 11692 bp, 10 predicted proteins | sample 9134231 | NCBI WGS metagenome assembly JAEEGL01 (sample SAMN16246548, study PRJNA631951) | gut metagenome | biome: gut microbiome; feature: rumen; material: fiber-attached | host: Bos | place: Iran: Karaj | collected 2018-10 | reverse complement strand
GTCGTCGGGGTTGGGCATGGTGAACGGGTGGTGCGTGGCCATGAGGCGCTGCTCCTCGTCGCTCCACTCAAACAGCGGGAAGTCGACAATCCAGAGGCACTCGAAGCGATCCTTGTCGCGGAGTCCCAGGCGTTCGCCCATCTCCAAGCGCAGCGAGCAGAGCTGCACGCGGGTCTTGTTGGCGTTGTCGCCGCTGAGGATCAGCACCAGGTCGCCGTCGTTGGCTCCCATGGCTGCCTTGAGGGCGAGCAGGTCGTTCTGGTCGTAGAACTTGTCGACACTGCTCTTAATGGTTCCGTCGGTGTTGTACTTGACGTAGACCAGACCCTTGGCTCCCACCTGCGGGCGCTTGACGAAGTTGGTGAGCTCGTCGAGCTGCTTGCGCGAGTAGTCGGCGCAGCCAGGCACGCAGATGCCACCGATGTAGGCCGCATCGTCAAACACGCTGAACTTGCCCAGTTTCATCACGTCCATCAGTTCTACGAACTGCATGCCGAAGCGCAGGTCGGGCTTGTCGCTGCCGTAGAGGCGCATGGCATCGTGCCATGTCATCTGCTGCAGCTTCTCGGGGAGGTCGACGCCGCGCACTTCCTTGAACAGATGGCGTGCCATGTCCTCGAAGATTTGTATGATGTCCTGCTGCTCCACATAGCTCATTTCGCAGTCAATCTGCGTGAACTCGGGCTGACGGTCAGCACGAAGGTCCTCGTCGCGGAAGCACTTGGCAATCTGGAAATAGCGGTCAAAGCCGGCTACCATGAGCAGCTGCTTGAGCGTCTGCGGACTCTGCGGCAGGGCGTAGAACTGCCCGGGGTTCATGCGCGAGGGCACGACGAAGTCGCGGGCACCCTCGGGGGTCGAACCGATAAGGATGGGGGTCTCTACCTCGATGAAGTCCTTCGAGTCCAGGAAGTTTCGGATGAGGATGGTCATGCGGTGGCGCAACTCCAGGTTTTGGCGCACGCCAGCACGGCGCAGATCCAAGTAGCGATATTTCATGCCGATGTCGTCGCCGCCGTCGGTGTTGTCCTCGATGGTGAACGGCGGTGTCTCGCTGGGGCTGAGTACATTTAGTTGGCTGGCGATAATCTCAATGTCGCCCGTAGGCAGGTTTGCGTTCTTGCTTGAGCGCTCGGCGACGGTGCCGGTCACCTGTGCCACATACTCACGTCCCAACTTGTTTGCCGCGTCACAAAGCGCGGCATCGACCTCGTTGTTAAACACAATCTGGGTGATGCCGTATCGGTCGCGCAGGTCGACGAAGGTCATGCCACCCATCTTGCGTGTACGCTGCACCCATCCGGCCAGCGTCACTTGCTCGCCGGCATTTGCCAAGCGGAGCTCTCCACATGTCTTGGTTCTGTACATATTTCTTTTAATTGAGAATTGAGAATGGAGAATGGGAAAATATATCTTTCATACCTCTATCTTCTCGCTTCTTGTTTTTTATTGAGAATTTTCCAAACTGCAAAGTTAGTGATAATTGAGCAGACGAGCATTGTTTTGGGTCGAAAAAATCAATTTTGGGGCGATTTTTGGGCTAAAATCGAGAAAAAACGGCAAAAAACGAAAATTTTTCAGCAGTTAAGCTCCCATTCTCAATTTTTTGTATTACCTTTGCACCGCTTTTCTGACAAGGAGAGTATTCGGGGTGTAGCGCAGTCCGGTTAGCGCGCCTGCTTTGGGAGCAGGAGGTCCCTGGTTCGAATCCAGGTACCCCGACACGAGAAAACGCTGATGCCCAGTCGGGTGTCAGCGTTTCTCATATATCTCACACAGAACATAGACCAAAGGTGAGTTATCCGAATGAACTATTGGAGTAATTGTTTTTGTTTTTGCTTCATGATGTAGTATGGGACGGCGTGCAGGGGGCTGAATTTCAGCTGTTTGTGCATATCGTATGAGATATGCTGCAGCGCACCGATGCCACTTTTTATCGAGTTGGTCCACTCAGTTCTGATCAATAATGAGTTTCGTGCGATTCGGTCGTTTTTGAACGAGTCTACCTCAAGCAGTTGTTTTTCCTTCCAGAACGAAACGATGTCCAAAAAGCTTTGGTAATACCTCTTGAAAGAACTGACTTTGTTATTCCTATATGATGCGACAATCGCATTGGACAGATGCAACAAGATTTGAATGAGGGTGTTGTTGAATGTGAGGAAATAATTGGAATAGGCGATGCTGATTTTCGTAAAACTCGCTTCCCTGAGGTGCGTGAGCACGATGTTCCTGTTCTCGTCGTTGTTGACAAACCTATCGAAATATGCTTTTTCCGCCTCATCAAACCGAATAAATCCCAGGAAATCAGGTATGCCGTCTTTTCCTGTCGAGATCAGGAAGAACTGGTAGCGTTGCAGTTTCATCTTGTTCCATTGTTTGCGAATATCGAGATAGTTTCGTGCAAACACCTCCCCGATGGTTTGGATATAGTCATACTTGATGATGGTGTCTGCCATTAAGAACTGTTCTTTGTTGGTCAGTGTCTCATCGGGTTGCGCTAGTAGTCTGTGAAACTCAAAAAGTTCGTGGTTCGCGTCCTTGCCATTTTCCTTCAGTTTTGTCTGGAACAGCAGGTCGGTGATTTCGACAAGTGTAGCCCAGTTGTGGTGTTCCAGCGCTCTGAGTTGAATTTCGATTCGTCGGTTGTCGTTGTCACGCAGTACAGCATTGATATGTATTGACCTGTATCCGCTCGCTTTAGGCTCCTTGATATAGTCGTGTATCGTACCCTTGATAATGAAAGGCAGGTTGTCCTTGTTTTTCATGATGCGTTCGTAAAGCTCGTACACATCTTTTGTCGTTGACATAATGCAACGGCATCCGGCGATATCTTCGGCCCTATTCACTTGCATTTCGGGAAAGCGCAGCAGCTTGCTCACAATCGACTCAATGCGTTTTACCCGGTAAGTGCAGATAGAGTTTTTGTCCACCTTATGTGCAGTCTTTTCGACCGAAGTGAAGATAATGGACAAGGGTTCCTTGTAGCTTAATCTGAGCTCCTGAAGCATCAGCAGGTCGTCGGTCGCAATATTGTCGGGATTACTGCGAATGCGGTCACCAAGCCGTTTATAGTCTTTGTTTGAATATTTTTTTTCTTGTTCCATAGGAGTTTCTAGGGAATTATTGACCGTTGCTATCCTTCAAGTTGGAATCATAATATGCGTCAACAACGGCCCGGACGCCGCGATTATACCCAAACCAAACAGCAAACACGCAAACTATATAGAATGGGATATCTTTCAACAACTCCCATCCCGCACCCTGTAAAACGCCGAAGATAGTAATATGGATAATGGTCAGAATGATAAAGAACAAAACTGCTCCTGCACACATGTACCCCACTCTTTTTTCAAGTTTATCATCTCCCTCAACATCCTCCGCAGAGATTTTCCCGAATTTTTGTATGCAAATGCCCATTATCGCAGGGATAAAAAATAGAAGCCAACCAGAAGGGAGCACAAAAACGAAAAGGAGAAAAGCAATTATACTGGAGATAATACCTGAAATGGCTGCAATAACAATAATACGTTTCATTACTTTGTGTTTTATGTTTTATAAAAATGTTGCTGAGGTAGGGATGCACCTTAACGTTAAGGGAGGTGTTGCGAAGCGACGGAGGAGTGTGCTGTCACTGCCAGGTTGGGTGACACACGCCCCCGCCCTTCGGGCACCCCCTCTAACTTAGAGGGGGATTTGCTGACGCGATGAGCTTTGAACCTGTTCTCGTCGGGCTCGCGTTTATTTGGGGTTCAGGGTTGCCAGCATTTTGACCAGCGTGTTGACGGCTTCGTTGGCGTGGTCGTAGTCGCTCTGTATCGTCCCCGAAAAGCACTGAGGTTCGGAGGAAATCATCAAGTACCAGACCACCACTTTCTGCGAGCCATCGTCCTCATCGGTCTCGATAGTACGCACGAGGGCATAGTCTTCTTTCACCAACTTCTGATCCACTTTATGGCCTTTGCTCTCTTGCATGTAGACCCAGTTGTCAACACACTCTTGCAACTGTTCCTTGGTAGGACCAATCTCGTTATAAGAAATGTCAAACCGGATGGTCTCGTCGGCGTTGGCCAGATTCATGAAAGTTTCGCCGTCCCAAGTCACCTCCCAGTCGGCAGGATAATCAATCGAGAACGACTTGTTCTCATAGGTTTTAACCTCTTGAGCGTGCGATGCCATGCCGAGCATTAATGCCATCAGAGCAAGCATAACAGTTTTTTTCATTACTTAAATTCTTTATGTGATTATTTTTTGCAAAGGTAGTGTTTTTTCATTACATGTGGTTGTTTTTGGGGATTTGTTGTTCATCGTCGCTCGCAATCTACTTGTCTCTTGCTGCCTCGCCGCCGTTGATGGCAAGTGGCATATATGCATCAAGCGGTTGATTTACTGAAAGGTAGCTCAACCGCTTTGGTTCTTAAAAGACGTTATTTATATTAGGGACTCTATTGTAGCATTGAAATCATCATCTATCAATGTTACTTGCTCTCCGTTTTGGGAAAATCCATTTATATAGTAATGATTGTCGGCCTTAAGTGATTCGGAAACACAGTCCGTATCATTTAGCCTTGTTTCGACGTCGGAGGCATGTGCCTTAATCATATCAAAATGTGCATTAATATAAGCATCCGTCATGGCAAGGCAGACAAACCGTATTGACTGCAAATAATCCTGACTAAATTCCTTTCGCCAGTCAAAGGGAATATAGCAACCTTCAACGATGAGATTCTGCTTATTTTCAATAGCAGTCTTAATCATATCTCGAACAATTGGCCAAAGATAATCAGTGAGTGCAGCATCGTCTTCCGGGGTAAGGTTGGTATTGCCGCTGCGTATCATTCCCATTTTAAGGTGGTCAATGGAGAGATACGGATAACTATATTTCTCGAGAATCCGTTGTGCCAAGAGAGTTTTCCCGGTATGTGAAGCCCCAGTAATCAGTATAATCATAGTCTCGCTTGTATCTCTTTTTTCACTTTTTCTAAATCAGCACATGAGAGGATCGGCATGAGGTTTTCCACCTCTTCGATGCTTTTATCCCACCACTTGAATTTGAGCAACAATTCAATTAATTCATCTTCGAATCGCATTTTGACGACCCTGCAAGGATTGCCTACAGCAATGGAATATGGGGGAATATCTGATGCGACAACTGAGTTGGCTCCAATAATGGCTCCATCGCTAATGCTAACGCCTGGCATGACGGTCACATTTTGGCCAATCCACACATCATTGCCTACAACTGTATCACCCTTATATGGTAATTCGTTTTTCACAGGAGCCATTGCGCTTCCCCAATCTCCGCCGATCACGTAAAAGGGATAAGTCGTAACACAAGACATTCTGTGATTTGCCCCATTCATAACGAACTCAATCCCCTTGGCAATAGCACAGAACTTGCCTATAATCAACTTGTCACCGATAAAGTCGTAGAAATGTGTCACATGTTTTTCAAATTGATCTGCACCATCCACATCATCGTAATAGGTGTAGTCACCGATGATAATGCGGGGGTTCTTCACCACGTTCTTGATGAAGCAAAGGCTTGGAATCTTTGGATTCGGAAAAGCCTCGTTGGGATTCGGTCTGTTAGAAATCATCATTACAAAAAGTCGCTAATAATGTGCAAAGGTAAGCATTATTTCTTTACTCTCGTTTATTGTTGGGGCTTTTATTGTTCATGAACCTTTGGTAATTATCCTGCGCCTGGTTGGATACCGAAATCACCTGTGATATTGACAAAATTTCAATTATTATACTTTTGTCAATATTCCTAAAGGTAAACCAACCGCTTTTTTGCGTAGAGAGATGGTGTTTATTGCCTCATTATTTCAACTTGACGCTCTCAACCACTGCAGCCAATTCGGGTGCGTCGGGTTTAATGAACACCGCGTTCACTCTCAGCACATTGTCCCCTGTTTGGGCATAACATTTAGTGGCACCTGATGATTCGTTAGTTAACGTGGTGAAAGTATAGTCGCCTATCTTTACGCCTTCGTTCTTCACGTAGTTCTCGCTCATCTCATTGTCCACAACTTCTTTGACAGTTCTTCCCTTCATGACATCCACTTCAATCTTGGGATCGAAGCCATTTTCGCCTTTACCCTCCATTTTGATCTCATCAAAGGCGCCGATTTCTCCTTTCCAACCTTCGGGAATGGTTAGGGTGAGGTCGGGCGACTCAAAGTCACGTTGTTGAGGGTCAGCTGCGGGCTGAGCCTCGGACTCGACATTCTCTTCGGCAACTGCGGTGGTCTCAGCGTTATTTTCACTACCTGCACTGCAAGCCATCAATCCCAACATAGCTGCACTAGCAGCCAAAATCAAAAATACTTTTTTCATAAACAACAATTATTAAGTGAGTAATTCGAGTTTCATATGTAGGCGCGTTCTGGAATCTTACTCTTTGGGGTTTTGTATCATCCAGTCGAAGGCGTGTTTGAGCTCTTCGGCCTGATAGAAGACCCGATCTTGCATCAAAGGAGTCGCTTCGGGACCGATGACGTGATAGATGGTTCCGTTGTGAAAATAGAATCGGCGGTCGAAGCGTTTTCCGTTCTCATCATAGTCCTGGGTCAAAGCGAACAACAGTCGTTGGCTCTCAGCGTCGAAAAGGAACTCTTCGTAATACTTCTTTTTGCCGATGTTGTAATTGCGCGTGACAAAGTACAAGGGATAGTAGTTGAAATGGGGATCCCCATCGCTCATGAGGTAGGTACCTTGTACAGTCTTATAGAAGAAGTGCAAGGTCTCGGTCGTTTTTCCTTGCTTGTAGACCGTATAGTTGAGCGTGGTCACCATCTCGTTGCCCATACTCTTGTTCTTCTTGATGGACTCTTTAGCCTGCTGATAGGCCTCACGGATGGATGCGATGACAGGATCGGGTTGTTCGGCTGCGGCGGCAAATGCCACTATCGCGCACGCGGCAAGCATGATATGTCTTAAAGATTTCATAATGGGGGCTGTTTTAATGTTTATAATTTCTTTTGGCAAAGATACTTCAAAAATCATAAGCAAGCAAATATTTTTCAAGAAAAAGCATTGGGACTATATCTCTGTTGTCACCAAATTGTATTTTGTTAGGTAACAACGTCACCGGTGGTGACAAATAACCGGGGGTGGAGCTTGCGACACCCTCGGTTACTCAAATCAGTCGCTTTCAGCGACAAAGCTATCCTTGAGTACAACAAGTATATAATTCCCAAAAGCATTGCCTTTGTAGCAAACAGAAATTTTTACCTGTTAGATGAATTATTTTTTCAAGAATCCCCATTTTTTTTACCTAATAATTTTGCAATTGCAAAAAAAAGTTCTACCTTTGTAGGCAAATAACTAATTCACTTTTATTACTAACTAAATTATTTGCTTATGAAAAAGTTATCTGTACTTTTCGTTGCATTGGTAGTTGCACTGAGTGCAGCTGCTGCCGGACCGCTGAAAGCAAACGTCCGCAAAGTTCACAAGAACAAGATCATGACTGAGCAAGTCATGGACAAGCAGGCCATCGCCCAGGCCAAGAAGGCTCCTGCCCGCGAGCCGATTACTGAAGATCCCGAAGGCGAGGCCTTTGACTTCCAGCGCGCTGGTGGGGCTGTCTATGCGAGTAGCGGTTATCTGTATTTAGGCGACCAGACCGGCAGCAAAGCTCGCTTTGTGTTTGATGCCGACGGCACGACCGTTTATATTCGCGACCTGCTCTATTACGCTAACAACAACTTTGGCCACGCCTGGGTAAAGGGTACTGTTGAGGGCAACACCCTAACTATTCCTATGGGCCAGTCCATCTACTGGAGTGACGAATATCAGGCAGATGTCGTTCTGTGCTGGGGCACAACAGAAGTCGCCGGTGAGACCTCCATTGCTTTCACTCGTGACGAGAGCGTGACTGCCGTGACCTACACGATTGACCCTGAGAACCAGACCTACACGCTGGAAGGCACCGTCGCTCCTACATCGACCGATTCTCAAGACGCAAACGCATATTGCGGTACGGGTCTGTCGGCTTATTGGACTGATGACGACAGCTGGAGCGGCTACATTGAGTGGAACACCGTGTTCAGCGATCCCGCCGAGCCTATGGCTAGCCCCACCGTCATCACCGAGATTCCTGAAGGTTGCCAAACTTACACCTACTACCGTAAATCATCCTGTATCTATAGTAGTATCTTTGGTGTCGGTGCAAGCGAAACCGATGGCAAGTTCACTGTTGCCTTCGACATGACCAACGGCGATGTTTACATCCAGAACCCCTCTTGGTGGAACGACAGCTATGACGTCTGGGTCAAGGGTACCTATGACTGGATGACTGGCATCATCACTGTTCCCACCGGCCAGTTCCTGTCCTGGTCCGAGGATTACGAGTATGGTATCCAACTGGGCTGGGGTTCCACCTATGTCTATCAAGATGTTGACGAAGAAGGCGAGACTGGTTACTACTTGGGTACCGAGCTTGATGAAGAGGCCACCGAGATTGAGTTCATGATTGACGATGACTACATCTACATGCTGAATAGTGAGGGTGACATCAATGCCGAGTTCCCCGATAACTACAATGCTACAGGTATGTACACCTACTGGAGCGATGACATGAGCTTTACTTGTCTTGAGTTCGCCAATCTGGGTGAGGATGGCTACGCGCTTCCCTTCGGTGAAATAGTCAACCTCGTTCCCGCTGTTCCCGCCGATCCTGCTGTTGACCAAGAGACTGCATGGTATGACTGCGGTGACGAGAGCGGCTTCAGCAAGTTCTACTTCACGCTGCCCAACACTGACGTTGATGGCAACACGCTTGACCCCGAATACTTGAGTTTCAGCATCTTTATTGATGACGAGGAAGAGCCATTTGTGTTCGATGCCGCAACCTACTCTTATGACATCGATGAGGACATGACTGAGATTCCTTATTATATTTTCAGTAGTGGCTATGACTTCTATGCCGATCATGTCTACTTCTATCGCACGAACGAGGGAGACAATCCACTGTTCACCAAGCGCATCGGTATCCAGGTGTACTACACTGTGGATTCTCCCGAATCGAAGGTTCTCGTCCGCAACGAATCGAACATTATTTACTATGAACTGCCCGTTACCGCTATCGAGAGCGTGAAGGCTGAGCTCGACATGAACGCACCCATCTACAACATCATGGGTCAGAAGATGAAGAGCAGCAACCTGCCCGCTGGCGTATACATCCAGAACGGCAAGAAGTTCATCGTGAAGTAATTACATGGATTAGGGTTTAGAGGTTTTTCCTGACCTCGCCCATTCCTTCACAAAACTAGAGGCTCTAGATTGACTAGATTGACTAGACTTTCTAGAGTCTCTTTTTTTGAATCGCGTGAAGAAATCTTTTTATTTTTTTCTTAAAAATTTTTGCGATTTGTAAAATATTCTCTACTTTTGTGGGCGATTTATTGCAAACCCTAATTATTCACCAACAAATTAACGCTTATGAAAAAATTTACTTTACTCTTCCTTACATTGGCATTTGCTCTGAGCACAGCTGCAGTTGAACCTGCCATTCCCGCTAATCCGACGGCCGATGACTGGTATGATTGCGGTGACGAGAGTGGCTTCAGCAAGTTCTACTTCACGCTGCCTACCACTGACATTGATGGCAACATGCTTGACCCTGAATACCTGAGCTACAGCATCTTCATCGACGACGAGACTGAGCCATTCGAGTTCAATGGTGAGGATTATACCTTCGACCTTGAGGCTGACGAGGTGATTACCGAGGTTCCCTATTCGCTCTATACTAATGCCGTAGACTTCAAAAGCTACTTCATTTACATGTATCGCACGAATGCTGAAGGCTTCGAGCCTCTGTTCACCAAGCGCATCGGTATCCAGGTGTACTATACTGTTGACGGCATCCGCAACGCGTCGGAAATTGTTTACTATGGAGATCCTGTAACCGCTATCGAGAGCGTGAAGGCTGAACTCGACATGAATGCACCCATCTACAACATCATGGGTCAGAAGATGCAGAGCGGGAACCTGCCTGCCGGTGTCTACATCCAGAACGGCAAGAAGTTCATCGTGAAGTAAGAATATATTTAGTTGATAGTTAAAAGTTTATAGTTAATAGTTTTCTTTTAAACATCACTGATGCAAAGTGCCGCGACTCAGTTTGAGCCGCGGCACTATTTTTTCGATGTTGAGGTATAGGGGAGTAAACGGTCTATTTGCCTAACATGATGTTGATGACGGCGTTGACATCACTCACATCGACGGCATTGTCGTTGTTGAGGTCGGGATTGCCGGGATAGTTGTCGGCACTATCTTTGGCGAGCATGATGTTGATGAGGATGTTGACGTCGCTGACGTCGACCGCGCCGTCACCGTTGATGTCGCCACGCAGGAGGGCGTTAGGATCAAAGCCCCACTGCTCGTCCATCCACTCGAGTCGGTCGTTGAGCCACTGCTTGAGGAAGTTGACCTCGTCGGCGAAATTTTGGGCGATGTAATAGTTTGGCCATACGTACTGTCCCCATTTGGGCCACGCCTTGCTGTTGCGCGCCTCGGCGCCCTGCACGGTGAGCAGCGTGGCGATGGAGTCTACAGTCGCCATGATACGGTCGGTGCGGAAGTTTGCACGCCGGCACTGCGCCCAACGGTTGTGCAACATATCAACGTAATAAGGATCCTGATTGAGTTTGTACCACCAGAATGGCACCAATTGCTGGTCGCCTTGGCTATTGAGCAGGTCGTTGTTATCCCACACCCAGCCGGTGGTGTACCACCCGTTGTAATAGTCAGCATTGCCGTATGCGAGGTTGTAGTCCCACAGTACCAACTTGAAGTGGGTGTCGATGCTGTCCCGGCGTTTGAACATCTTGGTGCTGAGCCGGTATCCATCCACGTTGTGCCCCATTTCCTGCGAAATCTGGTAGTCGACGAATGACATCGGGTCGAGGTATTTGCGGTAGCCCGTCTCGGGGTCTGTGAAGTTGGCCGAGTTGAGTGCATCCTCCATCTGGTCAACGCGGTTGTTGATATAGTTCACCTGTTCGGTGGTCATGTCCTCGTAGTCAGGTTCCTTGTATTGATAGTAGATGTATCGGTTCCTCAGCTTCACTCCCTGACTGTTGACAGGATGGTACTTTGAGCGGTGCGTGACCTCGTCGTTTCGGTCCACCTCGACGAGGTACCCCCCGGTGAGCGCGTCGCCCTCGCTGCCCGGGTCATCCAGATTGCAGCGGTGCTTGCCCTTGCTGACCACCTCGGTAATGATGAACACGCCGTAGTAGGTGCCGTCGAGAAACATCTCGCAGTATCGTCCGTCGGGGGTGAAGTCCATCCAGGGCCGCGAAAGCTCGAAGGCGAGCATGTCGCGCATCATGCTCTTGTCATTGAATGGTGCCAAGATGGCCCAGTTGTTGTCCTTGTGCATACCCAGGATTTTGACCTTGACCTTAGTGCCTCCGTCCTCGAGGGGTGCGTTGAGGGTTCTGAAGGAGTAAGGTTTCTTGTCGCTTGCGCTGAACGAGGAGTTGCCGCGATAGCGCAGTGCGATGTAGCCCTCATAGTCTACCTTCTGCCCAGGGTGTGCGATGGTGTCGGCATAGTTGAGTTGGCCGTCACCGTTGTGGATGATTTTCATGCGCGCGGTAATGCGCTCCTCGGTGTCAATCATCGTCCCGTCAACATCAATCCACACGATGGGGAGATTGGTCTGCGTGAGTCGCACGTT
>JAEEGL014827838.1_pt1 | contig 11692 bp, 12 predicted proteins | sample 9134231 | NCBI WGS metagenome assembly JAEEGL01 (sample SAMN16246548, study PRJNA631951) | gut metagenome | biome: gut microbiome; feature: rumen; material: fiber-attached | host: Bos | place: Iran: Karaj | collected 2018-10 | reverse complement strand
TCAAAACTAATATTATTTCGATTTCTTTGAATATCTATGCGTGTAATTATATTATATTTATTGATATTGTCAACAAACAAATATACTCAGCAATGCATAAATATTTGGTTCATATACATTCTTATACGTCATATTTCCACAATTGCCGATTCCGGACTTCAGTCAGCGAAATGTCCGGGCTGTTCATTTATAACAGCCCGGACATCATTCCCATTATTCCTGATTAGTTCCTTTATTGGCCGGCAGACGGCTTCTGCTCCAGAATATCATAGATGATTTCACCGTCCATAATCTTCAGGAGCACCTTGCTTTTATCAATTTCATCCACTACGTTGTATTCTATATGCGGCGTACTGATTCCCAGTAACTCAAGGCTGTTTATTGCTGTTTCCGATACATACGAAACCGATTGTTTGAGGTCTCCCCACATTTTCAGCGTTTCATCGGAAACCGATCCGGACAGTGCTTTCTCAATCACCGATCCTTCCGCCCAGGAACTGATCACGACTTTTTCACCGTCATATCCTATCGTATAGTTGTCTTTGCCGATCGTTTTGTCCAGCGCCTTCTGTGCCGCTGAAACACCGGCCAGATACAGTTTGTCTTTCGTGGTCGGATTTGATATTACGGCATTGCCGCCGGAATTCTGGCTGTTTGTTCCCGATTCGGTTTCTCCGGATACAGCGTCCGCGCCCGCAGGCTCCTGGTCAGCATTCACCCCGTCAGAAGATTTAGCCTGCGCGGTTTCCGCCTGCCCTCCTGCGGTATCTGATTTATTGTATCTGAACAGAAAACAGAAGCCCGCGATGACCAGGCAGGCTATGACAAGCGCGATAAGCCACTTTTTCAATTCTCCACCTCCAGCAGTTTATCAGTGACTGAATTTGATTCAACAATCGTTACATATTCTGTGCCTGCTGCAGAATAGCCGGCAGGTTTGCATTAATCGCTGCAAGCGCCTGATCAGACGTATACCCCTGCGCTATCAGGGCGGCGTACATCTGCTGTACCAGCGCCTCTGCTGCAGAAGAAGCCTGGGGAGCTGCCGGTGCTGCAACTGCCGCTGCCGCTGTTCCCGCCCCCGGGACGCCGGCTGTCATCCCGGCAATGTCATTCTGCACAATCTGGGCATATGCAGCCGGATTTTCCATCAGCTGCGGCACAATCTGCTGAACCCTTGCAAAAGCCGTATCAGAATCCAGGCCGGACTGTACATAAAGAGCATACGCCAGCTGCACTGCCTGCTCGGCAGTTATTCCGGTCGGCGCAGCCGGTGCAGGAGCCGCTGACCGCAGCGCAGCCAGATCACCTGCTACGATTTCCGCATATCCGGCCGGGTTGGACGCCAGCTGCGGCACGATTGCCTGGACACGCGATAAAGCTGTGTTAGAATCCAGTCCGTTCTGGACATATAAAGCGTATGCATTCTGTGCTGCCTGCTCCGGAGTAATGCCGGCATTATAGTTTGCCGGTGCAGGTTCGGCACTTCTGTATGCATCCGGATTGCACACATGGCATGCGCCGTGAGAGCGTCTCGCCGCTTCTCTGGACATGGGGATTTTCCGGCTTCTAGAAATGGTAGGGCAATTATAGTTATGATACTTGTCACCGTACGGCGTAACATATACGGTATCATACTCATCCGCCAGAACAACTAACGGCATATTCAGTACTGCCAGCAATAATATACATACTGCTGTAAACAACCGTTTCTTCATACAGACCTCTCCTTTCCATAAAACTGCGGATGGCAGTTTTATTCTTCAACAGCCATGATACATATAAAGGATACATCCTTAACTGCCTATTTTCAGTTCTTTTTCACCCGGGCGTTCACTTCATACACCACGCAAATCCCCGGGCGCAACGGATCTCCGGTTCACTGAAATGATTTCCTTCATTCCATTCCAGGACGGATTTGATTTCCGAATCCTGCAGCAGATCATACTGCCTGCGGATACAGTCCCCGACAGTCGACATGATTTTATTTTTCGTCTTCTCTTCTTTATTTCCGAGACTCAGGTAAACAGCTTCCGCCTTTACAGAATGCGTTTTTGCGAATTCAATCCAGCCGGGAAACCATACGGACGGTGATACTGCGGCAACAGTCCCGAAAATTCCGGTCCTGTATGCGCACCACAGCGAAAACAGACCGGCCAGTGAATAGCCGCCGAGGATCACCGGTATATCCGGCTTCAGCCCGAACCTTCCGGTTACGGCAGGCAGCAGTTTTTCTTTAATATATATTAATGTGTTTTCCGCGCCGTTTCCGAATCCTTCCCTGCCGAAAACGGGCGGGGCATTCCACGGCGATAAATCTTTATTCCAGTCGCTGACCTCGAAAGCAGCAAGGAGGAATGAATCATCTGTCAGCGCAGCCAGCGCTTCCGCCTCCCCGTACAGGCTGTCCGCCTCCTCCGCCCCGGCCGGCTGGATCAGCAGAATTTGCGGATTATCCCTCATAAACACGCGGCATTGCTTATCGTCTGTTAAAAGCCGTTCCTTAATAATCATACAGTGTATTCCGTTTTTTCTGTCCCGTTCTTTACTGTGTTCCCAGAAGTTCCAGATTATGTTCATCCAGGATGATGTTGTCGTCGATGATATTGTACATTCCATGCATCAGGAAATACTCGACAGCCAGGTCGAACCGGCTGCTCCTGGACAGGATAAGCCCCGCTTTTTCAAGCAGGGCGTTCGCCGTCTTCAGGTCCAGATGCAGGGAAACAGCAAGCGCGCATGCTGTATTTTTGGTCGGACGGTAATGCTTGTTCGACATGATTTTTGAGAAATGCTGTTTGCTGATATTGGCGCCGTGATACACGTCCGAATTTTTCAGGTCTCTCTCAATAATCAACTGCAGCAGGTATTCCTGAAAAGTCACGTCCGTCGCTTCCACATGGTCGCTGAAAGATCCGCCGGCCCCGTCCTCCGGAAGGGATAAAGAAACTTTATCGGGAGCTGCTCCAAAACCGGTATCGAGAGAATAATTTGCAAGATACTCCTCCCTGGCTTCCTCCAGCCTCCGTCTCCTTCGCGGATAATAGGAAACCGATGCCTTTATGTATTCCTCGAACTCTTTCTCATCGACGTAATTTTCATCTATGTAAGCGCTGATATCCTGGAACAGTCTTCCTGAAAGGTCGTAAGCTTCCCGGTCGAAAACGACCAGATAAACCATCATATCGCTGTCCATCAGGAAATCATAAATCACCGACGTGGCCGACCTTAACGCGAGATCCTTCGGATACCCGTAAGCACCCGAAGAAATCAGCGGGAATGCGATACTCTCACAGGACAGGCTCTCTGCCAGTTTCAGGCTTTCGCGGTAGCAGGAACACAGCGCCGCTTCTTCGCCGTGCTGCCCGTCGATCCAGACCGGCCCGACCGTATGAATAATGTATTTCGCATCCAGCGAAAAAGCCGACGTAGCCGCTGCCTTCCCTACCGGAATATCCCCGATCTTTTTCCGTTCGGCCAGGAGTCTTTCCGCTCCCGCCGCCTCATAAACCGCGCTGTCGGTGCCGGAACCGATCACCGCATGAGGATTTGCTGTGTTGACGATCGCGTCCGCGGCCACTTTCGTAATATCATTCCGAATAATTCTGAACGGCATGACTTATTCACCGCCTTTCTCTCTGCCGACGTTTTCTCCGGCTTTTTCAATCTGTTCTTTCCATCCGTCATAGGGTCTTCCGGAATGTTCCCGGTAAAACTTCCGGAATTCGTAGACAATATCGCGCATCGCAGCAGGCAGTCTCGAAAGCGCTTCTTCCTTCATCTCCTCCGGCATCCCGAAATAAGCTTCCGCGACGGAACCGGCCATACACGCGACGGTATCGCTGTCCCCGCCGAGCGATACGGCTTTCCTGATAACGTCTTCATAGTTTTCACCTTCCAGAAACGCGATGATAGCTTCCGGCACAGATTTCTGGCAGATTTCATAGAATCCGTAATCCGGGCGGATCTCATCCAGCGTACGGGAAAGATCGTATCCGAACATGTTTGAAATATAGCGTGCGATCTGCTCTTTGTCCGCGCCTGCCCTGGCGAGAAAAATGGCTGCTGCCACAGCCTGCGCGCCTTTGATGCCTTCCGGGTGATTGTGCGTCACTTCGGCGGTCAGTTTTGCCGCGTGCAGGGTTTCGTCCAGCGTCCGGTAAAGCCATCCTGCAGGCGAAACGCGCATAGCGCTGCCGTTTCCGAAGCTGTTGTACGGCTGCGGATCCTTTTCCCTGAGCCACTCCCTGAACATCCCGCCGTAACCGGCGTGCGGATACAGTTTCCCGACGTACTGCATGCAGGCTGTGACCGAATCGCGGACCGCATCGTCATCCCGCCCGTACGTCTTCATCAGCGCCTCAGCGACCGCAAGTGTCATATAGGAATCGTCCGTAGGCTCCGACCACATTCCCAGCAGCCGGAAATCATAATCATTAGTGTTGTTGAACTCGTAAACCGAGCCGACGATGTCTCCGAAAATTGCTCCAAGCATAACTGTTTCCTCCTTTTTCCTGCTACTCTTATCTGTGTTTCATCCACAGGTTAACAGGAAAGGAGCAAAGGAAGGTCCCCCTGCAGGGGACGTTTTAAAACCCGTGTGTCCTGTATACAGACGGGCCGGCAGCTATCTCCTGTTCGACCTGATCCAGATATTCTGTTTCTCCGCAGCTTTGACCAGATCGTCCCGGAAATCGGGATGCGCGATGGAAATCAGTGCTTCCGCCCTTTCCCACGTCGTACGTCCCTCCAGATTTACCGCGCCGTATTCCGTCACGATGTAGTATACCTGCGAACGGGGCGAAGTAATGATCTCTCCTGTAAAATAGGGAAGTATATTCGAACGGATATTTCCGCTTTTATCCATGTAAGTGGAAGGAAGGCAGAGAAACGCTTTGCCGCCGGCGGAAGTCGATGCGCCAAGAAGGAAATCCAGCTGTCCGCCGGTGCCGCTGATCTGCCTCATTCCGGAGCTTTCCGAAGAAACCTGCCCATAAAGGTCCACACTGATGCAGCTGTTGATGGATACCATATTGTCAATACTCCCGATCACTGCCGGATCATTTACGTATTCCAGCGGACAGAAAGCCACCCCCGGATTGTCATCCAGCCAGTCATACAGACGGTCCGTACCGAAAGCGAACCCTGCCACGCCTTTTCCCGGGAATAGTTTTTTCAGCCGGTTGGTCAGTTTCCCTGCTTCGTAAAGGTCCACATAAGCATCCGTACACAGCTCCGTATGCATCCCGAGATCCTTTACGTCCGACTGCGCGATCATCTGGCCGAGGGCAGTCGGCATTCCGCCTATCCCCAGCTGGAGCGTTGCCCCGTCCCTGATATGCGGCAGGATATGAGCGGCGATTTTCCGTTCGACCTCCGTAGCGGGAACGACCGGGATCTGCGGGAGTTTCCCGTGCGGTCCTTCAACAATACAATCTACTTCCGAAATATGAATACAGTCCCCGAAACCGCCCCGCACTTTCGGAAGCTTCTCATTGACTTCCACAATAACGACGTCTGCCTGCTCCGCGATGCCTTTTGAAACACCGGTGCTGCAGGAAAGGCTGAAATACCCGTGCCTGTCCATCGGCGCAACGGCCATCATCGCGACGTTCACCTTGAGGAAATGCTGATAATACGGCACCACATTGTGAAAGACCATCGGGATATAATTGCACAGTCCGCGGTCGCACAGTTTCCGTTCATAACCGGAGCAGTGCCAGCTGTTATAAACGAAGTGTTCCCTTGACGGATCACATTCCGCCGCCAGGATCGGCCCGAAGATCAGGTTGCCCCTGATCTTTACGTCCCTCAGTTCGTCGCGTCTCTTTGATAAAGCCTGGTCCAGCAGTTCCGGAAATCCCAGCGCTACCGTATAGTCTACCCAGTCGCCGCTCTTCACGGACTGCACCGCCTCTTCCGGCGTTCGGAGTTTGAGCCGGTATTCATCCTGATAATTCATAACGCCTCCCCGGATCCCGGCAGGGTCTTTTCCCGGCCCTGTATCAGATAAGATGTCATAAGCATTCAATCAGCAGCACATGCAGTATTACTAAAAATAATACAACTACTGCGGGCAAAAAACTATTGACCGGATTTCCCATCAAATAGAAAAACCCCGGAAGCCTTCTTACAACGGGCTTCCGGGGTTATCATCCGAAGCTGGCACCGGGAATCGGACCCGGGACCTCCGCACTACCAATGCGACGCTCTACCGACTGAGCCATGCCAGCAAATCTCAGACGAAGCATATATTAACATATTGAAAATGAGGTGTCAATCCAACTTCAGCGTTCCGTATAAATCGGTTCTGCGGGCATTGATGATCGGGAGCTGCCTCCGGATGGAAGCAATTCGTTCGAGATCAATATCGGCGTATCCGATTTCCTCTTCGCAGTCCAGCCTCGTCAGAACAGTTCCCCAGGGATCCGCGACGATGGAGTTCGCGTAAGACACATAGACGTCTTCTTCGTTCCTGGCCGGTGAAACACCGACTGTAAAAAGCTGGTTGTCCACAGCGCGCTGACGGAAAAGCAGTTCCCAGTGAGCCGGTCCGGTCGTCATGTTGAAAGCGCCGGGGACAAAAATCACCTGCGCCCCGCGGTCGCCCATGACCTTCGCCAGTTCCTGGCTGCGGAAATCGAAGCAGATGCAGAGTCCCATTTTTCCGAACTCAGTGTCGAAAACCGTAATGTTGTCGCCGGCTGTCAGTGTTTCCGATTCAAAAAAGCGCTGTCCCCCCTCCACGTCAATATCAAACAGATGAGCCTTGCGGTGGCGCGCGATTTTTCTGCCCTGCCGGTCATACACGTAACAGGTGTTATAAACCCTGTCCCCTTCCAGTTCCGGAAGGCTGCCCCCGACTATATAGACACCGTGTTCCTGCGAGGCTTCCTGCAACATCTGTTGGGCAGGCCCGTTTTCAGGCTCGCCGTATTCCCGGAAATAATCGTTCGAATACGGGCAGCAGAACATTTCCGGCAGGATCACGAAATCGCAGGACTGGTCGCACGCCCGGTCAATCAGTTCCTTCGCGTGCGCGATATTCTCGGCTTTATTATGAACGACTTCCATCTGGATCAACGCAATCTTCATATTCATTTTTTCCTCATCAGGCACCGCCGTCTGTCCCGCGGTTAACTACTGCTGCTGCACGGTATTTCCTGCGGCCGCATCCTGCCCCGGCAGAATCTACAATATCGACCGGAGTTTTGTCCGGGCTCTGTTCATCGCATTATCGACGCTCTTCTCGCTTTTCCCGAGCGCCCTGCCGATTTCCGCGTAATTCATTCCGGACAGATACAGATCCAGCACCCGGTTTTCGAGCGGGCTGAGCGCCCGTGTTATCTTCTTTACCAGAATCTGTACGTTTTCCTCGGCAATCAGGCGGCTTTCCGGTTCGTACTGTCCGGCCGCCGCAAGCAGTTCAACCCTCTCGCGACCGTCCCCGTCAGACGTTTCCGCATTCTTTTCCGGTACTTTATGCTCATCCAGCGAAACGGCCGTATTCAGCGGACTGTTCTTTTTCCTGAGCGACGCTTCCACTGCCGTATAGAGTTGTCTCGTAATACACAGATTCGCGAAAGTGGAAAAGCTGGCGTCCTTTTCCGGATCATAATCCCGTATCGCTTTGAACAGGCCGATCATGCCTTCCTGGATCATATCGTCCCTGTCGCTCCCGCCTGTCGGCAGAAAACGGGCCTTCCCGCGAACCATCCCCTTGTATTTTTCAAACAACTGCTCAACCGCCTGGTCCTGTCCTTCCCTGGCCAGCCTGATCAGTTCGTCATCTGTGATGTTTTCCGGATTCCGGCGATTCACGTTTTACCCTTTTCTTTTCAGCCTTCCCGCTGCCGCAGGATTTCATACATCAGGACGCCGGCCGCCACCGAAGCGTTCAGTGAATTGATTTCCCCATGCTGCGGAATGGAGGCAACCAGGTCACAGTGTTCCTTCACAAGCCTTGAAACGCCTTCGCCTTCCGCTCCGACCACCAGGCCGATGGGGCCTTTTAAATTCAGTTTTCCCATCGGTTCGCCGTCCATGTCCGCACAGACAAACCACAGGCCCTTTTCCTTGCATTTTTCAATGGTCTGCACCAGGTTCGTCACCTTGCAGACCGGCGTATAGTTCACGGCGCCTGCGGAAGCCTTCGCAACTGTCGCCGTCAGGCCGACAGCCCGGTCCTTCGGGATCACGACTCCATGTGCGCCTGCAACGTTGGCTGTCCGGATGATCGCGCCGAGGTTGTGCGGGTCTTCCAGATTGTCCAGGAAGATGAAAAAAGGATCTTCATTCTTCTCTTCCGCTTTCCGGAACAGGTCGTCGAGTCCTGCATAGGATACGGCCGCCGCGTAAGCGATAACCCCCTGGTGACGGCCGGTTTCGGACATCTGGTCCAGGCGGTCCCTGCTCACATATTTGATGGGCGTCCCCTGTTTCTGGGCTTCCCTCCGGATGCTTAAAACCGCGCCGTCCCGGCATCCGTCCAAGATAATCAGGCGGTCGATCGTCCTCCCCGCCCGGTATGCTTCGAGCACTGCATTGCGCCCCTCGATCAGATTCGGATTTTCATTTATCATGATTCTTAATTCCTTCCAGTCCCGCCTTGATCAGTTCCAGAAGCCTTCCGGTCTCGTCCTTCAGATACAGATAGCCGCACAGCGTCTCAAGGCCCGTGGCTTTTAAATAGTCTTCCAGAGACGCGCCTTTCGCGTGATGGGCAGGATTCGCATTATGTCCGCGGCGGTATATTTTCAGTTCTTCCTCCGTCAGGACCGGGAGAATCGCTTCCGCCGCCATCGCCTGTGCCGAAGCGTTGACAAGGTCAGCGCTTTCACGGTGCAGCTTTTCAGCCTGCCGGTTGCCGCCTTCCATCAGGATTGTCCGGATCACAAGCGAATAGACCGCATCTCCCAGGAAAGCAAGCGGGAGCGGTGAAAACAGCCCGGGAGGCAAATCGTCCGTTTCAAAAGTAAGGAGGACCTGCCTGCGCAGTGTCCCCGCTTGCTTTTCTTCATATACCGGCGTCTCCGGCCCGGAGTAATCCGCAGGCCGGACGCCGGTCTGAGTTTCATTCATTCCGCCGTTCAGGCTTTTTTCCATTTAACGCCGTCCTTGGTATCTTCCAGGATGATGCCCATCGCGGTCAGTTCGTCCCTGATTGCGTCCGCTTTCGCGAAATCCTTTGCTTTCCTGGCTTCGGTACGCTGGGCGATCATGTCTTCGATCTTCTTTGATTCTTCGTCGTCCATGCCGCTTTCGCGTTCCACGATGAGGCCGCAGACATCGCAGAGCGTAACCAGTTCGTCTTTCAGGGCTTTCAGATAAGCCGCCGAAGACTGATCGCTTACGTTGCTGTTGATCCATTTGACCAGTTCGAAAATGGCGGCGATGGCGTCCGCGGTGTTGAAGTCGTCGTCCATAGCCTTTTCAAACTGTGTACGGAATTCTTCCGCCTGCGGAAGCAGGGCTTTTTCTTCTTCTCTCAGTTCGCCGGACGCTTTGCCGAGCAGGAAATTCAGGTTCCCCGCGCAGTTGACAATTCTCTCGTACGCATTCTTCGCGCCGGCCATAATCTCACGGCTGAAATTCAGCGGGCTCCTGTAATGGACGGAAAGCATGAAGTAACGCAGGACCTGCGGATCATACTGCGCCAGGATATCCCGGACGGTGAAGAAATTGCCCAGCGATTTGCTCATCTTTACGTTGTCGATATTCAGGAACGCATTATGCATCCAGTACTTTGAGAACATAACGCCGTTTGCCGCCTCGGACTGCGCGATTTCATTCTCGTGGTGCGGGAAAATCAGGTCTTCGCCGCCGGCGTGAATATCGATCGTATCGCCGAGGTAATGTCTGCTCATGACCGAGCATTCAATATGCCAGCCCGGACGGCCTTTGCACCACGGTGAATCCCAGTACGGCTCGCCTTCTTTTTTCGGTTTCCAGAGCACGAAATCCAGCGGGTCTTCCTTCTGGTCTTCTCCCGTCACCTGAAGTGAACGGAAGCCGCTTCGCAGATCGTTCAGGTTCTTGTGGGAAAGTTTCCCGTATTCTTTGAATTTACGGGTCCTGTAATAGACCGTCCCGTCTTCCGCCACATAAGCGAACCCTTTCTCAATCAGTTTCGAGATCATCTCGATCATGCCGTCAATTTCCTGGGTGGCCTGAGGATGGGTCGTCGCCGGCCGGACGTTCATGGCCGCCATATCCTTTTTGCATTCCACAATGTAACGTTCGGAAATAACGGAAGAGTCCACGCCTTCCTCGTTCGCTTTGTTGATAATCTTATCGTCGACGTCAGTAAAATTGGAAACGTAATTGACTTTATAGCCTTTGTATTCAAAATACCGGCGGACCGTATCAAACACGATCATAGGCCGGGCATTCCCGATATGGATCAGGTTGTAGACAGTCGGTCCGCAGACGTACATCCGGACTTCGCCCTCATGCACAGGTACAAATTCTTCTTTGCGTTTGCTCATCGTGTTGAATAATTTCATTTTCTTCCTCCCTTTATCCGAACAGGTTATTTCAACCTGTATCTGTCTGATTCAGCCGGGTCCGGTTACCCTGCGGTTTCGTTATTCCTGTCCTCCGCCTGCCAACACCCGGGGCATCCGCCGCATCCGTTTCCCTGTCCCTCCTGGAAAGACGCGGCTATTCCGGACAGACAGTCTTCCGGTGTAGTCAGAAGCACGGCCGCCTGCGCGGCAATGCCTTCTCCTTTTCCGGTAAATCCCAGTCCTTCCTCCGTCGTTGCCTTGACGCTGACCCGGGAAACGTCAATTCCAAGCGCCCCGGCGATATTCGCACGCATCCCGTCAATATACGGCCGCATCTTCGGCGCCTGAGCGATAATCGTGGAATCTATGTTTTCAATCAGGAAAGCGTTCTGTGCCAGGATTTCGGAAACCTTCTTCAACAGCAGCAGTGACGAGATACCCTTATACTCCGGATCAGAATCGGGAAAATGAAGGCCGATATCGCCCAGCGCCGCGGCACCCAGCAGCGCGTCCATGACGGCATGCAGGAGCACATCGGCATCCGAGTGGCCGATCAGCCCTTTTTCATAGGGGATTTCCACCCCGCCGATGATCAGTTTCCTGTTTTCGCCCAGCCTGTGGACGTCATATCCCGTTCCGATTCTCATATCAATCAATAGAAATAAAGACAACAATTCAACTGTCCGTACGTTGCATTCCCGTTACGGACAAGTCTCTTTTCGTAATATATTGTATCTAAATCCCGTAATTCTGTAAACAAACCTCCGCCGTCGTCCGGAATATAAACCCGGCGGCGGTCTCATTCCCTGAAAGGTTATATCAGGAAATGCAGCACTGCTTCAAGCACCCCGCCGGCAACAGCCAGCGCTTTATCGGATACCAGGAATTCGTTGACGGATTCCCCGCGGGGATCGACGTCTCCGCTCTTCATGCCGGCACACACCGGCGTCCCGTCCGGAAGCAGTCCCCTGATTTTTCCGGAAACGCCTGCTTTCACCGGCATTTGGTCCACTTCCGCCACGATTTCATCTTTCACGACCAGGTCGCCGATCTCATGTGACGTATGGAATATACCCGCACAAGGGGCACGCAGAAGGCGTTCGGTAGTAAAACCGGCGATGTTTCCCGGTTCTCCGGTATTCGGCGCCGCGCTACCGCTGTACAGCACCCGCCCCAGCGTATGG
>JAEEGL014695472.1_pt1 | contig 11692 bp, 9 predicted proteins | sample 9134231 | NCBI WGS metagenome assembly JAEEGL01 (sample SAMN16246548, study PRJNA631951) | gut metagenome | biome: gut microbiome; feature: rumen; material: fiber-attached | host: Bos | place: Iran: Karaj | collected 2018-10 | reverse complement strand
TGCTCACCTGCTGCAGCGGGAAGCTTGCGAAATCGCGGCGGCCAAAGCAGGCGGTGAAGCGGCCATAGTCGGTAAGCATCTCGAGGTCGATACCGGGATATTCGTTCGAGAAGGTGGTCAGATAGCTGATATTGCCAAGCGCGTGATCTTCGCGTTTGCCGGTCGCCCCGAGGATTGTGAAATGGTTGCCGTCGATAGGGAAGTGCGAGGTGGCATAGACCATTGCCTTGTGTAAATCATTGTAATCCTGCTCGTCGACTTGTATCCAGCGCTCTCCAAGAGAGGCTTTGTCGGCCTCGGATAAAGAATCACCATCCCCGATTACCACAAAGTCTTTTGGCCATAATCCTTTGTCCTTGATTTCATTGTAGGCGTTGTCGCAGACTACCACAAAGTCAGCTTCGCGAAACGCCTTGAATGGAATCTCGTGGGTGGGGAAGTCACCAGCGGCGAGAATCACGATATGCTTTCTTTCTTCCATTTTATTACCCCAAGTATGCAGAACACTTCGAACACAGCATAGAGAACGGCGGAAGCGTAGTTCCCGGTTAGGACGAAGATGACAATCATCATCGGCTCCACAATCATCCAGCAGAACCACTGCTGCCACCACTTGTGCGCCAGCATAAGCATACCCACGATGGTGAGGGCCGACGAGATTCCGTCGAGCACTGACAGGTGGATTATCCTGCCGCTGGACAATGTATAAGTACTTTGGTTAAGATAGCCGAGCAGCCATGTTAGAATTGCACTTAGCAGCACTATCAAGGTGATGATCTGCCACCAGTAGCTACGTGGGCATGATGATATGTGCCGCTCGCCGCCATTGTCCACTTTGCGCTTTTGAATTAAACCGCGCCAAACCAGAATGCCGTAAACTGACATCACGAAGTTGTAGACGCAAATAGCGCCGTTGGCGTAGATGCCGCTGGTGAAGTCGATTACCGCATAGAAGGCCGACATCAGCAGCGAGAGTGGCCAGAACCACCGGTCTGCCCTATATTCACTGATGATATAGAACAGACCGATGACTGCGCCGATTATTTCAAATGTATTCATTTAAAAACGGTAGATTACGCGGCCCATAAAGTTGATACCGGGCTGCTGGAGCCAGGTACGGTCGTGAATGTAGTAGTTGATACCGGGGGTGGTAAAGTCGTCAACCCAATCGCCAGCCCAAGCGTGCAGACGGTAGTTGTGGTTGAGCACATTGTTGACCACCAGCTGAGCCTCAATCTCGTTGGTGCCACCGAGATGCCAAGTATAGGATGCCTTTGCGTTGAGCAGGAAGTAGGGGTCGATGGCGTAGCACTCGCGGCTGGTGTTGTCGGCATACTGCTTGCCGACATGTTTGCCGATGAGTTGCAGTTTGGCATCTTTGAAGGGGACGAAGGTGGCAATGGCGGCACCCACCACCGAGGGCGAGAGGGCCAGGTCGGTGGTGCCGGTGACGGCCGTCTGCACCGTGTCGCCCGTCTCGAAGACGAAGTAGGTCAAGTCAAGCACCTTGTTCATGCTCAGCGTCAGGTTGGCGTCCATGCGGAACCAGTCGGTGAACTTGTATCCACCCTCGAGCTCGATGCCGAGGCGGTAGCTCTTGTCGACATTCTCCATCAGGGCGTAGCCGGTGAGCACGTCGCCGTTGGGGGTCATCTGGTCTTTGTAGAGCATAGCGTAGAGGTTGGCGTTGAAGGCCCAGCGGTTGTGGGCAATCTGGTAGCCGAGCTCGATGTCGAGCATTGTCTCGGGCTTGATGGTATCGCCGTTGGCATAAGCGCTCATTATGTCGAAACGCACGGGCTCGCGGCTGTTGATGCCAGCCACAAGGTAGGCACGTTGATTGCCGTTGATGCGATAGTTGACACCCAGTTTGGGGTTGAAGAAGAGGTAGTTGTTAGTGAAGTCGAAGGCGCCGTCGCGGGCGGTACCGGCAAGCACGTCGTCGCTGTTGCCATGGATACGGTAGTTGACCATGCGCAACTGCATGTCGGCATAGGCATTCAGGTTGTCACTGAAGTCGTAGGTGGCCTTGGCGTAGACCGAGTTGTCGAGCTTGGCGCTATTGTTCTCGTACCATCGGTAGGGCAGGTCGTAGTGCATTGCGGTGTCGCGATACCAGATAACGTCGCCGTATTGCAGGCCGTCGTAGTAGATAAAGTTGTCGCCCAGCGAGAAGGTGAGCTTGTCGCCATTGTAGTTGACGGCGGCATTGCCGGTGTAGGTGTAGTTGTCCATACGCTTCTGGAACACCACGTCGCTCAGATAGCCAAAGGGTGCGGGCACATAGCCGCTCATGGCCGTCATGTATTGCTCATAGTATCCGCCGCCGTGCATCACGTCGAAGGCGCCCTTGATGCTCCATTTATCGGTGAACAGGTGTGAGACATAGAGCTGGTAGTGGCGCTGCCAGTAGTTGTCTGTCTCGTTGTCGTAGTACATGGTGTTGCCATCCATGTCGTACATGCCGGCCGAGTTGTAAGTGGGGTCGGCGTCGAGTTGGTCGGGGTAGGCGCCATTCCAAGCTATGCCGGTCTTCTGGTTGCCTATGATGGTGAGGAGCTTGATGAGGGTGCGCTTGCCGTACCAGCTCATGCTGCCTAAGAAGCTCTGCTGGTCGGTGCCCCAGCTGCGCACGAAGCCGTCGCTGGTGAGGCCGCTGTAGGCAAAGTCGAACGAGAGACCGCTCTTCAGTATGCCCGTACCGGCGCTGATGCCATACTGGCGCGTGTTCCACGAGCCATAGGCCAGGTCGGCCATGCCGTAGGCACGGTCGCGAGCGTTGAGGGTCTGCATATTGATGGCGGCACCCATTGCCGAGCTGCCACCAGTCGAGGCTCCCATGCCGCGCTGTATCTGCATGCTCTGAGACATGCCGCCGAGGTTGGGGATGTTGTACCAGAACACCTGCTGGCTCTCGGGGTCGTTGAGTGTGATGCCGTTGAGGTTGACGTTGATGCGGTTTGGCTCGACGCCACGGATGCGGATGTAGGTGCCGCCGATGGTGCCGTTCTCGCCGCTGGCCACCACCGAAGGCTGTGTCTCCAGCATGTAGGGCACCGACAGCTCGGTGCGGGCCTCGTCGAGCTGTTCACGGTTCATGGTGCTGGTGGTGAGCGGAGTCTTGTTGCTCACGCGCGCATCTTGAATAATGACTTCGTCGAGCTTGCGGACGGTGTCCTGGGTTTGTGCAGAGGCATTGGTGCCGAAAAAGGAAGAAAGTGCGAGCACGCAGCAGGCTATCATCTGCCGGCGGCTAATCCTGGTGGCCATATTAATCAGATAGCGGCCACAGCTATAAAAGTTGTGTTTCATAATTCATTCCTTACGCGGGCATTATCCCGTTCAAGTTCTAAAGGGTATGTTCTCAGCTTCTTTGTGCTCATTCTGAGCTACATAAGAGCACCCCTATGCTCTTTGAATCGTTTGCAAAGATACATCTTTTTCCGAAATGCAGCAAAAATAATATGTATTTAAATAAAAAAAGCGTGAGACTTCAATAGAAACCTCACGCTTTTTTTATGTATCGTTTCGGAACCTACCTGCGCCGTTCCCGTTGTTGCATCCAACGGTTGACGATGGCCTCTGTTTCCGGAGTGCGGAGGATAATCAGGGCCATACGGTTGTTCTCCTGCGGATCGTAGTCGGTGATACCGCCAACAGGAACCTGTACGAACTGGTTGCCGTCAGCATCGAAGTGGTCGACCATCATACGGAAAGCGGCCTCGCAGCGGCGTTCGGAGAGCCATTGGTTGTGGCGGATAGTACCGGTGAGCGAGTCGGCAGCACCCACGATGTAGAATTCCAAGGTGTCGTCGAGGGTCTTCATCTCCTTCACGAAGTTCTGCAGACGCTTACGGCCGTTGAAGTCGATATCGTAGCGGTCGAGCTGATAGTAGATGATGGTCGAGGGGAGACCAAGTATCTCGTTGGCACCGATGAGTGCTTCGAGCAGGTTGGCAGGCGGACGGTTGCGCTGTATCTCGTCGATAAGCGAATCGTAGCGGTACTGCACGCTGTCGTATTTGCCGAGCAGTTCGGCCCGCAAATCATCTTGAGCCCCCGACATTTCATCAATCATCGACGACAGCGAGTCGCGAGTGTAACGCAGGTGGCGCACTTCGCCTTCCTGGCGAGCAAGGTCGCCGCGCGAACCAACGGTAAGGAATTCGTGGTAAACCTGCGAACGTGCCGAGCTCTTGGTGTAGGGGTTGTATTTCTTGACGTGCGAGAGAAGGTTCAGACGAACACCAACGTTGATAGAAGGCATAATGTCGAATATCGTGCGAGAGTTGTCGTAGGGCGACCAATCCCAAGTGGATTCCGAACCCAGAAGGTCGGCTTCCAGGTTTACGGCAATTTCTTGCGACAATTCGTATTCAACGCCCAAAGCGGCGCTATAGCACAATTCCCAGTTGCGGCGGAAGGTGCCGAGTTCTTGGCCGCGCGGGTTGCGCTGAAAACCATAGAGCATCGACATGCCGAGTCCGATGGGGGTGTAGATATGAGTATGTGTGCGGCGTCCTACCTCGTAACCGAGGAAGAAGTTGGTCCAGTCGAGGGTTACATAGCCCGTAAGGGCAAAGGCGTTAGCGTGGAAAGGATAGTATCCGTTTTCGTTGGGTATGTCTTCTTCGTGGTTGATAAATGGTTGCAGGCCGTAGCGCGACTGGCCGTCGACGGACATATGGGATAATCTGAGAGATACGGCCAGGTCGGGGATAATCCATTTACCCACTTCAGCCTTGAGGTTGTAGTTGAGCTTGTTGTGTCGAGCTGAGGATTCTATCTCGTTGCCGATGAAGGTCTGGAGACCGCCTCCAAGGGTGAGGTACCAGTTGTCGAAGGGCGATGCTATGATATAGAGCAAGGTGTCGCGGTCGGCACCGAGCGAAAATCCTCTCCTTATGAAGTTCTGCGAGTTGGCTGCAGGTATTGCTGCGACTATCAGCAGTAGTATTATTAGCAGTTTTCTTTTTACGCTCATATATATATATATATATTAATCAGTTATATTCTATCGTTTCTTGCGTTCTTTTTTGTCATCTTCAGTTCCGGTATGGTCGTCGTCCTTGTCGCTCTCTTCGTCCGAACCATATCCGTAGCCATATCCGTAACCGTAGCCATATCCGTAACCGTAACCATAACCGTAACCATATCCGTAGCCGTACTTACGCTCGTAAGGCATCAGTTTGCGGTAGCGCACGTCGTTGAGCACGATGGCCATGTTGGGGAACTCGTGGTCTTGGTACATCTTGTCCACATTCTCCAGCATACGTTTGTCGAACTTGTTTGCACGTATGACGAACAAGGTGTTGTCCACGAAGGTTTTCACAATGTCGGTATCCACGACCAATCCCACAGGGGCGGTGTCGAGGATGATGTAATCGTAGTTTTCGCGCAATTCTGCGATAAGTACGTTCAAACGGCCGTTGCCGAGCAGTTCGGTCGGGTTGGGTGGTATGGGGCCGGTGAAGAGTGAGTCGACTCCGCGACACACGAGGTCGTGCTTCACCAGGTTTTGCCAGTTGTCGGTCTTTCCGGTCAGGTAGTTGCTCAATCCTGCATGACGGCGCGAGTAGAATTCGCGCGTCAGCGAACCCTTGCGAAGGTCGAGGTCGAGTAGGATGACCCGCTTGTCGGCAATTCCGAAGCCTGCGGCCAGGTTCGACGAGATGAAGGTCTTACCCATAGCCGGCAGGAGCGATGTGATCATCATCACGCGGCCGCTACCCGGTTTGGCGGCTTCTGAACCAAGGAAGTCGACTTTGGTACGCAGCAGGCGGAACGACTCGCTCATTATGTCGTGGTCGTGGCTGGTAACCGCAAGCAGGCGGTCGTCGTCCTTGTCGCGCGCCGGTATCTCGCAGAGGAACGGGGCCGAAGTGCCGTTCATTACGTCGGTATGGTACTTCACCTTGGTGTCGAGCAGACGGCGCACGAAGTATACCGCTACGGGAATCATCAGACCTATCAGCAGGCCCATGAGCGTAGTGCGCTTCTCGTTGGGCGCTATCGGGGTGCGGTTCACACGCGCGGGACTCAGTATCTTGCCGTTGGGTTCAATCGAAGGCTGGCTTATCATAAGCTCCTCGCGGCGGCTCAGCAGGTGGAGGTAGAGTTCCTCCTTGATTTTCTGCAGACGTTCGAGGTTTTCGATATAGAGCTGCTGCTGCGGTACCTGGCTCATCTTTGTCGATGCGGCGGAAGCTACTATCTGGGCGTCGGCGATGCGTTCCTGCAACACTCCGATGTAAACGTCGAGCATTCGGTTCATGTTGCTCCGCAGGTTCTGCAGTTCGGCCTGTTTGGCTTTTACGGTGGGATTGTTGGTGTTGTTGCCGAAGTTCTCGATTTCGAGCACCATAGCGTTGTGCTTCGTAATCATCTCCATGATGGCTTTATCGTCCAAGCCTATGTTGTTGGGGATGATTTGGGCCGAACGGCTGCTCTCGTTGGTTTCGATAAGGTAGCGGGCCATGCTGAGCTGGCGCTTCAGGCGCTGGATTTCTTCCGACGATTCGATGCTGGTGGCCAGATAGGATTGACCAAAGTTGGCAAGGTCGAGCAGGTTGTGCTCGCGCTTGATGCCCGCAAGGGCGTTCTCCTGGATACCGAGGTCCGACTGCAGCATCTGGAGACGCTCGTTGATATAGTCGTAGGTGTAGGCGATGATACGGCGTTTGTCGCGTACGGCATCTTCGTTGTAGACCTTGATGGCTTCGTTGATGACATCGGCCGCACGAATTGGCGAAGCATCGTGAAGCGAGATGTTCACGATGGTGTTAAAGTCGTCGTTGCGCACCACCTGCAACGCTCCGCGGTACTGCTCGGCGGTAGCGGTTAGGCTACTGTGCATCACGCTGATGGGGACATCGTAATAGCTCTGGGTTAGGAACCAGGTCTTGTGTATCACCATGCGGCCCGTCGGGGTTGCAACGGTATCTTCGTAGGCGGCTTCCATCGGCTCGTAGCCGGCGAAATTGAGGACGGCAATATTGTCGTTCTTCGGAGTTACCTCTAGCGCGATGTAGTCTTCCTCGTTGGCGTCGACGAAGTCCACCTCGACCGGCGACTCGCCGTAAAGGTCCTTCACACGGTTGACAATCTTGGTTTTAGCGGTATAGCGGACGTTGAGCTTCAGATTCGCAGCCACCTCGTAGAGGGCTGTCTTCGAGGTGAGAATCTGCATTTCGTTGTTGATGTTGCTGTTGTAGAGCGATTTGGTGCTGAACATGTTGCGCACCGAGGCTTCGCGGATAGAGTTGTCGTTGTTTCCGGTCGTCGAGCCTTTGATGAGCAGTTGGGCGGTGCTTTCATACACACGGTTCTGGTGTCTCACGTTGTATCCGGCAATAGCCGCACCAACGGCAGCACAGAGCAGCAGCCAATGGGCGTTGCGCAGTATGATGAAAAGAACGTCCTTGATGTGAATCTTCGGACCTTTCTTCTCGTCGAGGAACGAGGTGTCGGTATTTCTCTGTGTAGCTTCGGCCATCTGCTAGGTGTTGTTGGTTAGTTTGATTTTCGGTAGAGCAAGAAGGTTAAAACCAGCGAGCCCATCGACGCCAATGCGCTGAAAATGGCCAGCGTGTTGGTCAGTTCGGAACGTGCGGTGCCGGCGTTGTAGGTATCGGTGATGATAAAGTCGTTCTGTTGGAGCATGAAGAAGGGGTCGTTGAACACATCCGACGAGCGCGGGTCGAGATAGCGCATCACCATCTTCCCGTTCACTTCGCGCATCACGGCTATGTGGTCCCTGCGGGTATAGGGGTCGAGGTCGCCCAACAAGGCAAGCGCCTCGAGGAAAGTGCAGCGCTCGTTGCTGATGGTGATTACCTTCCCGGTACCGCTTCCAAGATAGAAAATCTTGAAATTGCTGAACCTCACGCTGACGAACGGGTCGCTAATGTAGCCTTCCTGCATCAACGTGTTTGAGAGGGTCTCCTGCAGGCGCAGACGGGTGAGGCCGGCAACGTGGAGCTTTCCGATGTACGGAAAATCGATGTCTCCGTTCACGTCAACCAAATAGCCCTTCTGCGTCGCGTTGTTGTTGTTGAAAGGCTCGGCCAACTTCGGGTTCGCCGGGCTCACGACCGTGATGCTCAACTCGTCGTAAGGTGCAATCTTGGCCTCGAATCGGTTCTCCAGTTCTATCTGGCTACCCTGCGTCATGTCCTGTAAGTAGTTGACACGACGGGGAGTAATGCATGAAGCCATCAGCATCGTTAATGCGATGATTGCTATTATTTTTATGTTCTTTTTTGCGTGCACGTCTTTTAAAATAATATTATGTAACGCAGCAATTTTAGTTTTGTTGCAGGAAAAAGCGAAAAATAATGTTAAATAATGTTAAGGTTCGATTCGTGACATGTTTCTTATCGCTCTATTCCCCCTCTAATTCAAGGGTATCAACCCCGAATCTGCACCCATCGTTCTTCGATACTTCTTCGGTAGTTCTTCGATAGTATTTCGATCTGAATCGAAGAACAATCGAAGAACTATCGAAGAAGTATCGAAGAACTATCGAAGATATGTCGGAGTTAATACGGAGTTGATAGGTCGTTGGTACGGTGTTAGAGGCTTTTAAGTATTTCCTCAACGATATGTTCCGACGCTTTTCCGTCGCCGAACTCCGTCGGCTCTTTCGTCCGCGTTCCCCAAAGGCGACAGGCTTCGTCGGCAATCCGTTCGCTGTCGGCGTCGGTCAATACCGCCGCTCCTGCATCCACAATCTCGCTCCATTCAGTCTCTGGCCGCAACACCAGACAGCTGTGTCCGCTGAAGTAGGCCTCTTTCTGCAGTCCTCCGCTGTCGGTCGCCACCAATCCGCAATCGCGCAGCGCCGCCAACGTATCAAGATACGACATCGGCTCAACCATCCGGATATGCCTCAAATCTGGCTTATTAATCATGGAATCAAGACGGTGTCTCGTCCTCGGATGTACGGGAAACACTACCGCGCATCCAATCCGTTCTGCAGCGTCGCAAATTCCTGCAAGTATGGATTTTAGACGCTCTGGATTGTCGGTATTGAAGTCTCTATGGATGGTTGCAAGGATGTATCGTTCTGGAAGTTGCTCGCGTTGTTTGGCCAACGGGCTGTAGTGCAGTACGTTGTCGAGCATCACATCGCCGCTTAGCATCACTCGGTCGTCGAATCCCTCGTGATGAAGATTATCGACTGCCGTTTGGGTTGGAGCAAACAGGCGGTGCGAAAGGTGGTCGGTCAGCACTCGGTTCACCTCTTCGGGCATTGCTCTGTTGAACGAACGCAGGCCGGCTTCCACGTGGAATACAGGCACTTGAAGCTTCGCTGCCGCCAATGCTCCCGCAAGGGTCGAATTTGTGTCGCCGTAAACCAAAACACCGTCGTAATGCTCTGATAGCAAGACTTCTTCCACCCCCTTAAGCATCGCGGCCGTTTGTGTTCCGTGAGTCGACGAACCTACGCCTAGATTATATCGCGGTGTGGGTATGTCCAACTCCTTGAAGAAGTTGCCCGACATCGCATCGTCGTAGTGCTGCCCGGTATGAAGTATGTCTTCCTTGATGCACTCGGCGTATTTGTCCCTGATAACATGAGAGATAGCTGCCGCCTTGATAAACTGGGGTCTCGCCCCGACTATAGTTAATATATGTATCATATCTGTTTTGTTTTCTCCACACTCGCGTGTGGAGCTATTCAGGAATGCTGCCTACGGCAGCTGTTGGTGTCTCTGGTTTGTACGGGGCTGCCGTAGGCAGCACTTTATAGTATCCCCACACGCCAGTGTGGGGTTATTGCAGATACTTTCACACTCTTCGGGGCTCTTGTAAAGAGCCCCTATCCCCTCAGTCCTCCATCATATACTGCACTTTGTCTGCCAACCCGTTATCCTCGAACAACCGTCGCACCTCTTCCTCAAATGGTACCGTTTTATGGTGCTCTTTCTGGTTGCGTACATACTCTATAACCCGCTCACGATCTTTGTAGGAGCAAGTGAAAGCGCCATACTCGCGTGTCCATCGTTCGAAGTGAGGGAAGTGAGGATTCTGCGACAACCATCGACTGCTCACTGACTTGATATGTTGTACATATCTGGGTAACATTAGCATGGGCGGAAGTCCTACAACTAGATGCACATGATCTGGCATTCCGCCTATTCGATATACCGTTACACCTTTGTCGACAGATACTGTGTATAAATAGGCGTATAATTCTCGTTCATACTCCTCTGTAATAGTACGGGCACTATTGTGTGTTCGCAGGACGATATGGTATATCAACTGGGTATAGCTCATTGTAAACTTACAATAACGCGCTTTGCGATGTTCTTCATGCCCTGAAGCCACGCTTCATACATCCAATGTGCACCGAAGGGCATCCAGCGCTGGGGATGGGTGTTGATGAGTATGCTGTACTTGTGTATGGGATGATATATATCGTTGATAGCATGGATGATATCGTCTGTTGTGTGGAACTCCAACCCCTCTTTCTTCCATTTCTTCTGCTGTTCGGGTACTTTATCGCGCACGCTCACGCGGTAACCGTCCCAACGGCGGCCGGTATCGGTGAGATACAGCGTCTGGGTGAAGTCGGTATCCATCATTGGCTCGTATTCAATGCCGATAGCATGTATATCGTGCTGTTTCCAAATATCTTGACTATTATATGGCGAACGTGGGCTTCCGTGGGCGCAAGCTGTTGTTACGGGAGCAATCTTCCGCAATTCTGTCAGTTTTGCGACGAAGTCGTTGTACGCGGCTTCCATATCGCCATTGGTAGTCGTCAGGTTTTCATAGTGATAACCGATGCGGTGCCCTAAAGCATGTATCTTGGTTATCACTTCCGAATGGCTCTCGAAATGCATCGCCCGGAAGTAGTAGATCGCCTTCACTCCGGCTTCGTGCTCTATCTCTGCCACCCGCAATGCGTACTCAGGTCTCAAGTCTACATCATGCCTGATAACGTGTTCTTTATGCCGTCCGAGGGCAATAATCAGTTCGCTGTATTTTTCAAGTGTGAAGTCCATATTCAGATATCTAATTCTTTGACAATCCGTGCAGGCACTCCAACGGCCAATGTCTGTGGTGGTACATCCTTGGTAACCACTGCTCCCGCACCCACAATGGCTCCTTCGCCGATGGTTACACCAGGCAGGATGGTGGCGTTCACGCCTATCCATGCATTTTTACCGATAACCGTCGGTGCCACAAATGATTCCATGCATTTTGAATGATATTCCAGTGGAGTGCTGTGGGCAAGCACATAGTTGTTTCCGGCCAGCGATGCGCCGTCTCCGATGACAACAAAATACGGGTACGGGTAGTCGAGCACGCATCCCGGCCCTATGTGCACATTGCGACCAATCTGCACACCGCGCCAGCGTTGTAGCTTGATTCTAAGTCTGTTCCATGGGCAGCGGATAGCCCATTGGTTGAATACGTGGTCTTTCCAACGAATCACGACGAACCATAGCAAGCATTTGTATCCATGCACTTTGGCAGAGTGCCGGATACTTTCCCACAGCCCTTCGTTATGGTAGTAGGGCAGGGTGTGCCGTTTCATCTCAAGATAGGCCTTCATAATTTTCTATGTATTTGACGAAGAACTCGGTAGGGTCGATCATCTCGTCGAGCAGACGCTGCCGTTTAGCCTGCCATTCGTTCTTCAGTTCTTCGGGGTTGCGTGACAGCAGTTGCTCGATGTGGT
>JAEEGL014241967.1_pt1 | contig 11692 bp, 9 predicted proteins | sample 9134231 | NCBI WGS metagenome assembly JAEEGL01 (sample SAMN16246548, study PRJNA631951) | gut metagenome | biome: gut microbiome; feature: rumen; material: fiber-attached | host: Bos | place: Iran: Karaj | collected 2018-10 | reverse complement strand
TTTTTCCACTTGAAAAGAATGTCGCTATATCCATATCAGCAGCTTTACATATCTGTTGAATCACTGTCCAACTCGGGCGCTTGGTCCTGCCATTAGCCAGATTGTAAAAGGTACTTTGTGATATCTCTGTTCCCTTCCACCAACGATAAAGGCTTATATCCTTTTTCTGGCAGATCTCATCCATCCTCTTCTTGAAATCAAATTCAGGCATAGTATAAAACCTCTCTTCGAGAATATATCTATGCATTTATTGTATTTTATTTCGATAAAATATAATATTTCTGAATTTTAGTAATATAATATTGCGTTTTTTCGCAACAATTTTGTATTAACTCTTTCAATTTACTGTTAATTACCTATCATATCCCAAGGGGTAATAAGTCCCAAGATTTTTTCATTTCTCTTTCCGTTTGCTGTGACAAAAGCCGCACCAATCCTCTTTCCTTTTCGAGTGTTTTCCAAAACTATTTCTTGTAAATCATCCACATACATGTCTCTCTTTACAAAAATAAATTCTTCCATTTCTCTTTCGAGAGGTGATACGTATTTAAAAATATTATCAATAATCAAGTCCTGATCTATAGCTATTATCTCTTCTTCAGAAGCGTATTTAAAAAGAGCATTTTCGTCAAACACTCCAGTTACTAATCCATTTTCTAATACTGGGACGTGAGTAAAGCACTTCGCATTCATTTCACGCATCAGATCTATTACTACGCTACCTTTACTGCAAGAAAATACCTTATTAATATTTACGCATATATCTATACATTTCTTTCGATTTTTTATTCTGTTTATCAAATCTTCTAAAAACATTATCATTGCTGCATTCGGTTCAACCGCAAACGAATTATTAACTTTTTCACGATGTTGAATAAGGTTCCTCACTTCAGCGCAATACTCTATATCAGATTTATACTTATTAAATCCCGGCTTATTTTTCACCGCAAATGAAGCAGAATCCGATGTTGATACACCAAATGAAACTTGGACAGTTTTTTCAAATTCCTTATATTTTTCGATAAATATTTCTGTATTATTCATTTTTTGTTTCCTTTATCTCTACTTTTCTTATATAAATATCATGAACTCCAAACGCTAGTTTAAAAGCATCCATAACTTTCATTACTTGTTCTTCATTATCGCTATAAATTACAAGTTTAAATCCATCTTTTATTTCAACTTTTTCATTATCTTTTAAAACAATAGGGCAAGAAAAAGCTACTCCTTTTAAACTATTGTTTTTTAATTCATTTTCTATTAATTTATAATATTCAATTTCATTTCCATTTAAAGCGAAGAATAATTCAAACGAAGTTTGCATACCATCTCCTTACTCATTAAGGTTAACATTTGAAGAATCATAATTTGTCCCGACATATATATAAAGTCCTCTTCCTTTTTTTAGAAACAACCTAGGTTTTCCGTTGCCTTCTACACCTTTATTCGAGGAATTATAACATAGGTCACTTGGTAAAATACTCGTATCATCTACATCATAAAGATTTTGAATCATTTGAATTATTTCTTTTCTCGTTAATTCAGTTTCAAAAGGGATATCTTTAAAACAATCTAAATACATATCTAGGATGGTCATATTACACCTCTTTAATCGACCAGATTACCAGTCAACAATCGAACTCTCTGCGAATGATTTGGTCTATCAATAACAACTTCTTCCATACCTAATCTTTCTATCATTTTTAATAGATTAGAAAGCATATTCTTTACATCTCTTCTATATGGCTTAGGATCCGTTATTAATGCCTCATGGAGTTTTTCAGTAATAGCGCCGAAATACATACACCCTTCATTTTCATTTAAAATCCGAAGAAGCCATAAATACGCATTACTCCATCTGAATTGTTCTTTTATATCTTCAATGTTTCCAGAAAAGGTCTCGTCCAAAAAAGAAATATATTCTCCGTCAGCAAAACTGTATTCTTCAGGTAATTCATGTGAAAAAAGAGTATCAATTCTAGGTTTAAACATCATAAGAATTGCTTTATCCCAAGAACAACTTGATTTTATTGCCGTTTTATCAATTGCTTCATATTGTCTCTTCAGTAATGTCACTATACTATCATCAACACTGATTGCATCAAGAAATAATTTTTCTATTTTATTAACATCCTCTGACTCAATATCAACTAGGGTAGCCATTTCCATATTTCCATTTTTGATAATGTTCAAGCCTGAATTGGTTATATTTGCGCTTCCTATAAATCCTCTTTTGTTGTCTACTATATATGTTTTGGCATGTATATCGAATCTTATATAAACCTTCCATCCACGTTTCATCGCTTCTTCAAGAACGTTAAAATCAGTACTATTCTTCAATACATCATCCAAGCGAAATCTTATTAACAACTGTTTTTCTTTCACGGATTCATTAATGCATTCATTTAATTTCAAAAACGAAGATGTCTTGCAATACGCTGTAATTATCTGAACTGATTCTTCTGCGTTTTTGAGTTCATCCATAATAGCTTTAACTATTTCGTTTGAGAATAATATAGCCATATAATATCACCCTTCTTAGATACCCAAGAACTCAGCCAAATACTTGTTCAATTTAAAATTCCAATCATCCATTAAGTTCTTATAAGTTGTTCTTTTTTCCGGTGCAGCTTCATCCACTGTTCTGACAAAAGAAGCGATTAGCAGTTGGAAAGCCAACTTGCCTTCTTCAGTCATATTACTTACATATTTATCGTAATACAAGCTTCCTGTATTAATTGTACAAATACAGATTCCAGTATCAACTTTCATTAAAAATAAATTATTAGTATACTGTGAAACGTTCTCTTCATTAATTACTACCTTTTGGAGTAATAATTTTTTCTTATCTTCGTCGTCCGGTTTCTCGTTTCCTCTCTCGAGAAGGATTTCCTCTGCGGCTTTCAATAATTCCTCTTCTGTTTTCTTCTCCCTTATCTCTCCACTTTCCGTGGGCGTCGCAGATCCTTCTTCTGCTTTTGTTGCCGTTTCTTCGGCAGGAGTCGTTGATGATACTTTTGTTCTTGTTCCGGCTCTTAAATCCTTATTCCTTTTTTGCATTTCGTTTATTTTGTCAGTAATAATCTTCTCTAATTGTAACCAGACCGGTTTATATTCTTCTTCTTCGTAGTCCTCTCCATCTAACTTGATTAATTCAACATGCTGCTTATTGTTTGCAACTTTGAATACCTGGTCTAAATCTCTTCCAAAAGAGATTTCACAACCCCACCATCTGTGGAACGGACTGTTCTTGTCGCTATAAAAACCAAATTCTCCAAAGTCAATTTCTCTTCCTTCTCTGACAACAGAAATTCCCTCTAGTGACCCAACATATGTTCCCATCGGTGTTTGTCCGGGATTCACATTTATCATATGATCCTTATCATAAAACTTCTCTTTTACTATAGAAAATGTTAATGTAACTTCTCCTTCTTTAGCAGTTTTGGTTTCACGATCCCAGTATTTAATTATTTGATGTACAATTCCATCAGGACAATACTCCGTCGAATACGGTTCAAACAAAGGTTCTGATCCCTCTGCAAATACCTTTTTCTGAAGTTTTTCTGGATCGTTGGGGTCTCCTAAAACAATATTATTCTCCATCAAAAATAACGGGTCATTTGGAACAACCTTAACATTGTATTGATCCTTAGTATCATGAATTAAAAAAACATTTGATTTTCCGTCACATATTAAATGTCTGTACTTTTTTCCAAAAGAAAACTCTAATCTCTTGAATAATGCATTTACTGTGCTCGGAACAACATTATCACACGTTCTCCATAAAACAAGTGTTCCATGCTCCGTGAAATCAAATGTCGAACCACATAGTTTTAAACCCTTTTTAAAATATTTTTTATATTCTTCAGGGACTTCTCTTTTTTCAGCAGGGTTTATTTTTAACTGTTCCCCTTTTGAAATAAGATCTATGTCCAAAAAAGCGCTATAGCAATTATCCAAGCCACCTTGCCACGAATATACTTCAACCCTGGGGCACGCGTATAATGATGATTGTGGCAATCCGACGCCAAATTTTCCCATACCCTTAGTAACGCGGCGAGTGCCATTTCCGAAACGTAAACAGCCCTGTACCCACTCCGGAGACATTCCTGTACCATCGTCTATAAAGGCAACCTCATAAACCTGACTTCTCTTTCCCCATGAAGGAACCTTATCCTTTATAATAACGAGAACATTTCCCGCTTCTGCTTGTATCGAATTATCTACTATCTCGGCCATTGCACTTTCGATATCTTTATATCCAGAATTTCTAAGAGCATCACCATAATCACTTATATTTATAATATCCATTCCATCAGCAACATAATTTAACGCTTTTGCATTATCCATTAGTTTTTCCTCCTAGTCCCAATAATTACTAAAATAGTTAAATGCTTGTGATTCGTTCGTAAACCTGTCTAAATTGTCCTCTACATCTACCAATTCACACAAACTGTTTCCGCCCATTTGTGGGCCTCGAAGCCCTCTTCCCAACATTTGGCTATACAATACTACCGAGTTTGTTGGTCTTGTGATGAATACACATTTTATGTTTGTTGAATCAAATCCCGTTGTTAGTACTTCATAATTAATTAGTATATTCAAATCATCATCTCGATTTTTAAATCTTGAAATAATACTTCTTCGCTCAACAGGATCCATATCTCCAAAAACATGTCCATTTTTTATTCCCTGCATAGTCAATGCTGCGGCAAGCATTTTCCCGTGTTCAACAGAGCACGCAAATACTATAGTAGGAATATGCTCATTGTTTAGATCAATTAATTTGTTTATTATGACACGATTTCTACGCTTATTCATAGCAATATTTTTTAAGAAATCATCACTAAAATCTTTATAACCATTGCTAGTCATATGTATCTTTAATGAGCGAATTTCATCATCACTTAAATCACCATATACTAAAGGCGTTCTTTTTAATTTTGCTAATATACCCCGGTCTTGAAAATACTTAATAATATCTTTTTCTGGATCCGAATTATCTGCCTCAGCTTTTGACATGTTTAACTGATTAAGGATTCCCGTATCAATATCTATTATTTTGTTATCAAACATATTTTTAAATAATATGTTTTCAGTATCACCGCTTCTTCCAGGCGTCGCCGTTAACCCTATTAATGCTTTAGATCTTCCGTAATTAAGCATCAATTCTTCTACTGCTTTTTTTGTTTCTGCGGCTCCTGCTCTATGTGCTTCATCTACAACTATTATTCGTGATTTTTTGGCTATTTCTTCAAACAAAACAGGATTATTCTTTCTTATAGACGTCAGTTTCTGAATGCCTATAAACATCGCCCCATCGTCTATTTCGTCAGATGAAACATCAAATTTATCCCATAGTTTATATGTTTTAACACTTCCACTACCAATATGTTTCCAAACATTACCAAATGTATCATATGCTTGATCCAGCAATTCTTTAGTATGCGCAATCCATACTATTAATCCTTCTTGCTTTTGCTTAAATACAAACTGATTGATAATAGTGTGCATTGCAGTTTTTGTCTTTCCTGTACCCGTTGGCATCCTGACCAACATTTTTGTTTCATCATTATTTGAATTAATATATGTTAATATTTTCTGCCTGATTACAAATTGATAATCTAACAATTCATAAAATTTATCTAATGTGGAAATCGTTTCAATTGCTTCCCTATTATCTTCCTCTTTTTCAAAATATTCACCACTAATATCAAGTTCATCAAGAAGTTTATATGATACCTCATTTTTCCCCCATGGATAATTCGAAATCGTTTCTATCAATGCAGAGGTTTCCATTTCTTCTTTTCCGGGGAAAAATACAGAAAAATCATTTACTTTCTCTGGTTCAAAAGCCTTTAAAAGCCTCTTTCTAAAATCAGCATTATCTAAAATCTTATTCCCATATACCGACTTAATCATGCTGATTAAATTTTCTTCAGAATATAAGTGTTCGCCCTCTGGCAGCCATTCTACTAATAAATCTGCGAGCTTATCACCTAAAAATCGTTTAAGTTCTACTGCATCAAAATTATACATATAGTATTCTAATCGATTCATTAACAATCTCCTATGATTTCATTTATAGCACCAACTAAAGACTCTATGTCGCTTTTTTGAGTATATCTACCTATGCCAATTCTTACTGTCCCTAAGTATTCTTCATCTTTGATATATTCGTGGATATAAGGCGCGCAATGATAACCTGTTCTTACAGCTATACCGTATTCATCGTCCAAAATCATCCCTATATCTTCTGCTTTATAGCCAATTACATTAAATGAAATGACACCCACTCTTTTTTCAATTGGTAATTCGCGTTGATATAAAATAACACCCCTGATTTTTTTTAATTCCCTAATAAGAATATCCGTCATTTCAATTTCTTGAGTCAAGTAATCAGCGTAAATTCTATCTTTTAGAGCAGCATTCAACCCAGCTATGGCTATAATATTCTTGCTACCAGCTTCATAACGTTCTGGAGAGGATTTAGGCATATCCAAATTCAAGGAATCGCTTCCGGTTCCACCCACTACCATAGGCTGAAGAATCACCGAATTCACATCAATAAAACCACCAACGCCTAAAGGGCCATAAAGCGTTTTATGTCCCGCGAAAGCAATAAAATCGGCATTCATAGATTTTACATCTATATCTATTAATCCCATGGATTGAGAGGCATCAAGCACGGTTATCGCTTCAACTTGATGAGCAATTTTAAAAATTTCTTCTATTGGAAGAATGTAACCAGTCACATTGCTCACATGCGTACAACAAACGCATTTCGGTTTATACTTAGATAATAAAAAATTTGTTTTTTCAAGATCTATTTCCCTTAAATCATCTGTAAGTGGAAGTAATTCAATCTTAATATTCTTATCATTTTTTATTTTTTCTAAAACTCTCGCAACTGCATTATGTTCAAAAGGAGAAATAAATACTATATCTCCTTGTTGCCAGTTTATCCCTTGAAGAATTATATTTAACGCCTCGGTCGCGGATGTAGTTAGAACTGCTTTTTCCGTTCCATTACCTTTTACAAGCTGGATTATCAATTCTCTCGTTTCATCAATAAGTTTTGATGCTTCTTTTGCGAGCGAATACGACCCTCTTCCAGCGTTAAAAGCCAAATTTCTATTAGCCCAATCCATTCTTTCGTAAACACTTTTGGGTTTGGGATATGTTGTTGCAGCATTATCTAAGTAAATCATTTTAAATGTCCTTATTTATTACTCTCTCTAACATTTCTACTAGAACAGAAACCTTGTCATTTACACTCAATCCCGAAAAATCTTCCAGGCTATCACTAATAATATTCTTTAATATGTTTGCAGATGCATCGCTTGCCACCTCGTAATACTTATGTTGAACTACCCCTTTTGAATCAGTAAAGGTAAATTGTCTTCTTCCCTCTTTACTATCATCTTTTATTTGTTCGGCTCTCTCTTTCAAGGATTTCAAATCACTTAAGTATTCGCTAATAGCGTTATCATCCCAAGAATCAACATATAATCCAGAAACGTTTTTTGCTATTTTTTGAACGGCTTCTTTTTCATCAAAGGTGTTTAATTCTTTAATTGAATTCATAAAGACAGTAACATCATTATCTGACAATCCGTTCTTTGCGCTATCACTTTGTTTGTCGTACCATTCATTCAACGTATGAATCAAATCATGCTTGCTCTTGGGATTGAAAACCTTTAGTGTTTCATTTACGAGATAGTTAAGTACATTTTCATAATATGAATCCAAAAAACTTTTTATTTCTTTAATTTTTTTATTAGTCGTTTTTAAGTCGTTTTCTGAATCACATAATTCAGGAATTATAACAAATATTGACTCATATGCATTTGCATCAGCTCTTTGAAGAATGCCACGAAGTCTGGGAATAGAATCTATAAAACTTATATTTCCGGTAATCTCGTTTGTGTTTTTTACATTCTTAGTTATCTGAGGAAGAGATCTATACCATCTCTGCATGCAGGTGAAAACATTTGTAATTCTAGTTCCGGTTAAACTCGCATAACAATCAGGATCAAATGTTCCTACAAGGCTCTTCAAATATTCTTCCTTTTTAGCATCCTGCTCAGAAATATACAGTGCATAATCGTCTGGATTATCACACATTGCAATAACAGAATCGCTGTTCGCTTCTACTTCCGTGTCTCCTTTATAGATAACGACATCACCATTTCTGTATGATATTACAAAAGATAGAATAATAGGCAATACTCCCGCACGCATTCCATAAGGTGCAGCAAAGTACTTATCTGTCAATTCCGTCAATTTAATCTTATTGTCTACACAAGAATCAACATATTTTGTAAACAAATCTAATAATTGTTTTGTTTCTTTCCTATTGTCCGCATTTTCTATTCCTGTATTTCGTATGACTGCTCTGAAAATAGTTGATTCAGGCCCCGTTCCATTTACGAACTTTTCATCGTCAAGTTCCTTTTTTAGTATTTTTTCAATAATAGTTTTTCTAGCTTTTTTTATCGGTGCTGTAGTAATATTCTGCTTATTAATAAGTTCATTGTTTATGGGTAAAGTCTTTGTATAAATCGCGTCACACGAAATGTCGACCGCCTTTTCTAATATACCTTTTTCTTGAGCTATCCATTCACTTCCATCATGATAAAGTACTAAATCCACACTTCGAACTCCAAGATTATCATTAAGATACTTCTTGAGATTTTCTTCAAGGTCTTCCTCCATCACATTTAATTCTTTCTGCAATATTTCATTCTCTGTTAAAAAAGAACTATATTTAATATCTTGTATAATCTCATAATCAAGTAATTCTTTGCTTAACGAGAATGTCTTTTTAGTATAAGCAATTACAACGTTTTTAACTTTTGCATTGTTCACATGATTAATTATTTCTCTTGAATAATCCGTACCCTCCTGGGAAAAAAGTTCAATCACTAAGCCATCTTCATGCTTCTCTTTATCAAAAAACACCTTGAAATTGTTTATCTGAAGAAAATCCTCTACCGGCATAAATAAACAATTATAGTATCGTGTCATTGAATATCTGTAATTATATTTCTTCGGAAGGAAGTACTTGTTGTCACAAACCTTAAACAGTGAATCAGTAATACTGATTCTTCCTCCTTTTAACTCGCGTCTTTTTTGGATTTCCTTTTTCAGCTCTGATCCTGCACGCGTTTTAAACTTATAGCCATTAGTTGAAGTGTTTTTATATAAAACCTTTCTTCTTTCAAGTTCCTCCAGTATTTCCTCTGTGTTTGAAATATTAGAAGAAAGACGAATAGTTTCCATCGAGGCAAACATATCGTCAGGTTTATTTACAATATTTATAATAGCTATAGTCTTCAGTACTTTCTTTTCTTCGTCATTTTGAGCCTTTTTCAGAGAATACTCGGCATTAAGCCATTCATTATGGATATAATCCTCATTTACATTTTTCTTGAAAATACCTTTAAAATAATCGTATATAAGGTCTGCATTTACGAGCCATCCCTGATCTTCAGTGTGTTTTTTTACATACTGAGCTAAACTATTAGCTTCATCTTTTGATACAAATGTGAAAAGTGTTCTCTCGTTCTGCGCAACCTTTTCGCTAATGTTAAGCAATAAATATGAAGCGCAAGGATTCAAAGGATAGCACCCTTTAATAACTATCCTCTCAAAATCTTCTGCTTTGAAATTTGCTTTAAACACAGGAACTGAGTAATATTCTTCTATACTTCTTTTTGAAAAATAATCTTTATAAATAGGTATTTCTTTTAATTTTTCTTCCTTAACCTGAATCGCATTCTTTATTAATTCGTAGTTATTCTTAGAAGATGTTATAAAATCTATATCTTTTATTCTGCCTTCTATTCCTGTAAATGCATTAATTATGTTTTCAGGTAAATAGTTTCCATACTCCTTTATTGCCTTATGTGTAACTAATGTAACAAATATTTGTGGATCTTTAGAATCATCAGCAAGTTCACACAACTCCTGTACGATTTTCATGTTCTGTCCTACAGCATTCTTACTTTGAGACTCTATATATTTACTAAACTCATCAAAGACTATATAAATCCCAGAATAGCCAAACTCCTTAATCGCTTCGGCAACGCTCTTATACATAATAAGAACATCACCTCCCGCTAAAGGATTGAACTCAGATCCGGAAGTCAATTCTGGGTATAACTCTTTGAAAAGTAAAAGCGCTTCAGAATCACAATTATCAAGTCCATACAATATTTCTTTGATGGACTTATTATTATCTTTCAGGAGAATAACAAATCTCTCATATGTTTCCTTATAATTTTTCTTCCAGTTCCCAATAACGCCTAACGCTTCAGAAAAATAGGTGTCAGGCATAACATCTTCCAATCCTGCACGTATCAAGGAACTATTCAGTGCAATCATAAAGCTTTGTCTTAAATCATCCTGACTATTTGAAACAATTACCGGAAGTATTTTTTTATCTCCGCTTAAGTATTTCTTTGCTCTTTTTGCAACTTCTTTGTCAACAAGAGTAATTTTATCTATTAGATTCTGTAATACCGTCTTATCGTTTTCTTTTGAAAGCAGCGCTAAAAGGACAAGTAAGAGATGTGATTTTCCCTTACCATACGGTCCGATCAATATGTTAGCTTTCCCATTATTTGTATTCACGCCTTCTAAAAAAGTATCTAGTATAGCAACAGAAGATGCTGTAGGGATGTAACTGTTAATTTTGTCTTCCTTGTTCAGATTCAAATACAGATTTATCGCATTTTTAAAATTTGCATTTAATTGAACTATATCATTAAGCTTCATTCTTCAATCCTTTTATTTGTAATGTTCTTTTACTATTTCCATAGGCCTAGGTAAATTAATTTTATATACCATATCAAGTCCCGCTGTACGATCTAGTCTTATATACCCCTTCGTATCCAGTTTTTCTAAGTAGCTATTGGCAACCACTCTTGATAAATTGAATACTCTTCCAATTCCATTATTACCAGTAACTAATTCATCAATGCTTTTAGAATCTTCATTTTCTAACAAACAAGCCATCTCATACAGAATAACATCCTCATTTATCTTTCTAAGATCCGGCTGAACCTTACTGTATACACCGTCATTCTTTTTTATCAATCCAAGTACCGATAGAGGACTTTGGTTTTTGTCTTCTGGATCATCATAGCCATCATTAAAGCGAGAATACATATTTAACAACACATCTACATCATCTTTAACAGAGTTTTCCAACACTTTCTGACCCGCCAAATTAGAAATCTCGGAGCATAAAACCCTAATTGCGTCTTCCTTTTCAAATTCTTCCACATCAAAACAATTGAAAAACACATACCAAGAAGTTGCGCCACTTTTATTCTTTGCTATATTTGAATGCAGTACCCATAATGTGAAAATATCTTCAATATACTCATCATTTTTAAGTATTATTTCTCCAAGTTCGGATACTTTCTCGCCATTTCCGGATTTTTCAAGTAGCCCAAATGCTTGCATCCAATATCTTATGGACTTGACCATATTGGTTCCGACTCCCAGTTTATCCGGAGCATCATTCTCATTAAAAACCTTAGGATTACTATTAGCTTCATTTAAGCCTTTAGTTAACCACCCTTCTCTAAGAGGGAATTTCTCATGTCCTTTTATTCTTATTTTTTCTGCCATTTTACGTCCTCTTAATAGTTAATACTTTTCGCATATAACAGCCCATTCC
>JAEEGL013198461.1_pt1 | contig 11692 bp, 8 predicted proteins | sample 9134231 | NCBI WGS metagenome assembly JAEEGL01 (sample SAMN16246548, study PRJNA631951) | gut metagenome | biome: gut microbiome; feature: rumen; material: fiber-attached | host: Bos | place: Iran: Karaj | collected 2018-10 | reverse complement strand
CGACGTGATCGGCGCCGTGGCGGCACAGCGTTTTACAGGCATGCAGGTGACGACGGTCGCCATCGATCATCTGAACTTCATGAAACCGGCTTTTCTCGGAGATACCGTCGTCCAGAAAGCCATGGTGACCTGGAGCGGAAAAACTTCTCTGGAAGTGAGAGTCGACACCTATGTGGAAACGCTGGCCGGTGATCGGGAGATGACCAATCAGGCATACCTGGTCTTCGTGGCTTTGGGCGATGACGGCAAGCCGGCTCCGGTGCCGAAATACATTCCGGAAACGGAAGAAGAAAAGCGCGAATATGAGGCCGCCGCTGACCGCCGCCGGATCCGTCTGGCAGAAGCATGGAAACAGGAACGACTGAGGGGGAAAGAGTAATGTTTGAATCAATTGAAGAGATCTTTGGCCTGATCGTCAATTATGCGGTCCTGCTATGTGAGTTCGCCGGTGTTTCCGTTCTGATCGTCACGCTCATCAAGGCTTTCCTTGGCTGGATCAAAAAGAAGGATGATATCCGTCTCTATCTGGCACAGGGTATTGCCCTGGCACTGGAGTTCAAGCTTGGCGGCGAGGTCCTTCGTACCGTAATCGTCCGGGAATGGAACGAGCTGATGATCCTTGGCGCGATCATTGTTCTTCGGGGTGCACTGACCTTCCTGATCCATTGGGAGATCAAGAACGAAGAAAAGAAAAAGCTGGAACTGTAAGATTCCTTTTTGACAGGACCTGATGCATCCTGTATACTTGAGGTAACTATGTGTTCGTTACAATTAAATATTTATATCAAGGAGGACTGTCCATGTCTGTTGACCTGAAAGCAAAACCCTTTTACTTGTCTGATGAAGACATCGCATGGGTCGAGAGCACACTTGCGTCTCTGACGGAAAAAGAAAAAATTCAGCAGCTTTTCTGCACCTCATCTATGGGAGATCTGGACGATCAGATCGCTCTGTTTGACCGGATCGGCTTCAAACCCGGCGGAACTCTCTTCCGTAAATCATCCGCCAAAGAACTTCGTGATAAAGTCGAAAAGATCCAGAACTTCAGCAAGGTTCCCATGCTGATCGCAGCAGACCTTGACCGCGGTTCCTGGAATCTGATCGAAGAAGGCACCTGCAACGGCCATCACATGCAGATCGCCGCGACCGGCGATCCGGAATATTCCTATAAAGCTGGTCTTCTTTGCGCAAGAGAATGTACTGCCACCGGTGTCAACTGGGACTTCGGCCCGGTCACCGATATCGACTACAACCCCTACAGCCCCATCGTCAATGTCCGTTCTTTCGGCGACAAACCCGAAGAAGTAGCAGAGTATACCTCCCGTTACTGCAAAGGTCTGAAGGACGGCGGCATGCTGGCCTGCGCCAAGCACTGGCCCGGTGACGGAAGAGACTTCCGCGACCAGCACTTCATCGCTTCCGTCAATGATCTTTCCGTTGAGGAATGGGATAAGACCTATGGTATGATCTACGGCCGTCTGATCGATGAAGGATGCCCGACCGTCATGACCGCACATATCATGCAGCCGGCCTACTCCCGTTATTACAATCCGGATATCAAGGACGAAGAGATCATGGTCGGTTCACTGAACTATGATCTTCATAACAAACTGCTTCGCGGCAAGCTTGGATTCAACGGTCTGATCGTCACCGATGCTTCCTCCATGGTAGGCTTTACCGAGCGCGTTCCGCGTGAGAAGGGCGTTCCGATGTCCATTGCCAACGGCGCGGACATGTTCCTCTTCAACCGCAACCTGGAAGAAGACTATGAATTCATGGTCAAAGGTTATGAAGAAGGCGTCATCACACCCGAGCGTCTGGACGAAGCGGTCACCCGCATCCTGGCGACCAAAGCCATGCTGAAGCTCCATGAAAAAGCGAAGGCCGGCACCCTTGTTCCGCCTGTCGAAGCCCTTGAGATCTTCAACGATCCTGCCGGCAAAGCCCAGGCCAGAGAGATCGCTGACAAGAGCATCACCCTCGTCCGCAACGACGAAAACGTCCTGCCGTTTGGCCCGAATGTCAAGAATATCTATGTCATCGTCCTCGGTGACAAACCCGGCTACCACAACCGCACCGCCGGCTACGGCCAGATCTTTATTGACGAGCTGAAGAATCGCGGATTCAATGTCATCGTATATGACAATGACAATCCCAATGAACCATTCCCGATCGGCGGCACCAAGATCTCCGAACTCAAGAAGAAGATCGATGTCATCTGCTACTTTGCAAATGTCGAAACCGACGGCGGCGACAGTGCAGCCCGCATCACCTGGCCGGGCGTGCGCAATACCATTCCTACGCTGATCATGGATATCCCGACCATTCTGGTCTCCATCGACAATCCGTATCATCTGACCGATGCACCGGCCTTCAAGACCCTTGTCAATGCCTATACTTCCGAGGAAAACAATGTGAAGATGCTGGTCGAAAAGATGTGCGGCGACTCGCCCTTCAAGGGCATCAGCCCCATCGATCCGTACAAAGGCAGATTCACCTCCATCAACTAAAAGGAATTTTCAATGAGCAATCCAAAAGTCGACGCTGTCCTTGAACAGCTGCAGAAAACCATCTATGGCAAAGACCGGCAGTGCCGGCTTGCTCTCGGTACTCTCCTCGCCCGCGGCAATCTCCTCATCGAGGATGTCCCGGGCGTGGGGAAGACCACCCTGGCTCTCGGTCTTTCCAGAGCTTTAGCTCTCAGCTTCGGCCGGATTCAGTTCACGCCGGATACGCTGCCCGGTGACATCACCGGCTACTCGACCGTCAATATGCACACGGGCGAACTTGTCTTCCACGATGGCCCCGTCATGAACCATATCATCCTGGCCGATGAAATCAACCGGACGAGCCCGAAGACCCAGGCAAGTCTTCTGGAAGTCATGGAAGAACAGCACGTGACCGTCGAAGGCAAGACGACGCCGGTCCCGCAGCCGTTCATGGTCATCGCGACCGAAAATCCCATCGAGTTCTCCGGTACCTATCAGCTGCCGGAAGCGCAGCTGGACCGTTTTCTCATGCGTATCTCCATGGGCTATCCGGAAAAAGGCGACGAAGACGACATGCTGCGCCGCGATCTGACAGGAGAGAAAAACGCCCCTGTCACGCCGGTCCTTACCAGAGAAGACGTCCTGATGATGCAGGAAGAGACCGCGAACGTTAAAGTGAGCGAGTCGATCCGGCATTTCATCATTGAGATCGTCCGTTCGACCCGTCAGACTCACTCTCTTTCCCTTGGTGCCAGCCCTCGTGCAACCCTGGCGCTGACCCATGCCGCTCAGGCCTGGGCTTATATGAAGGGAATGGACTATGTCGTTCCGGAGGATGTGCTGGCGGTCGTTCAGCCTGTCCTTTGCCACCGTCTCGTTCTGTCCCTTGATGCCAGCATCCAGAATGCAACGGCAGACGGCGTTCTGACGGAATGTCTGAAGACCGTCCCCGTTCCGCCTGTATCCACTAAATGAAAAAAGCTCTCAGATTCCGGCAGCTGCTGATGGTGCTCGTCATCCTGGCAGCTGCCGTACTCATCGGTTTTAAGGGAGGCGCAGCGAGTTATCTGTTTTTCTGGATATCGCTCATTCTCCCGCTGTCGGCTCTCATCTTTCGAAGACTCGTTCGGTCCTCGCTCGTCATCCGCCTGGAAGTGGAAAAAACAAGCGTGGTCAGGGGCGAGCTTTTGGCATGCAAATTGATGCTTCGAAACGACAGCTATATCACGATTCCCGAGATCCGTATCCGCATGAGTGAAGGCAAGATCCATTTTTCTGAAAAAGAACAATCCCTGTACTTCTCTCTGGCGCCGGGAGAGGAGAAGGTCTATGAATTCCATCCGGTCTGCCGCCACTACGGTTACTGCCGGATCGGCGCAGCTTCGATCGTTATCCCGGATTATTTCTCGCTTACAGAGCTAACGTACGAAAAAATAGAACATGTGAACGTTCTGCCGCGTCAGCAGCGGATCGATCAGCTTCCCATCGCACCGCCGGAAGAAAAAGACCAGCAAAAGGTGGACCGCAGCTATTTCGGAGAGATGATTCCGGACGGGCAGTGGAAGCTTTATTCCCGGGGCGATGATATCCGCCGCGTGAACTGGAAAGCATCCGCCCGCTCTCAGAAACTCATTCTGAAGAACCTCTCCCCGGAACCCAAGACCGAACTGGTTCTGATTCCCGACGGAAGAAAAGACGTGCCTGAAGGCGAAGCCGGATGGCAGGCACAGGATGACGTCGTTGAGGGAACCCTTGCGATCACCGATTATTTCCTTCGCCGCGGTATTGCCCTGAAAATTCTGCCGGATGCGGCCCGCAAGCAAGTACTCAGTTCCATCTCCGCTTTCCCGCGTCTTTATAAGATCATGGCCCGGAACTTCTTCAGCGGTGAGACCGGCGTAGAGGATGCACTTGATTTTCATGTGCGTTCAGAAGGTATCGGACGCTATATCCTGCTCACCTGGGAAGTCGACGAAGCGCTCATCCGCAAGATCAGCCTGCTGATCAGCCGCGGTGCCAAAGTCACGCTGATCTATATCGGAGATTCTTCCGAGGTCGCATCGCTAGCTGCATCCGAAAAGAAGCTTTCCTTCGTTCAGGCACCGTCTGACCGGGACTTCTTCTCTGTTCTTTCTGGCGGAAACGATGCTGTCTCCTCTTCCGGGAAAGGAGGCAGCCAATGAGAGAATTTGTCGATAAGTACCTGCCCCGCTGGCTGCTTCTGGTGCTGATTACAACCGCATCTGTACTGATCTTCCCCTACCGCACCTATATCAACGTTCAGACCGGAATGGTGATCGGTTTTCTGATCGTCTGGATCACACTGCTTCTTCTTGCCGACCGGCTGGTCAAAGTGCTCGGTCCGATCCTTCTGTATGTCCTGACGTTTCTTCTCTTTACCCGGATCTTCAGCGGCACCGAATGGATCAGCGAAACGCTGCTCTTATGGAAATCTGCCCCTTACGAAGAATCCGCCGGCACCAACGCACTGGTGGTTCTCGGCGGCAGCGCCATTGCCCTGGTCCTTCTCTATCCTGTGCAGTATTTCTGGCCGAGACTGGTCCTTGCTGCAGCCTGGGTCATCATCTGGATCCTTGCCGCCGTCTTTGGTGAACGTCTTCCAAAAACCAGCATCGTCCTGATGATGCCGCTGGTACTCTTCTCCCTGACAGAAGTTCTGAGGCGCCGCCGTCTTCCCGAAACCAAGCGGCCTGCCATTGTCCTTCTCGTCTGCAGCCTGATCAGTGCGCTCTTGTTCCTGGCACCTGTCAATGCGCAGCCCTATCCCTACAAGATGCTTCACGCTGCCTGGGATGAGGTACAGGAGATCTGGAAAAAGATCGATACCCGGATCCACTACCGCACCGTAGGAGATGCGGAGTTTTCCATCGATTCGATGACCGAGTCCCGCCCAGTGGTCCAGTCCGACAAGGAAAAGGATTATGCACACCTCTTGAAGGTCTGGCTGGATTTCGGCGACTCAAACGTCGTTTATCTGCCTGGTGCTACCTGGAATTATTTCGACGGCCGTCAGTGGAAAAATACAGCTCAGCCGGAGGACCCGACACTTCTTCAGTGGAATCTTGACACGGCTGAACACGTCTACGCCCTTTGGCGAACGACACGCGGTGATCCCGGCACAGTGGATGCCTCCACCGGTGCTCAGTATCTTCGCAAGCGTGCACTGTATATCGATTACTACCAGATGAATACGCGCACGCTGTTTACGACCTCCAATTTGCTGCAGATCTCCGCCGACAAAGATCGCTATCCCTTCCAGACCCAGTCCGGAAAAGTGCTTTTCGACTATATGCAGGAAGAAGATACCGCCTATCGCCTGTATTTTCTGGAGACCAACGGCCGGATGACGAACGTGATCCGGGATGCCGAAGGGTATCATTATGACGCTGATAAGCTCCAGACCTGGGGACAGATCGCCGGCACCTACGAAGCCGAATTCCTGCTCGATATGGAATGGAATACCCAGATCGAACAGGTTCTGAGCCGTCGGGAGGAAGCCATTCGGAAAGATTATCTGGCCCTTCCGGAGAACCTCTCGCCGGAAATCATCCGGCTGGCTGAAGATATCACCAGAGGACTTTCCAGTGATTATGATAAAATCATTGCAATCGAACATTACCTGAAGACCAGCTATGGTTACCAGCTTCATCCTGCGATGCCTGAAGACGATACTCCTCTGCTGGATCACCTGCTCTTTAAGTCCAGAGAAGGTTACTGCACCTGGTATGCCACGGCAGCTGCCGTTCTGTGCCGGGTCTCGGGGATCCCGACCCGCTACGTCGAAGGATACCGGACCGAACTGGAACAGCAGAATGCGCTCTGGCTGGATGACGATTCCCGCCACGCCTGGTGTGAAGCTTATCTGCCTGGCTATGGATGGGTCTCCCTGGAGGCAACACCGGGCTTCATCGGTTCTCAGGCAAGCTGGGATGCTGAGGGCGTTCTGGAAGCCAAGATGCAGGAACGCCGGGAAAGTGACAAGAAAAAGGCCGAACAGGAAAAAGAACCGGAACCTGAAAGAAAACCGGTTCCGGTCGGCAAGATCCTGCTGATCGTGATTCCTGTACTGATTCTTGGAGGCGCAGCCGCATGGCTGATCCTGCAAAGCCGCAGAAAGAAGGCCTATGAAGCTCTTTCCTACAGTGACAAGATCCGCGCGGATCTGCCCAAGCTGCTCGCCGGGCTCAGCCGCCGGGGCTATGATCGTAAGAAAAACGAAACGCTCCGCCATCTGTTCCGTGTCGTTCACTGGCCCAGCTACGGCCTCGAGAATGACGAACCGGATCGACTGCTCCGGATCTATCATGATGTCATTTTCGGTGAAAAAGACCTCGGCGAAGAAGAATGGCTCTTCCAGCATCAGATCGCAGAAAGGCTTTACTCTCGCCGAAAACTGAAGGCGCCGCAGAAATAAACCTGCTTCCAAGCAAAGAGCCAGCCCATCAAAACAGGCTGGCTCTTTTTTCTGTGTTTTCAGATTTACAGGACTAATGTCAGGTTATTCAGACCCAAAGAATTGACATAATTGGCGTCTTTGACCATTTTCATGATCATCCGGATGCCGATATGTGCTGCCGGGTCTTCCTCTGTCTGATGCAGCTTCAGATACTCCACCGGATCAAAGCTCAGGCAATTGTCCCGGATACGGATGACCCGCTGCTTTTCCATAAACAGGATCCGGACGTTGATACTGTGCCGCTCCTTATCTTTGGTAAACCCGTATTCAATGATATTGTTGACGATCTCTTCAATACTGAGCGAGATCAGCATACACTCCCGAGGCTTCTCCCCGTGCTCGCGGCAAAATTCTGCAGCACAGCGGGATGCTTCGATCGCTTCTTCGGCAGAATGAATGCTTCTCTCGAAAAGGTTATGTTCACTGACCCCAAAATCCGGCTCGAGGAAGGAAAAGGCATCCACCGAGAACGTGATCTTTTTCTGCTTCACCCAGACATAGACGGCGATCAGCAGAAGCGTCAGACTTTCACCGGAGACGAACCCCAGCCATACCCCGGTCGTTCCCAGAAAACGACTGAGGATAAAGGCAAAACTCGCAATGGATACGAAGTTCTGGATCACGGAGATCACTTCTGTAAGCCTGGTTTTCTCTACACCCTGACAGTAATTCTTGAACGCCGTGTTCATGGCACTGGGAACAAGTGACAGGCTGAACAGGCGAACACCCAGAATGGTCATCTCCTTTGCTGCCGGATCATTCGGCAAGAACAGGCTGACCAGCGGCGGAGCGAACAGCTGCATGACCAGGATCACAGCCAGATCGAGAAAGATCGCATAGAGGGTCATCGTCTTGATGAGGGTCCTCAGCGCATTCCTGTCTTCATCGACGAAAAAGACTGCAGAAAGCAGCAATGCGACCGAGCCTACGCCGGAGCTGAAGCTGTAGCAGATATTGCCGATCGTCGAGACCACCGAATAGGCTGCAACAGCCAGGTTCTTCCCCACTGCCAGCAAAATCTTGTTCAGAACAAAGACCAGCAGCACAAGACTGATCTGATTGATGACGGTTGGTATGCCATAGCGGAAAAGATCCGCACAGATCCTGGCTTTCACGCTTTTCAGCTTCAGCTTGAACATGCAGTCTTTCTTCAGAAAATAAGTCAGGCCGATCACCAGTGCCAGATAATAGCTCAGCGAGGAAGCAAGACCCATTCCGAAGGTTCCGCCGTGGAAAACAAAAACATTCAGAATATCAAAAACGATATCCGATACCGTCATCATCAGGACGGCGGCCACGAGACGGCTTCGGCTGCCGGAGATCTGCATAAACGGAACCATGATCTGCGCCAGGATGAAAGCAGGCGCACCCAGAATAAAGCCATCCAGGTAATCTCTCGTCAGGAAGAAGACGACATTATCCTCGGTGGGCTTCCCTGCGCCAAGCAGGCTCGTTAAGGGATTTTGCAGGATCAGAACAAGCGCCACCCCTAAAATCGCTACACCGACAGCCATGACCATGGATGCAGAGTAGCATGCATTCGTGCCTTCCATATCACCGCTGCCCACGGTTTTTCCGCACATAACCTGGATCCCGGCCGAAAGCATACTGCCAAAGGCAGCGAAAACCAGAAGGACGGGACTGGCCAGTCCGTAAGCGGTGACCGAATCGACACCTAAAAATCGACCGATCATCATAGAATCGATCATCATGCAGATCATGACCGTCATCGCAGAGAGGATCTGCGTGATCAGCATCTGCCGGTATATCTTGCGGATCATATTAACTTTCCAGGACCTCCAGCGCAGTGATTTCTACAGGAAGTGCCTTCTTGTATGTTTCAAGGAACCGGTTGAACCCGGCAATCTCCTCATCTTCAGCCATCAGGGTCACGGACTTCGCATCCTTAAAGACTTTTCGGTCCAGATAATCCGGCAGACTCTCTCCCGTCTCTTTCCAGATGCTGTATCCGGCTAATAGTGCCATACCATAAGGGCCGCCCTCTCCGGCTGTTTCCATGACGGATACCGGTGAAGATACCGCAGCAGACAGCATCCGCTGTCCGACTTCCGGGGTCTTGAAGAAACCTCCGTGGCCGTAGAGCTTGTCGATCGCAACTTTTTCCGTCCCGGTCAGAATATCCATACCGATCTTTAATGTTGCGAGTGCGGAAAGCAGATGCATCCGCATGAAATTCGCCAGCGTAAAGTGTGCGTTTGGAGTTCTTGCAAAGATCGGACGACCTTCATCCAGATCCGTTACCCCTTCACCGGAGAAATAGTTATAGGAAAGAAGGCCTCCGCAGTCTGTCTCGCCCCTCAGTGCGATCCTGAAAAGTCTGGTGAACAGCTCACCTTTGGAGGCCTTGATATCCATCAGATCACAGAATTCACTGAACAGATTCACCCAGGCATTGATGTCGCTGGTACAGTTATTACAGTGAACCATCGCGACCGGGCTGCCGTCCGGCGTCGTGACCATATCGATCTCCCGATGAACGCCCAGCGGGCCTTCGGTAACGATCATAGCAAAGTCTGACGTTCCGGCGCTGACATTTCCGGTCCGCACACGGACAGAATTCGTGGCTGTCATACCGGTACCGGCATCGCCTTCGCAGGGACAGACCGGAATTCCGGCTTTCAGAGTACCGGTCGGATCCAGCAAAAGTGCGCCTTCTTCTGTCAAAGTGCCGGCATCTTCACCAGCTGAGAGCACCTTCGGCAGGATCCTTCGAAGATCTGTTCCGGTCAGATCCCGGAACTTTTGGATCATTTCTTCATGATAATCCAGTTTTTCGCTGTCGATAGGAAACATGCCGGAAGCTTCACCGATGCCCATAGCCTTCACACCGGTCAGTCTCCAATGAATATAACCCGCCAGGGTCGTCAGATAATCGATCTTCCCCACATGTTCTTCCCCGTTCAGCATCGCCTGATAAAGATGTGCGATGCTCCAGCGCTGCGGAATATTGAAATCAAACAGCGCCGTCAGCTTTTCTGCAGCCTGCCCGGTGATCGTGTTGCGCCAGGTACGAAACTCAGAGAGCTGATTTCCTTCCTTATCAAACGGAAGATAGCCGTGCATCATACCGGAGATTCCGATCGCTCCGACTGTCGTAAGTTCTTCTGCGAATTTCTCCTTTACGTCCGCCTTCAATGCCGCAAAGCAGGTCTGAAGGCCTTCATGGATCTTATCCATCGAATAGGTCCAGATCCCGTCTTTCAGCTGATTTTCCCATTCATAATCACCCGAAGCGATCGGGATATTTTTCTCATCGATCAGAACGGCCTTGATCCTAGTTGATCCAAACTCAATACCTAAAGCGGTTCTTGTAAAATCCATACTGCTCTCTCCTATCCATGCGTGATAAATGTATCATAGACCTTTGGCAGAATTCTGTCAACGCTTTGTTGATCGATAAATTTTTCCTATAGCTTATTATATATTTCTATTGGATATTTATATATCTCTTCCTGTACAATATAGATAAGACAAAATCAAGGAGGATTTAAAATGTCAGATTGGTTTGGAAAAGACGTATTCAAGTTGGGATTCGGACTCATGCGCCTGCCTCACAACGCAGATGGAAGTGTAGACATGCCGCAGGTCTGTGAAATGGTGGATCGCTTTATTGCTGCAGGCGGAACCTACTTCGACACAGCTTATGTATACGATATGGGCAAGAGTGAAGCTGCATTTAAAGAAGCAGTCGTCGATCGTTATCCCCGGGACAAGTTTACGATCTGCACAAAGATCAACGCCTGGGAACAGTGTACGGACGAAGCCAGCTGCAAACAGCAGTTTTACACCAGTCTGGAACGAACTGGTGCAGGATACTTCGACTACTACCTGCTTCATGGTCTGATGGCTAATAACTATACCAAATTCGACGACTATCACATCTGGGACTTCGTCAAGGAGCAGAAAGCCAAAGGTCTTATCAAGCATTGGGGTTTCTCATTCCATGCCAGTCCCGAGCTGCTGGATCAGATCCTCACTGCTCATCCCGATGTGGATTTCATCCAGCTTCAGATCAACTACGCCGATTGGGAAGATGAGCGTATTGCTTCCAAAGCCTGCTGGGAGATTGCCCGTAAACACGGTAAGTCTATCACGGTTATGGAACCCATCAAAGGCGGCGCATTGGCTGACCCGATCCCGGCAGTCAAAGACATCTTCCGTCAGGCGAACCCCGCTCTTTCCCCTGCCAGTTGGGCGATCCGTTTTGTTGCAAGCCTCGAAGGCATCATCACCGTACTTTCCGGAATGAGCAACCTCGAACAGATGGAGGATAATCTTTCTTACATGAAGAACTTCCAGCCGCTGAATGAAGAAGAAAAGCAGGTGGTCTGGAACGCCAAAGCAGCTATTGACGCCGTGGACAGCATCAAATGCACAGGCTGCCGTTACTGCGTGGAAGGGTGTCCCATGAGTATTCCGATCCCGGATATATTCAGCGCTCGAAATCAGCAGCTCATGTACAACAACACAGCTGGCGCCAAACGCCAATACAGCTGGCGTACCAATGGCAAGGGCAAAGCCAGCGACTGCCTCCAGTGCGGTCAGTGCGAGGGAGCCTGTCCGCAGCATCTGCCCATCATCACACTGCTCCAGGAATGTGCAGCCAACTTAGAATGATCTGGCAAAAAAACAGACATGACAGGAGATCCTATCGATGAATGACTTTACTTTCCATAACCCAACCAAAGTTCTCTTTGGCAAAGAT
>JAEEGL012362853.1_pt1 | contig 11692 bp, 15 predicted proteins | sample 9134231 | NCBI WGS metagenome assembly JAEEGL01 (sample SAMN16246548, study PRJNA631951) | gut metagenome | biome: gut microbiome; feature: rumen; material: fiber-attached | host: Bos | place: Iran: Karaj | collected 2018-10 | reverse complement strand
GGCGCTGTCATCTCCTTTCAAAAGGAATACTGGAGAGTTCAAATTCGGTGCCGGTGCTCGAGGGATTGATTTGGGCTATTTGCGGGGTGTCAGTGTTGCTGCTCTTTGTTGTCTCGGGCTTACACCCTGAACCACAGACGAGTCGGGTGGAGGTGCGTACATAGACTTTGGGTTCTTCGTGGTTCTTCGCCACGAGTGTTTCTCTTTCCGGCTCGGAATAGATGGTGGGCAGTGTTGTTTCTTCATCGAGGACATCGGGTTGTTCGAGGGGTTGGAAGTTGTCCGTTTCATCCGGAATTGTTGGCTCCTGTGCGGTGAGAATGCGGGGGTGTGTAGGGACGGTTGTGTGCTGTGTGTCTGAAGAAGTGTGACGTGTAGGAGGGTTGTCTGGCGTGAGACGTATGGTCTCGGTTTTGTTTACGGCTATAAGTTTTTGTCCTCCGTTGGTACCGTGCTCGGATAGAGCGTAGCGTCCGATGCCAATCAGCAACAAGAAACAGGCTGCAATGCCGGCGACAGCCCAAATCCGCTGGCGACGCAGGGGAGGCATGGATTCTTTTGCAGCCAGCTGGTCGATGAGTTCGCTCAACTGTTGCTGACGCTGCTTGTTGGCCTCTGCACGCCGTGCGGCTGCAAAAAGATCTTCAAGTTCGGGTTGTTGTTTCATGGTATATATGATATTTATTTGGTTGCTAAATCATTTATTTTCTTTTTCAGTTGTTCGCGCAGGACTTGGATGCCGCGGGAAAGGGTGGTGTAGACGTTGTTGCTGCTCATCTGCAATGCGGTTTCAATCTCTTTTGTGCTTCGGTTTTCGATGTATTTCATCTGGATGGCCTGCTGTTGTTTCTCGGGAAGCGTCTCCAGCATTTGGTATAGCAGTTCGCTTTGCGCTGCGGTTTCTTCCGACTCCTGTTGTATTTCTGCGTCGCTGATATTTTGCAGATTGGTGAACCTTTGATTTTTTTCGGCATGTTCTCTGAGGATGTCGATGCATCGGTGTCGCACCATCTGCATGCAATAACTCTTGAGCCTTACCACACGGTCGAGTTCTTTGCGTCGTTCCCACAGGGCAAGAAACACCTCCTGCACCGTATCTTCGGCGTCGTCGGAATTCCCTATCATGTGCTCGGCCAACAGTTGCATGTCGCTTTGCAAGGGGAGTATCTGTTGCTTAAATGTTTCTTTGTCCATTTCGTCGTGTTTCTGCATATATGACGAAAAAAAGCCCGATTTCTTACACGAAAAATGAAAAAAAAATTTTAGCAATACTTAATATGTTGGTTTTTAGTTGCGTCAAAAATAAAAAGAGATGCAATAATTGAAAGGGGACGGGCGTTATAAATAAATAATATGAATCGCGAAAAGGAAATATACAAAGTGACGTTGGTCGGCAGTGCGGTGAATGTGTTGCTGACGGTGTTCAAGTTTGTGGCTGGCATAGTCGGTCACAGTGCTGCGATGACGGCCGACGCGGTCCATTCGCTTTCTGACTTGCTGACCGATGCGGTTGTACTGTTGTTTGTCCATATCAGTGGCAAGCCGGAAGATGTGGGGCACGACTATGGACATGGGAAGTACGAAACGCTGGCCACCACCCTTATCGGCATCGCTTTGGCGGCAGTGGCGGTGGGGATTGGCTACAAGGCGGTGGATGCATTGTTGGGTTGGTGTCATGGAGTGTCGTTGCCGGCTCCGGGTATGCTGGCGCTCTGGGCAGCCGTGGTGTCGGTAGCGTTGAAGGAACTGGTTTATCGCTATACGATACGTCGGAGTCGCGGTTTGGATTCGCCTGCGTTGGAAGCCAATGCGTGGCATCATCGCAGTGATGCGTTTTCGTCGTTGGGTACCTTGGCTGGCATTGGCGGAGCCATATTGCTGGGTGAACGCTGGACCGTTTTGGATCCGCTGGCGTCACTGGTAGTGTCGTTCTTTATCCTCCGTGTGGCATGGAAGTTGCTGAAACAGGGTTTGGATGAACTGCTGGAGGCTTCGCTGCCCGATTCTGTGGAGAAGGAAATACTGGATATTGTCACGTCGTTTCCTGATGTGTGCGACCCGCACCATCTGCGCACCCGTCGTATCGGCAACCGCTATGCTGTCGAGTTGCACATCCGTATGGACGGTACGCTGCCGCTCAGCACGGCACATGCACGTACCCGGGAAATTGAACATGCTTTAAAGGAACGATTTGGCGAAAAAACACATATCACCTTGCATGTCGAACCGGCAAAATGATGTAAAAGATGCAATCTCTGGATTTCTCGTCACACTATGAGTCCCCCATCGGAGGGATGACAATGGCTTCAGATGGCACGTCGATCACAGGATTGTGGTTCGACAATCAGAAATATTTTGCTTCTACTGTGGAACTGCCGTTGGAGTGTCGGGAACAATTGTTGGTTTTCATCGAGACGCGCCGCTGGCTTGACAGCTATTTCGAGGGCAGAGACCCAGTCTCCACGCCGCCGTTTGTATTGCGAGGCACGCCATTCCAAATGCGCGTGTGGGATTTGCTGTGCACTATCCCCTATGGTAAAACGGTGACTTATGGAGAAATGGCCCGTCGTTTGGGCGTACGTTCCGCACAGGCGGTAGGTGGTGCAGTGGGTCGCAACCCCGTTTCAATTATCGTCCCCTGCCATCGGGTAGTGGGCGCCAACGGTACCCTTACAGGTTATGCAGGCGGCATCGACCGCAAGCGTTTTTTGCTGCAGCTGGAAAGAGGGGCACTGGGTGTTGGTTAATTTGTCAGCTTTTTCTTCTCTTCTGTCTTGGCTTGGAACTTGGCACTGTCGATGATGAAACGTTCGTGGGTTCCTTCGCCGATGAGTCCGCATTCATCGTAGGCAGCCACTTTGAAGACCAGCCGACGGCGGTCGACTTCCACCAGTGTGCTGTCGCACCATACGCGCATGCCTACGGGAGTGGCGGCGCAATGCGATACGTCGATATGGGTGCCGACGGTACCCTGTCCCGCTTCGAGCATCGGTGTGACGCTCTCGTTGCAGGTCTGTTCAATCAGTGCTATCATCATAGGGGTGGCGAAAACTTTTACCAGTCCGCTGCCGATGCGGTCGGCGCAGACCTCGTCGATGACGGTCTGTTCGAGATGACCTTTGATTCCGGGGGTAATCATATTGATACATTTTTAAAATAGAAACAGCCAACACTGGTGTTGGCTGTTTCCATCAGGGTATAGAAAATCAATATTTGTAGAAACCTTCTCCGGTTTTGCGACCCAGGAGACCGGCACGGACCATCTTGCGGAGCAGCGGGTGGGGACGGTACTTGGGATCGCCGAATTCTTTGTAAAGGACTTCCATGATGGCGAGGTTGACATCGTTGCCAATAAGGTCGGCCAAAGCCAAGGGACCCATGGGGTGGTTGGCGCCGAGCATCATGCACTTGTCGATATCCTCTGCGCTGGCGATACCGTCGGCGAGGATGCCGACAGCTTCGTTAATCATGGGGATGAGGATGCGGTTGACGACAAAGCCGGGAGCTTCCTTCACTTCGACGGGCTGTTTGCCGATTTCGGTGCTGAGGTCGACGACAGTTTTGGTCACTGCGTCGCTGGTCAGCTGACCGCGGATGACCTCGACCAGAGCCATACGGTCGGCGGGGTTGAAGAAGTGCATGCCGATGAACTGAGTCGGACGGCTGGTGCAGGCAGCGATTTCGGTGATGCTGAGCGAAGAGGAGTTGGTGGCGAAGATGGCTTCGGGTTTGCAGATTTTGTCAAGTTCGGTGAAGACATCTTTCTTTAGCTGCATCTCTTCGACAGCGGCCTCGATGACGAGGTCGGCATCGGCGAAGGTTGCGTAGTCGGTGGTGGTGGTAATGTTTGCGAGCAGGGCATCGACAGCTTCTTGGGTCATTTTACCTTTCTCGACGAGTTTGCCATAACCTTTGGCGATGGAAGCCATGGCCTTGTCAAGGCTGGCCTGGGTACGGCTTTTCATGACAACGGGCATCTTGGCGGCAAAGGCTTTCACAATGCCTTTTGCCATTGTGCCGGTTCCGATAACATAAATTTTCATGGTGATATTATTAATTAATTAGTTTATTTGAATGGTTTTTGTTGTCTATTTCCCTTGGAACTCACATTTGCCTTTATTGAGGAAAGCGGCCATGCCGTTCTTTTGGTCTTCGGTAAGGAAGCAACGACCAAAGATGCCGTTCTCATAAAGGATGGCCTCGTCTACATCCATGTCGTATTCTTTGTTGATGCAGAGTTTGGCAGCCTTGACAGCGAGAGGGGCATTGGCGGCAATCTGGTTGGCGATCTCCATGGCGCGGTTCATCAAGTCGGCTTGCGGCACCACCTCGTTGACGAGACCTATACGCAAAGCCTCGTCAGCCTTGATGGCTTTGCCGGTATAAATGAGTTGTTTGGCCATACCCATGCCCACCAGGCGAGCCAAACGCACGGTACCGCTGAAGCCGGGGATGATGCCCAGTCCTACTTCCGGTTGACCGAAACGGGCGTTGTCACTGCAGATACGGATGTCGCAAGCCATGGCCAGTTCGCATCCGCCACCCAATGCAAAACCGTTGACAGCGGCAATGACGGGGACATACAATGTCTCTATTTTGCGGAACACAGCGGCGCCTCTTTGTCCGAAGGTTTGTCCTTGCAGGTTGTTCAGCGTGGCCATCTCGCTGATATCAGCACCTGCGACAAAACTCTTCTCACCGTCTCCTGTGACAATTAGGCATCGGTAAGCGTTGCAGTCGAAGTGGTCACAGAAATCGCCCAATTCGTTAAGGATAGTGGAGTTGAGCGCGTTGAGACTCTTGGGAGCACTGATGGTGAGGATGCAGATATTGCCCTCGGTGGCTATTTTCAGAAAATTGTATTCCATATTTTTTGTTTGTTTGAACAGTCAACCGACTGTATGTTTATTTGGCGATTAATCTTGTGTTATATACTATTAATATGCTACTAATCAATGAATAATTATATTATTCCTTGTCTGGTAGACTGATGCAAATTTACAAATTAATATTCAACCGACAAAGAAAAATTTTTATCAGTTTTTTAGGGTTGATAAAGATTAAATAGATCAGAATCCGAATTCGATGCCTATTTCGTGGTGGGAACTGGTGGTATAGAGCGACAGCAGATTTGCGGTTAGGCTGATGCGACGAAACAGTCCGCGTGGAAAGGTGATTCCAATGCCCATGGTGAGTCGCCAAGGGTTAAGAATCGGTCCACCTGTTGCGAGGATGCCCATGGCCTTGGTGGAGACAAGGCTGTGTGAAGGTGTAATACTCAGGTTCCAGCCTATGTCCTTCAGGTTTCTGGATTTGAAGTTGAATGTCATAGGCAGATTGGCATAAAGACTGAATATGTAGAAAAAATCAGGGTCTTTGGCAATGATGGTGCTGGTCCCGTCGATTGAACTGCCTCCAGTGGCGCTGTATGTTGTCATTTCTGACTGGTGAGAGTATCCGCTCAGACCGATGCCGAGATCCAGCCCTTGTTGTCCACCCATGGGAATGGAGTAACAGATGCCGATATTTGCCGCAAAAGTGGCGATGGGTGTTATCTGGAAGTGAGTCTCCCCGCCATCGATACCAGTTAAATTATTAAATTCAATTGGACTGTCGGCATAGCCTGTGTTGATTTTGGGGAAGGCAGAGGCTCCAATCGATGCTTTGAACCAGAAATGGTTGTTTTCGTTCAAGGAGAGCGTGATGTCGGGATTGTCGGCCAGCAAAATTGGTGGATTGCCGGTCGTATTCATGTCTATAATAGAGGGCTCTTTTAAAGTGGGATCGTCTGATTTGTGGTTGTCTTTTTTTTCAGCAAGTTGTTCTGTTTCGATTAGGGAATGCTCTTGAACTTCGTTTTTATAAGGTACGCTGTCTTCTTGTATTGTCAACTTTGTCAGTGGTAGGGGAGATGGTGAAAATTTGAAAGAGGGTCTTGGATTGCGGTGGTGGGGGTTGTTTGTCTCTTGTTGTACGGGTCTCTGTTCTGTGGATTGGGGCTCAGTGTGGACATCCTGTTGTGCCACGACGATTTCCTCTGCTTGTTGTAGCGGTGCCAGTCGGTGAAGGGTCCATACGGATGCTGCCACAAGCACCACCGAGCATGCCCATAGGACTCGCTGTTTCTGCCGCCGGGCCATGCGGTGCAGACTGTCGGAGAGCTGTTGCTGCTGTCGGCGGTCGGTTCCGTACTGTTGCAATATTTTTTCTATGTCGTCCTGTTTCACGGAGTAAACGTTTGAGGGTTTAAGGATTACTGGGTTTGGTGCTTTGCTAATTCATTTCTTAATGCAGCGTAGGCACGGCTCAGCAAGGTGGTGATATGTGTCTCGCTGAGTCCGGTTTGCTGCGCCATTTCATGAATGGACATTTGTTTGACATATTTCATTTCGATCACTTGCTGCTGTTTCGGTGACAGTGAGGCTATGGCCTGTTCCACTTGTCTGTAGTGCTGATCAGCGTCAAGCGAGTCGTCGTATGTTTGATTATATAATTCTGCTGCCGCTGCCCCTGTGTGTTTTTGCCGATTTTTGTCCCGACGCAACATATCGATGCACATATTGCGCAGCGTTCTCATAGCGAAACCCTGAGGATCTTCCATCCGTCCCAGTCGCCATCGCTTTCGCCACAATCGCACAAAAGATTCCTGTACGGCGTCGTTGGCAAGGTCGTCGTCGTGCAGTATCGCCGCAGCCGTCTGTCTCATAGTCGGTTGCAGCGATACGATGTCCTGTATGAATCGTTCTGTATTTATGTCGGTTGGGGTGCTATGAGGCTATTCATCCATAAAATGTTCGCCGTATTGGAAAGTGGTGGTAATGTTGATGGTCGAGTAGATAGGTGTGTGGATTGTGTACGTTAAGCTGAGCGGGTAGCCGTCGTTGCTGCGGTATTGGTAGGCGAAGTTGATTGTTGTAGGAATTGAACTGTATACGGTGCTCTGAATCAAATTGTTCCGGCTTAGGAAGGTGGGGTTGTCGATAAATCTGTTCTCAAAGATAGAATTTGATGTAAAGTGGCCTTGCAGGGGGTTGTAGTGGTTGTCGTACTGGTAGTCGATGTGGTTTATTCCGGTGCAATAATGAGCCATCGAATCGGCTGTGGCGCGCACCAGGTTGCCGTCGTTCCACTGCAGCGTCCAGCATTGCACGAGTGTGTCGGTATGGTAAATGTCACGGAGCCAGTCTGCTACGGGTTGTACGAGCACTATTGCGTATGGATACCGGCTGCCGTCGGAGTAGCGGAATTCGGTGCTGCGAATCTGGTTTTCTTGACCGAAGGGGTAGGTGATACGCTGCAGCAGACCGTTGCCGTAGTGGAATTTGAATGTGCGCTGAGCCTCGGTGTCGCTATGATATACAATGCTGTCTATCCGGCCGTTGCTGTTGTAGTGGTAGGTGTCGTAGGTAGGGCTTTGGATGCCATCGTAATAGCCATTGCCGTAGTGCACCGTAACCAGCTGGCGGTCGCGGTTCCACGTCCAAACGTCGTTGACGGTCCTGTCGGTTGTGCCAAATTCACCCACTTCATATATTTCGTGCACCATCCCCGTAATCGGCAGCGAGGGGGAATAGCGTCCTTCAAAGGCATTCTGTTCGCCGTCGGTGTAATGCTGCGGACGGCATCCTGCCAGCAAAACAAGGAGCGGTACGAGAAAAAGATTAATCCGTTTCATAATACTGCTGTTAATTCTGATGTGTGATTGTCTCTTCGAATACCGTTGTTTGATGCGGAGTGCCGGCGTAGATACTTTCCACTTTGATTCTCAGCGTGAACTCACCTTGCGGAAGGTAGTTGATGGTGAACGAGTTGTCGTAAAGGCAGATGCAGTTGGTCAAGCCCTGCTCGCCCACGTGCTCCACGACGGTTACTATGTTGCCATTTGTTTCCACGGTGGTGGTGATATGGGGTTCGCCGCAGTCGAGTACCATATTATAATGTGAGACCTGCATCGGATTGTCGCCGCCGGGCCACGAAACCACGATAGAGTCGGTGTTCATATCCTTTGCAGCCAGTTTGTCGGTGCTGGTGTGGCAGTCCGAAACACTTGCATTGGAGATGGATGTATTTGCTGTATTGTTTTTTTCGCAAGCCCACAACAGTGCGATGATGATGGTGGCAGCAGCCAGTATTCGTGTCTGTTTCATTGTGAATATTTTTTTGTTCTCTATAATAACGCACAAATTCATGTAATGTCACACAAAAGAAAAAATTTTTTTTCAGTGTGACATTTCACCCTGCTGTGCGTTATATAGGTGGATTTAACAACGCAATAGGAATATGAAGAAAATAAGGTTTATTTTTCCCGTCATCATGACTTTGACAGCACTTGTGCTTTCGGGATGCGAAGAGGACGAGTACGTCCTTCATATAGAAAAGGGTAAGTTTGTGGTATTGAAGGAACCTATTCAGCATCCGTATGCTTCCAATATCACCATCAAAGCCGTCATACTTGTAGAAGGGGATTCTTTGCCACACCGTGGCATGATGATAACGCCGTATTGCATATCGGGGCATATCCCATCTGGATACCACGCTGGTGACACCTCGACAGTGCGGGCCAAGATAAAAGAGATATATCCCAAAGGTGCTACATTCGCGATAGCAGACAATGTTACTGTTTATAAATTAAAAGATATAGAAAGGATTTAATGATGAAAAAACTATTTCTTCTTCCACTGTCGGCACTTTTGCTGTGCCTGCTTTTTTCCGCCTGCAAGAAAGAAAAAATCAAACTTCATTTCGACTACGATGGCCCTTGCCATTGCAATGTGGAGAACCCGCTTGAGGACTTGGAATGGCTGCATAATACGGCTGTGGAGTTCGAGTCATGGCCTGAAAACAGATGGGCGAAAATTTTTATCTGCACCTATGACTCCACCAAGCAGGGTTTTATCATCGACCCCTGCGTGAATTGTGACGATGGCATGCAGTCATTCGTCGACTGCGAAGGCAATAGGCTGGGTGATCTGGGTGGCTTTGCTGGCATACCAATTTCCACCTATAATATTGATCCCGCCAGTGTACGCGAAATCTACCGCAACTATCCCGACACGGCCGCCACACTCGTCAATAAACGTTGGCAGATTCAGCGATTCTTTGATCGTGAGACATGGACTGAATCGGTTCCAATGCAGGGCAACAATCCCATTCCTTTCTGGCTATATTTCCGTAGCGATGGCTCCGTAGAAGGCGGCGGCATCAATCAATTGAGCGGCCAATATGTGATTTATGAAGGCAAAACCTATATCAACATCGCCGCTACCACCGAAATCTATGACGCCACAGGATGGGAAGAACGCCTGATTAATGCCTTGAACGACGCTACGATCAGTGAAGTGTCGTATTATGGTAGGTCCATGCGCATCTATTATGATATGAACCGGAAGTATATGGACTTTATTCGAGCGGATTAAATTATGTTATTATTTTGCTGATATAAAAAAAAATCTTATCTTTGTTGCGTCGTTTCGAAAGTGTGAAACGGCGCAATTTGTTGTAAATCTAATCCAAAAGCCCAATCCCTGATGGAAAAGAGAATAGGAACAATAACCATTTTAGTGACCGACCGAAGCCAGGCGGCACAGATTAATCCCATTATTTCGGACTACTCCGACATCATCCTTTGTCGGCAAGGATTGCCGTTCCAGCAACGCGCTGTGGCGGTGATATCGCTTATCGTCGAAGGTACTGTCAACCGCATCAATGCTCTCACCGGCACTGTCGGCCGTATTCAAGGAGTGGAATGCAAGGCAGTGATGACCAAAGCTAGTTAATAATAATCATTAAATCCATAAAACCCCATGAAACATCAAAATTTTATCGATAGAGACAAGCTCTATGGCATGCTTGACAATAACGCTCCCAACGAGAGTCAATTGAACGATATCCTCAACAAGGCCCGCAAACTTAAGGGGCTCAACCTCGAGGATGTGGCAAAACTGCTTTGCGTTGAGGACGAGGCCGGAATACAGAAAATCCTCGACACCGCCCATTACTGCAAAGAAGAAATCTATGGCAAACGTTTGGTGCTTTTTGCTCCCATCTACACCGGCAATGCCTGTGTGAACAACTGCGTCTACTGCGGCTTCCGTCGTGACAACAAGGCTCTGAAACGCAAAATATTGACTCTAGACGAAATCGAGACCGAAACCCTGCATCTTCTCCGCATGGGTCACAAGCGTGCGTTGCTTATCTGTGGCGAGAGTCCGCGCAACGATGCGAATTACATGGTCGAGGCCATCCGCCGTACCTATGCCGCCAAAGACGAAAAGGGCAGTACCATCCGTCGCATCAATGTGGAGCTGGCTCCCATGAGCGTCGAGGACTATGCCAAACTCAAGGCTGAGAAGATCGGTACATACGTCTGCTTCCAGGAAACGTACGACGAGGTGGAATATGCCAAATTCCATCCGGCAGGTACCCCCAAGGCGGACTACCTCTACCGTCTTACCTGTATGGATCGCGCTATGGAAGGCGGCATTGATGACGTGGGCGTCGGTGCTCTGTTCGGACTCGTCGACTACCGCTTCGAAATCCTCGCCATCATGGAACATGCACGCCATTTGGAAGAGGAATATGGATGTGGACCCCATACAGTCAGCTTCCCGCGTATCGAGCCTGCAGAGGGTACACCTTTCTCGTTGCCTGAGAACATTCCGCACCCCGTCAGTGACGCCGACTTTATGAAGATTATCGCCATTATTCGTATCGCCATGCCTTATACGGGTATTATAATTAGTACACGCGAACGTCCCGAGTTACGCGACCAGCTGGTGAAATACGGCGTAAGCCAGATTTCAGCTGCCTCTGAGACCAATCCTGGTGGCTACGATGAAGACAACAACAGTAACGAGGCCAAGCCTTATGAGAAAACAGGCGACACGGGTGCCCAGTTCACCCTTGGCGACCACCGTTCGCTTGATGAGGTTATCAGCATGATGATCGATGGCGGTTACATTCCCAGTTTCTGCACGGGCTGCTACCGCAAAGGTCGTGTCGGTGCCGACTTTATGGATCTTGCCAAGCCGGGTCTTATCAAGGAATACTGCAAGCCCAACGCTATGTTCACTTTCCGCGAATATTTGGAGGACTATGCTAGCCCCGAAACCAAAGAGAAAGGTTTACGACTGCTCAAGGAACTCACTCAGACTTTCTCGAAGGAGGAATTGAAGAAAAGAGTTGAAGGCAACCTCTGCAAGATTGGCGAAGGAGAACGCGATCTCTATTTCTAATTTATATATTAGTGTCAGTTATGAAATCCCTGTATTGTCGTTTAGGCGACAATCGGGGATTTTTATGTGGTATTTTGAAAAATTAATTAAGAAAAATTAAGAAAATAATGAAACTTTTTCTGATGTGTTACGTTATAGGGGAAAAAATAACCATTAACAACAATTTTTTATTAACAATCAAAAAATCAAGAAACATGAAAAAAGTTCTTTTTACAATCGCAATGATTGCTTTCGCAATGACCGCAAATGCACAGTTGATCCTGGGTGGTCAGATTGGATTAAACCACAATGTTAATCATGATGACAACTACTCCCTTGGTAGCAATGCAAATACCAATATCACCATCCTGCCGAAAATCGGTTATCAGCTGAATGACAATATGCAGATTGGTATCAAGTTGGGTATTGATTACACTTATGGTAGAGCATACGCTGCCGGCGAAGACAACTATGCTTCC
>JAEEGL012130761.1_pt1 | contig 11692 bp, 12 predicted proteins | sample 9134231 | NCBI WGS metagenome assembly JAEEGL01 (sample SAMN16246548, study PRJNA631951) | gut metagenome | biome: gut microbiome; feature: rumen; material: fiber-attached | host: Bos | place: Iran: Karaj | collected 2018-10 | reverse complement strand
CAAAAGAATTCAATCCAGAGCTGCTTGCACAGGGTTTCCATATCGTCAATATTAACGCATCCTCCGTAATATCGCTTTCCAGGATAGCCTTCACTATACTTGTCCATGAAAATCGATCCTGCCGCCTGCATAACAGCCTTGCTCGGCAGATTCTCAGATGCGATCAGATTGATCGTATCATTCTGTCTTTCATGCTCTCTGCGTACGATTGCATGGATCAATGCAAAATTATTCTCTTTCGAACTCATTATTCTTCTACCTTTCCAATCAGACAGATTATATCGAAAACCTTGTATCTGCTCATACTTGAGGCCACAGCTTTCGAATACTCCTAATTAGTCCAAATAATATATTTTTCTGCGTCTAAAATCAAGGTGCTGTTCAATCCCGAATTCCATTCATGAATCAGTACTATTGCATCAAATTCGCCTAAGTATTTATAAACTTTGAATTGTTTGAGACGATCAACTGTTATTTCTCAGCATTTCATAACTGTCGTTATATAAAAGAAGCAAAAATCCGGATTGCATCCGGGGCTCTATCCTTTCAAAAACGTCTTCCGCTACATACCTTGCTTTTGCTCATGGAAATCGTCAGTTTTGCTTGCCGCTTTCCATTCCTGACCGAACAGCTTCATTGAGTGATGGATAAGGACAGTACCAAGTATCTCCCCTAGCAGATAACTTCCAAGGATTTCTCCTCCTGCTATATAGAGTACAATTAAATATAGCGGCAATTCTATCCCATAGCCATAATGTAGAATCAGAGGAATAATAATCGTATTCGAGAGCACAGTCGGAATCGGTACCAGCCAACGGTTTGACCTAAGGCGAAAGCCAATAGCTGCTCCTATCAATGTTGCAAGGCTTCCAAGGATAATGTCTGATACAATAGCTCCACCGAGCCAATTGGCCAGTATGCATCCCAGAAATAATCCTGGGACAGCCGCAGCGGTAAACATAGGCAGAATGGATAGCGCCTCAGAAATCCGAACCTGAACTGCTCCAAAGGAAAACGGAGCAAAAACAACCGTTAGCACAACATAAATAGCCGCAATGGCCGCACTCTGCGTGATAAACCTGACAGATAATCGCTGCCCGAATTCTCTTTTCATGTTACTATTTGTAATCCTATTCTGTCCTGGTTCCTCGAAACGTTTTAAACTATTCAGGTCAGAAGCTCTCCATGCCTTCGTTTCTCCTCCGGTCCCGAAGATGCCTCATGAAATAAGCATGTTTCGCATTCCATCCGCAAATCGTTTCTCTCCCTTAAGGCTATTCCATAACAAATTCAGAAAAGGCTTTTTGCATGCATTGATTTCATTTACAAGCCGTTTCTGAATAATACTTTAGTGTTCATGTCGCCTGGGAGCTCAACAATACATTCGTGCCCTATTCTCCGATATTACTTCGAAGTACTTTCCTGCAGTTCCAAAGATCACCAGCTTTTTGAGCTGCGAGGATGCGGTCCTTTGGAGTCCTGTATTCAATCGCAGCGGTTTGAGACCCACAGTCGGCGCAAACAACAAACCAGCACCATCCATTTTCTTCTTCCAGAACACCTGGCCCGCCGCAATATGGGCAATCTTCTAATTCTATCGAATCATAAAAACTCTCAGTCATAGTTTCCCCCTTGCATCTTTTGCAGAATTTCCGGCATACACATTCCTTATGATGGTTCCAAAGGCAATCCGATCAGATTTTTGTTTCCCTATTATCATTTATTTTCCGCTTCGTTCTCAATATATCTATCTTAACGGTCCTAAGTCGCTTTCGCATAATTATGTTGCCGTCTGATCAGGATGATATAGCTAGCCTGTTGTTTATATGATCTCCTGTTTCTTCTGCTGCTGCACTTATCATTTTCATCTTTCTACAATTATATAGGATTTATATTTTTTCAGGCAGCTGTTATTATGGTAAACAAACTTATTACCTGTTAGTAGGTGCTGGAAATCCGGTAATTTTCCATTTCGGGTTCATATATAATAAATATCTTGAAAGGATAATGATAAATGAGCGGCAGAACACGTCAGGGCACGGAAGGGCTCACCCTCTTGGGTAATCAAAAAACGGTATACAAAAGCACATATTCTCCTGAAGTACTGGAAACCTTTATCAATAAGCATCCCGAAAACGATTATTTTGTAAAGTTTAACTGCCCGGAGTTTACAAGTCTCTGCCCAATTACCGGCCAGCCAGACTTTGCAACCATCACGATTTCTTATGTGCCTGAAAACCGTATGGTCGAAAGCAAATCATTAAAGCTTTATCTTTATAGTTTTCGAAACCATGGGGATTTCCATGAAGACTGCATAAATACGATCATGAAAGATCTGATTCAGCTCATGGATCCAAAGTATATCGAAGTATGGGGTAAATTTACTCCCCGTGGTGGAATCTCGATTGACCCATACTGTAATTATGGAAAGCCTGGTACGCGTTGGGAACAAGTTGCCTGGTCACGTCTCAGCCAGCACGACCTGTATCCGGAAAAAATAGATAACCGATAAACAGTTCTTCCCTTGCTCCAACACAGTGCAATTAAGCGGATCTTCCTAAACATCAGAAAGATCCGCTTATCTTATTACGCTTTTTCATTGCAGGAATTCAGGGCTGCCTAGATTCAATGGTTCAGAATTCCCCAGTATTACCGGAATAACTTCTCGTTTGACTATACCATGCAGATCTGGATCTTCTCTGCCTCAATACTCTCAGACTCCAGCAAAGAAATCATTAGTTGTTTTTCTTCCGGGCTAGCACTCCATGCGAGCCCGCATCCCGCTGATATCTCCTTTGGAAGAGGAATCAATCTTCCGCCCGCACCGCTTCTTTCACAAGCAGCTTCAAAAGCAATGGCATCGTGTGTTGAATGAAATGCTATAATCAACCGATTCTTTTTCTGGATCACGGACGGATAACCTTTGCAGCAGAGATCTGTGCCTCTACGATATCATACATATTTGAGACAATGCCAACCTGCAGTTTTTCCTTCAGCCCGTAAAAATCAAGGCAGGTGCCGCAGGTCATTACCGTAACACCAGCAGCAGCAAGATCTTTCAAATCTTCTATTGCCTTTGAGTTCTCTGTAGTCAGATATGCACCCGTGTTATAGCAGATCACTTTATCAGGAAGAAAATCCTGATTCTTGAGTGCAAAAATAAAAGCATTCATCAGTTTTTTCCCAAGCACCGGATCGCCAGTACCCATTGTATCTGCAGAAAGAACTACTACTGTTCCCTGTCCGGCAACTGTTGTGCAGCTCATAATCGTTTCTTCCGGTCCTGCTTTTGCTCCGGCTTTCACATCGATGCGAACCAAAAACTCTTTTTCCGCCAGTTTCGAGGACGAAACCTTGAATCCTTTGTGGTCCGCCAAACGGCTTAGATTCTGAACTGCAGTTTCATTATCCACCTTAATCGTTAAGACCCCATCTTCTGTAAATGCTTCCATTGCTTTTTTTGCATTTACCACAGGAAGCGGGCAAGCCATTCCCATGCAATTAATTGTTTGTTCCATCTCTAAATTCCCTCCTTGATAACATTTCTCCGGAATTTCCGGGCTTCAGCAATCATTCGGTCAGCGCAAGCTCCCTGAGTGCAGAGATCGCTGCATTAACCTCTTCCTCCGTGTTATACCAATTAAAACTGAACCTGACTGCTCCCTGCTGATCCGTGCCGAGTGCACGATGCATCAGCGGTGCACAATGAGCTCCAGCTCTGGTAGCAATTCCATACTCTGTCATCAATGCGTCTGCAACAATGGCAGCATCCGTATCCCTGATGTTCAGAGCAACAATCGGGCTTCTCTGCTTACAGGAAAAATCCCCGTAAACCTTTATTCCTTCAATCTCAGAAACCCCTTTGTAAAACTGCCACATCAATCTGTTTTCCTTGTTTTCAATCTTCTCGATTCCTGTTTCGTTTATGAATTCAACCGCAGCAAGAAGGCCTGCAATTCCATGCCCATTCAAGGTTCCGGCTTCAAGACGTGTTGGATATTCTTCAGGCTGCGTCTGGAGATAAGACTGCACACCGGTTCCTCCCACTTTGAATGGCTTGATTTCTACTCCGGGTTCAATGCACAGTCCCCCTGTTCCTTGAGGTCCCATCATGGATTTATGTCCTGTAAAGCAAAGTACTGAGATCCCGGATTCCTTCATGGAAATGGAAGTAGCTCCTGCGGTTTGTGAGGCATCCACTATAAACAAAAGCCCATGTCTGCGTGCAAAATCCCCGATAAGCGCAATATTGAGTCTGTTTCCTGTCAGATTTGAGGCATGCGTGCAAATAATACCCCGTGTATTTGGGCGCAGCAGCTTTATGAAATCACCGTAATCAATGCAGCCTCTCCGATCGGAATGAATGAAATCAACACTTACGCCCCTCTCCCTCTCAATTCTGTATAGTGGCCGAAGCACGGAATTGTGCTCCAGTTCCGTCGTAATAATATGGTCTCCTGGACCAAACAACCCGGAGATCGCGATATTCAAAGCTTCTGTCGAATTGGATGTAAATACTACATGGTCCGCTTTATCACACTTAAAAAGGTCCGCAACAGCATTCCTCGCTTTATATACAGTACGTGCCGCAGCCATCGATTCGGCATGTGCTCCACGTGCTGCATTACCAAAGGAATTCAGTGCTTCTGTTACAGCATGAATTACTTCCGGTGGCTTTCGGCATGTAGTAGCAGCATTATCAAGATAAATCAAGCTGGCCTCTCCTTAACATTATCGATCTCACCGACCAATCAGATGTGTAATATAACAACTAACAGTATTATTTTGCTGCGGACATTTCGTAAAGCTGTATAATCTTTTTTGATCATAATCCCTTTTGTGAATCCCAAAGAACAAAAGTGGTATGCCTTTCAGTTTTCATCCAAGGAGATCTTGTGTTTTTAAGTCATTTTTCAGGGTTAACAGCATGCCAATGCGTTCAAGCGTCTATGGCCGCTAGCGCTGCTCCAATAGCTCCTGCATACCGAGCATCCGGTGCAGTCAGCACTTCTGTTCCAAATACCCGAGATAAAGAGTCTCGGAAATATGGAAAGTCGCAGAGTCCACCGGTCAGGCAAAGCCCTGCGCTTCCAAAGTGGATTTTCCCGGACTGCGAGAGCACCTTCTGAACAATGGAATCCACCACCGCATAAGAAATATTCTCTCTGGAAGTTCCTGCTCCTATCAAGCTGATCACTTCTGATTCAGCAAAGACAGTGCAAAGAGAGCTGATTCTGGTCCCTTTCCCTTTTGATGCCATTTCACACAGTTGCCCCGGAGAAACGGAAAGTGTGTTCGCCATTATTTCCAAGAAACGGCCGGTTCCAGCAGAGCATTTGTCATTCATCACAAACTCTTCAACCATACCTCTTCGGATTACGATCAGCTTTGTATCCTGGCCTCCAATATCAATTACGTTTATATCTGAGCAATGAAAAATATAGCATGCTCCTTTAGCATGACATGTAATCTCAGTGATACAGCGATCTGCAAACGGAACTGAAACTCTGCCATACCCAGTCGCTACGACTGCAGAATTCATTGAAGAATAGCCTTCATTGTGCAGTTTTTCCCAAACCACAGATGCTGTTTCAACAGGGCTCCATCCAGTAGGAAGAAGATCTCTTTTCAAAATCTTTCTTTCAGCATCAATCACTATTACTTTTGTACATGTTGATCCAATATCAAAACCAACGCCAAACTGATTCACTACGTTCTCCCATTAACCGCTATGACATGATTTTAGAATTCTGCGATCAAAAACTAAAATTTGAAAATCAAATAAAACAGGTGCCTACCTTAAAAAACTAAATAAATCAACTCCCCCCCTCTCATTTGGGGAAGTAGTAACAAACGAATCAAAACATGTATATATCTGCTGTATCCAACCTTATAAATAACATTCTTATGAAGAATGATGCATCCTGTTTCCTCTCTTTTTGTTCCTGACCAGTCTTCAAGCAAATCATCAATGAAGAAACAGTTCATTCTAATTCGAGCGAATTCATGTTTATTCTTTCCAGTTGAAATCGAAAAACGCTTAGCAGCTGATTCATGTCTGCAGTATTAAACGGATCTCGGGCTGAACGGTTGGGTTATTCTTTCAAGCCCCCCTATGAAAAGCGCTTATATATTTAAAATTTCCGATCGTTTCACGGACTGTACTCATATAAGCAAACACATCCGGATATCCCGAAAGAATTCTCTCCATCTCAACAATTTGGTGCCTGTTGATCACACAAATCAGAACAGTTCTTGGAGATCCGGAAAACATTCCGATTGCTTCCATTCTTGTCACTGAGTGTCTGAGTTTTTGAATGATCTCCTGTGAAATCTCATTCGGATGGTTCGTTATGATCTCAAAACGAATTCCCTGCTTCCCGCCTTTGATAATGCGATCCCCAATAAAACTGGTGAAAAAGCAGTAAAGGATACAAAGAATGACTGGCTCAATCCGATATCCGTACACAAAATATGACGAGACAGCAACAAGACAATTGATAGAAAAAATAAGCCATAGTGTATTGGCTCGCGGATCCCTTCTGTGAATCATTGCCGCAACGACGTCTGTTCCACCAGTAGACCCATTCATACGAAAAACCGTTCCATATATAAAGCCATTAATTACGCTGGCTGTTACAGGACCAAGAATCGTACTGGTACCATTTTCAGTTACGTAGATATATGGCTGCAGATCAATAAGTCTATAATTATAGACGAGCATCATAACCGAAAATGCCAGGGAAAACAAAATCGTTTTAACAGCATATTCGCGGTTCAGTATCAAAAAGGCAACAATACAAAGCGGCAGATTGATCAGCAAACTCATATAGCCGATACTAAAATGGAATTTATACTGAATCATCGTTGCAATTCCATTTAATCCCGCCGGGGCAAATGCATTCGGAAGAATAAAAATCTGATAGTTGACCGCCATCAGCGTACCCATCAGCACAACCACAAATAATCCGAACAGATGCTTTTTGTCCTTCAATGCCCGTTCTCCTCCCGAGTTTTCAATGTTAGGCAGCGTCTTTTGATGCTAGAATTCCATCCTCACGATATTCTCTAACCTGATACTGGTTTCCATCACGCGTAATCTCAATTCGAATATTCTGCCATTCTCCGGCTGCCCATACCCGGATAGGTATTTCCGCTGATTCTATGGTGGTATCTGTTCCATTTTCCAGCAAAACCTGAAAACTTCCAACCCGTTGACAGCCCGCATCTGCCCCTGCATAGCTTGGATAAACAATCCGATAATCCGGATTATTTACAACTCCATTGACACTGTATCCATCATCGTGAATATCGAAAACCAAATTTGCAGCTTCCGTTCCATGATTATTCAATGAATAATACAAGATACACACATTCAACTTCCCTTCGAAATACTTGTTTCTGGTTTCCTCAGAAAACTGTCTGCGCTCTAATCCAAGCATTTCCAGCGAAACGGAGAGCCCATGATACATTTCCACGCCTTTATATAGATCCGGTTTTGTAGGAGATAAATTCGTTTTTATTTCAACAGGTATAAGGCAAACTTGTTTGTTTGTTGACGTAGAAATAACGGAAATATCCATGCTGATCATTCCGATCCGTGTAATTCCCGCATATGCAATTTCCCTTTTATTAATCAGATAGGAATATGTCCTTTCGGTTCCACCAGTCTGAGACAAGGCAGCATTTTGTGAATAAGAATAGGAAACAATACAGTCATTAATGTTGATCTTGGAAGGGCGGACAATTACAGCATCCATCCTGGTACTCTTAACAGAAAACGAAATTTCGATGTCCCCGTCACGGTTTAGAATAATATTATCAAATCTTATTTCTATTCCATCATCTTCATATAAAACTGTTGGTGGATTATCTAGCACAAACGGCTCGAGTTCCGTTTCTTTAAACTGCTGGATTGAGTTCTTATGACAGGAAATAAGAAAAGAAACAATCAGAAGCATCGAGATCAAGAACAGTAAAGTATTATTATGGATCCGTTTCCAGCTCTGCATTTTCTTTTGCTCTCCTGCTGTATAATCGTTTTCTCTCTGCATTATTCTGTCATCTATATTATTCTATTTCAATGTTATAACCGTTTTTTTACATGTAATAGCAGGAAGCTGAAAAGCAGAAATATAGTTAATCAAAAATGAAAGACTATATAAAGATTCTTTTCCAGGATCACCTTGATAAAGATCATCATGATCAAAAAAACAATTAGTACCTTATATTTAACCTTCATTCTTTTACATTCTGTTGCAATGTTTCTTTACTCCCTCCATATTTGTTAAAGAAATTCTAAACAACTCGGATAAATGAGTGGTGCACTGAAATCAGTTTCCCTGCGTTTTGTTCTTTTCTCGCTCAAATTATATGTTGTTCAAAATAGTTCCAATGAAGTCATCCGCAACGTTACTGGTGATCCGGCCGCCGCACACCGTGCAGGTTGCATTACCTCAAGGAATGCGTTCGGAGTCTAAATCCCACAGCCGGCCGATATTCTCATCAGCTGTTCATTCACCTATGATATTGATTTCTGGCAATGCGAAAAGCTATGATTTCCGGCAGTTTTGTTGTAGCAGACAATGGCATTTTAATCCTCGCTGCTCCATGCAAAGAGGGGCTGGCACACAATCATGATGATCTTTTGGATTGGACAGATATGAGCTGTCAAGAGACTGCGAGCGCGATTCGAAATGCCAATTTCCGACCCGTCCCCGGATATTGTCGCAGCGGGAATTGCGATGGGCGCAAATATGGTTTGTGAAAAAGTGAGACACGTCTTTTTATACGCACCTACGCTGGCCGAAAGCACCGTTCAGCGGCTTGGCTATATATCTTTTCCTTCGTTACAATGCGCAATTGATAAAGCGCTTTCGCTGATTCCCGGAGGTTCTGTAGGTGTTTTGCTTCGTGGAGGTGATTGCCTTCCCGTTCCTTCTAACACCTAGCCTATTTAGTGACATCATTATCACACCTACATAAACCAGCGCTGATTGGAGCAGCTCTTCCTTTTTTATTGATAAAACCAGAAACAAAAAGAACGTAATTCATGATTCTGTTCTGCATTTAAATGATGGAATCATCCTGTAAAATCCTTTGTTTATTCCTAGATCCTTCCTTCCCGAAACATGCACATCATTTCATTGGTCAGGCTGTAATTATTGGGCTGCAGTTCAATATTCTCCCGCTCTACCCAGGCAGCATATTTCAATTCAGAACAGTCCATCCGTATGGTATCTTCACCGTCTACATCGCAATAAAACCCTGCAAGGATATCTTCGGCTACTCCCCATGGCTGTGATTTATAATACCGGATATTCTTTACCCTTAAACCCGTCTCTTCCATTACTTCGCGTTCTACTGTTTCTTCCAAGGTCTCCCCTATTTCCGTGAAACCAGCCACCAGTGCATTATGTCCGTACCCCGTCCGATACTTAGTCAGAAGCAACCGATTCCCACTTATCACGCCTACAATTACTGCTGGATTTATCCTGGGATAGATTTTCATGCCGCAACAAGTGCAGACAAGTGCCCGCTCTGACGTATCCTGTATTGTTTTAGAGCCGCAGCTACCACAAAATCGGTTTGAAGAATACCATTTCCAAAGATGAAAAGCCGTATATGCGGCAAAGATCTCTTGATTTGAAGAGAGTTTAAACTGTCGGATCTCATTCATAGAATAATACGCGTATTTGTCAGGGACATTCTCTTCCGGATCTGCCATATAATACTCTGTTTCCGAGATGGAGAACAGGAACGTTGGATTACAAAGCCGAATCAGCTCATTCTTCCTAGGAAAAGCAAGAGCGCTTTTCTCCTCACTGTATCGGCACAGCAGCTTTCCATTATTAAAAAGCAGAATATAGCTATCCTGTTTCGGCTGCTTTTTCTCATAGTGGTTAATCATTCTCTGTGATCCGATGTCCTGTATCATTTTCTACCTCATTCGTTTCTTTCGATAATTTTCAAGAAGATATCCCATTATTTCCCGCTGGGTTCCCCCATACAACTTCCGGACATCTGTGGATCCTGTTTCTCAGGTTCCAGATCTGGATTAATCCTATACAGAATCCTTTCCAGATGCAATTTTTCTACTGCTTGGAACGAAAACTCGCCAATTAGAAAGGCCGGAAAAATATCCACAATCGCATGCTGCTTAACAAATAGGATACTGTTGCATACCAGAATCAAGAAAACAAAATTAAACCATTTAGCCGATCGTGGGATACTCCTGCATCCAATCATTCCTCTCCAGCAGATAAAGCTGTAAAGAACATGAAGCGATGGGCAGAGATCTGTCGGGCTGTCCAATCGATATGTCAGGCGAACCAATTGCTCAAATATTCCCTGACCAGTCACCTCCGGACGCTGCAAAGTTCCTGGCCATATCAGAAACACAACCCCTGACACAGAAATTGCAATCACAGCTGCAATTGTTGTCCGATATGCATGTTCCTTTCCCTGTGACAGAATCCAAAGCCCACTGCTCATCCAGGTAACAAAAGCAAAATAGTACACTGTAATCCATGCAGGAACAAAAGGAATCTTTTCATCGAGCGGCCCCGTCAAAATATGCAGTGTCCGATGCGCAATGGCAAGTTTCGTGCCGTAAAACACAATGAACATTGTCGCTGCTATGATGCCAAGGCATATCCAAGCATATTGCGGTATTTTTCTCTCAAGCATTGAAGAAGCAGTAGAATTACTTGTTTTTTTCAACATAAATAACGATACAACCTGTTCCAAATTTGAAGTCTCTAGGCAATATAAGCAGCTAGTTTTGTTTGGGTCTCATCCTTATCGTTGCGTTTGTCTCACTTATCACGGATGCTCCAAGGATCATGATAGCGCCTACAACTCCCAAGGCTGTCAATGGCTCTTTTAATACAAAAGCAGAAGCAAACATAGCTGTAATTGGGTCCAGATAACTGAGCGCAGCAACCGTCTGCACTTTTATATAATGCATACTCCCAAAGTAAAGCACATACGCCAATCCGGTATGCAGGATGCCTACTGTTATAATCAGAGCCATTGATTTCCCGTCTAGCGCCAGTCTTTCAAATTCATTTGCAGCGAAAAGATAAGGAATCAGGAGCAATGCTGCAGAAGAGAGTTGGATAAAGGTACGTGAAAAACCATCCACATTTTCAATTTTCTTATTCAATATCACGACAAGCGCATAAAAACAGGCAGCTCCAATTCCAAAGAGTATACCACTAAGATCGTGAATGCCAGATGACCCTTTGGGAATCACACCGGAAACAAGAATTATTCCCAGGAAAGAAACTAATGCACAGATCATTTTCTTAACCGTCATCCGTTCATGAAACAGTACGGAAGAGAGGATCAGCACGATCGTTGGCTGGAAATAGTAGCATAGCGTTGCCTTTGCAATTGTTGTCCGGTTAAACGCTTCAAAAAGAAAAATCCAGTTTACTCCGAGGAATACACCATTCAGGCAAAGGGCAAAAGTTTTCTTTCTTTCTATTTGCCGTAATCCGCAAGATCCGGTCAGCCGCATGTAAATATAAATTGATATAGATCCGATTATCCCCCGAAAAAAAACAAGAACCGCGGAAGAAACTGGAATCCATCTGCGGAAAACGCCAATCGTGCCAAACAACAGCATCGAAGCTGCCATTTTCAGCCATGCACTTCTCTTTTCTTCTTCAGTTCCCAATTCTACCCT
>JAEEGL012059596.1_pt1 | contig 11692 bp, 10 predicted proteins | sample 9134231 | NCBI WGS metagenome assembly JAEEGL01 (sample SAMN16246548, study PRJNA631951) | gut metagenome | biome: gut microbiome; feature: rumen; material: fiber-attached | host: Bos | place: Iran: Karaj | collected 2018-10 | reverse complement strand
CGGATTTTTAAAGCAGTTATCGCGGAAAAGAAGCGATTTTAGGGCGTATTCTTCCTTACGGAAAGGGCCCCTGTGGCTTTTCCTCGGGATCCACAGCCGTTCTTCTGTCTTCTGGCTGTCTTACTTCTTACGATTCACAATCGCCTGCACCTTGATGGGCAGTCCGTAAAGATTGATGAAACCGGCGGAATCGGTCTGGTCATAGTCGCTTTCGCCGAAGGAGGCGAGGTCTTCGCTGTAAAGCGAGTTGGGACTCCAGACGCCCGCGTTAATCATGTTGCCCTTATAGAGCTTCAGCTTGACGGTGCCGCTGACCGTCTCCTGCGTTTTATCTACGAACGCGGAGAGCGCCTCACGCAGGGGAGTGAACCATTGGCCGTTATAGACCAGTTCAGCGAAGGTGATGGCGAGCTTTTGCTTTTCGTGCATCGTCATCTTGTCGAGGCAGATCGTCTCGAGCACGCTGTGCGCTTTATAGAGGATCGTGCCGCCCGGGGTCTCATAGAGGCCGCGGCTCTTCATGCCGACCAGCCGGTTTTCCACAATGTCCTGCAGGCCGATGCCGTTTTTGCCGCCGATTTCGTTGAGCTTCAGGATGATGTCCTTCGCGCACATGGCTTCGCCGTTGAGGGCGACGGGAACGCCCTTGTCAAAATCGAGGGTGATGTAGGTCGGTGCGTCCGGCGCCTTGAGGGGAGAGACGCTCATTTCCAAAAAGCCAGGCTTTTCATAGGTCGGCTCGTTGCCAGGATTCTCGAGATCCAGTCCTTCGTGCGAAAGGTGCCACAGGTTCTTGTCCTTGGAATAATTCGTCTCACGGTTGATTTTCAGCGGAATATTGTGTGCTTCGGCATAGTCGATTTCTTCTTCGCGCGATTTAATTGTCCATTCCCGCCAGGGAGCGATGATCGGCATATTCGGCGCGAAATGCTTGATTGCCAGCTCAAAACGAACCTGATCGTTGCCCTTGCCGGTGCAGCCGTGGCAGATGGCGTCGGCGCCTTCCTTGACGGCGATCTCGGCGATGCGCTTGGCGATGGGCGGACGGGCAAAGGCCGTGCCCAGCAGGTAATCTTCATATTTCGCGCCCGCCATCACGCACGGGAACACGTACTCTTCAAGAAACTCTTTGGTGAGGTCTTCTATGTAGATCTTGGAAGCACCGGTTTTAATGGCCTTCTCTTCCAGCCCTTCCAGCTCGCCTGCCTGCCCCACGTTGCCGGAAACGGCGATGATCTCGGGGTTATTGTAGTTCTCTTTGAGCCACGGGATGATGATCGACGTATCCAGACCGCCGGAATATGCAAGCACGATTTTTTTGATCTTCGATTTATCCATTTTGTATTCCTCCGAATTGCATGTTTATGCATTTGTTGTGCATAATAATACATTCATTTTTCATTTTTGTCAAGGGTTATTTTCAAAAAAAATCATATCGGCCTTATTCTTATAGTATAAATACAATTTGCCGAGGCTATCGCCGCACCATTTGTTTAAATCTTCCATAGATATACAGTTTTCTTCCGTTCCCGAGCGGATCTTCTCGCTGCCGCGCCGCGCCAGATACGTGCCCGCGCAAAGTCCGAAAGCGGCGCCGAGCAGTATATGCGCCGAAAAATATACGCTCAGGATCCGCCGCATATGCGCTTTTTCACCGCGCAGCTTCTTTCGTTTTTTTATTCTGTTTTTCTTCATTTTATTCATATTTTTCGATCAGCTCCGACAGCACGACTCCGAAAAGACGCCCGGAATACACAGCCTCCTCCAGCGTGTTGGTATCGCTGCCGAATTCCAGCAGCAGGCCGCAGGGAGATACGTCCATATTATACTTTCTGCGGCAGAAGTATACCGGCTTCATCAGCCCTTCGTATTTCTGCTGCGCGGCGTTCTGCAGAGAGAGGGCGAACCGCAGGTTATCCTCCCACCCCGGGAAATCGGCAACGGGCCCCTCCTGCACGCCGGTGATGATCATGATCTGCGCCGCCTTGCGCCCGTTTATCTGCGCCGTGGGCTTGCAGGCAAGGGAATCGTTGAGATAGATGGCGTCCCGGTGCACGTCCAGCACGATTTTTATGGAGGGGTACTGTTCGAGATACGCGAGCACCGCCTTGCGGGAGCGGGCATAAGCGCCGTCGTAAGACGCGTCGTAGATCTCGGTATCATGGATAAAGCCGATGCCGTGCTTTTCGAGTTCTTCGCAGATCGCATCCCCTACCCGCACCATATTCTTCGCAGGGTCGGAAGAACGGGTGGCTTCGGTCTCGTAAAACGCGCCGGTGTACGCCGGGAGATAGCTCTCGGTGGTGTGGGTGTGGAAGATCAGCACCTGCGGGTCGGCTTTGTTTTCAACGTTCAGATTCGCCCCTTCGCGCAGCAGGGCGGCGAAATCGGGGTGATGCTCTTCTGCGCAATCCCGCACCGCCACTTTGCCGATCACGTCGGTGGCGCCGTCGTTGACGAAAAAGCGCTCCTGCACCGTACCGCGGGCGGTTTTATTCTCAGCCTCTTTCAGAAACGCATCCCGCAGCCGGACGATATCGGCGGGCGTCTCCCATGTTTCTTCCGGTTCGTATTCCACGGTTTCTTCCACACTCTCCAACGGTTCAACTTTGCTGTTTTCACGCGCCGTATCCGCGGTATCTGCAGGTTCTGCGTTCAGCGGCAGCACCGTATCCCCCGAAGCGCGGCCGGGCCCCACAGCAAAAAACACAGCGATATCGGAAACGTGGGGCAGCACCACGAACAGCGTCAGCAAAAGACAAACGGCGGACGCCAGCAGAGACGGGGAAAGGAAACGGCGCATAAGAACCTCCGGGAAGCAGGATATTGGAATTTGTCGCTCGATGCGACAAATTCCAATGAAATGAATAATTAAAAATTAACAATTAACAATTGATGAAGGGCTCCGCCCTTACCCGATTATACTCATCGGATAAGCAGGTTTTTCCAGCTTTCGGAAAGCTTTTTTATAAAATCAAAACGCGCCAGCGTTTTCCGAAATTGTTAATTGTTCTTTGTTAATTGTTAATTGAACTGCGCGACAAACTGAAATTTGAACGAAACACCTACATAATATATATGCTCCTGCCGCGTCACATAAACCCCAATATCTCCTCCGCCGATAAGTTTTTTTGCAGGGCGCAGTTGAGCGCCAGCGCCAGCAGGCGGGCGGCGGCGTCGATTACTTCGTCGATATCGCGCGGTGTGACCATCAGCTGGGCATAAGCCTCATTTTCGGGTGAATCGGCTTCGCCGAACACGTCCTTTGCCAGCGAAAGGGCGTCCACCACGGTGGGGACGCCCACCGCGATCACGGGCACGCCCAGGGTCTCCCGGGTGAGGGCTCTGCGGGCGTTGCCCACGCCGCTGCCGGGTTCAATACCGGCGGACGAGAGCTGAACGGTTTTCACAAGGCGGGTCACGCTGCCTGCGGCAAGGGCGTCCACGGCGACCACGGCGGCGGGCTTAACGGTATTGCAGATCCCCTTCAGCAGTTCCACGCTTTCGATCCCGGTGCGTCCCGTAACGCCCGGGGTGAGCACGCTCACCTCGCGCAGCGGCGGCAGATCCAGTTTTTCGCGCATCTCTCTTGCGATGTGCCGGGTGGCGAGCACCCCGGCGGCGCACTTCGGGCCGAGGGCGTCCGGCGTGGCGTTGAGGTTCCCCAGCCCCGCTACCAATACGGGCCCCTCGGCAGGAAGAAGCCTTTGCAGCACGTCCGTGATCAGGCGCAGGCGGCCGTCCACAAGCGACTGTGCGTCCGGGAAGCTCTCTACCTCCACGGTATAATATACGCCCACGGGCTTCCCCAGCGCCGCGGCGGCTTCGGGGGTGCGCACATGAATGGCGGTGAGGAACGCGCCGCTCGCGTTTTCGGTTTCGATCTCCACCCCTTCGGGGAGGTTCTGCCCCAGCGCCTCGCGCCGTTCTACGGCAAGATCCGTTCGTATATTCCGCATAAATCATCAGTTCCTTTTTCATTATTTTTACCGCAGAAATAAAAATATTCCGAAAACGATAAAAATACAAAAAAACTGTTGCAATTATGAAAGTTTGGTGTTATTATATATCAGAATATATGCGTCAAAGGAGGTGTATACCGATGCCCAATATCAAGTCCGCAAAAAAACGCGTGCTCGTGAACAAGACCAAGGCCGACCGCAACAAGAGCGCCAAGTCCGCGCTGAAAACTTCCATCAAGAAGGCCAACGCCGCGATCGACAACAACGCTGAAGATAAGGAAGCCGCCGTGAAGGCCGCCGCCGCCAAGATCGACCGCGCCGCCGCCAAAGGCCTGATCCACAAGAATAACGCAGCGCACAAAAAGAGCGCTCTTCAGCTGAAGCTGAACAAAACCGATAAAGAGTAAGAACTTGGCATGATTGCAGACGCCGTTTGACCCACCGGCGCTCGGCACAAAAACACGGATAAACGGACCGTGTTCAACCGTTTGTCCGCCTATTTTTGAAAGGACGGTAATACAAGATGAAAAAAGTTATTAAAATAATTGCTATTATTGTGGCTGTTGCCGCTGCAATCGCAGGTATCTGCCTGATCGTGAAGAAGCTTGCCGCTAAGAAACAGGCAACGACATCAGAGGAAGAGAACTACGTTTCCTGTTCCTGTGAAGAAGAATTTTCCGCTGAGACCATCGCATAAGGAAGGTTCTCGCAAAAAAACGGCAGCCGGCGCTGCCTTTTTTGTTTTTTAAAAGTTGATTTCACGTTGGGTTCATGGTAGAATGGAAGGGACAAATTGGAATTTAGCGCTGCGCTCAAATGGAAAATGGAAAATTGAAAATGTAAAATGATGGAAGGGCGCTGCCCTTACCCGATTATATATTGTTTTGGTATTTACAGGTGTTATCTGTAGTTGCAAAGATTTCTTTTTACAATCAAAACGCGCAAGCGTTTTCCGAAATTTTCCATTTTCCATTTTCCATTTTCAATTGATCAGATAAAATATACCTTCAACCCTTCAATAATAAAAACGAGGTACAAAACATGCAGAAAATCACGCTCACGGATTCCCTTGCAAGATACGTAACCTTTTTTGCGCCGGACGATCCCGCCGTACCCGCGGCGCTGGGACAGAAAAAAACGCCCGTACCTGACCTTTCCGGCGTAAGACGCCCGCTCCCCTCCCGCCGGAGGGACTACACCTGCGCGGCAAAAACGGCGAAGGCGCTGTGGCTCGGCGCGCCGAACGGCCTTACGAGATACGCGCCGGACGAAAAACGGGACGCGGACCGGGTGATGTATTTTTCCGCAAACCGGGAGCTTGCCGACAACAGCGTGCTGGCTCTTTACGCGCCGGACGCGGCGAAGGACGCCGTTTGGGTGCGTACCGAAACCGGCGTTTCGTATATCGAGCTCAAAGTGCTCGGCGCGGAAGAAAAGGCCGAGATCCTTACGAATGAAACGCTGCGCTTCGTTGACCGCCACGGCATGGTATCGCAGAAAGAGCTCAGAACCGCGCGCGACCCGGCAAGCGCCGTGCCCTACGGGCATTCGGACAATTCCGGTTCCTTCACCTGCATGTTCGCCGTGGGCGAACTGTGCAAATACGCCGTACTCAAGCGCACGCTGGGCGAGGCAGACGCAAAAACGCAGGCCGCGAAAAAGAGCACGGTAAGGGCGTGCGAAGCATGTTTATTGCTGTGCTATATCTCCTGCCGGGGCAACGGCTTCGTGGCGCGCACCTACATCACCAAAGACGAGCCCGTGCCGGACGACGGCCTGTTTTACCGCATTACAAACGGCAAGGCAACCTGCCTGCCCCTTACACAGGCAAAAGAACGCGGCATCGCGGGCAAGGTGATCGACGCTTCTGCTCTGATCCCCGCGCGCCTCAGGCACATGTATGAGGACGAGGGCTATACGATAGACGATATCACCTACAAGGGCGACACCAGCAGCGACGAGATCACCCACCACTACCTGCTGTTTTACTTCATCCACGAGATATTGGGCGAAGAGGACCCGGAGCTGGACGCGCTGGTAAAAGACCGCGCCAAGGCGATACTGGACCACATCCTGACGCACGGTAACGCCCTCACCGAGTGCGACGGCGAGCCCACCACCTGGGCGAAATGGAACAAAGAATATTTCGGCACGCCCATCGGCTGGTCGGACGGCTGCCTGAACGCCGCGGAGCTGTTAAGCTACCTGAAGATCACGATGCACGTCACCGGCGAACAGGGGCGCTGGGCTCAAGCCTACAAACGCCTCGCCGTTGACGAGGGCTATGCGCGCCTTACTGCGCTGCACGACGCGCGTTTCTTCATGAGCGCCGCTTCCCAGGGGCTGGAGCAGGTGGAAGAGCTGATGTACGGCGATAATTCGCTGGCCACCTGCGCCTACTGGATGCTGATCACCCTCGAAAAGGATGAAACGCTGCTGAAACAGTATAAAGAGGGCTACAGGGGCTGGAACTTCACCTTCCGTCGGGAGCACGACCCCGCTTACGACTTTCCCTATATGCTCTGCTTCCCCGAAGAAGCGCTTGATACCCGTCTGCTTACGGACTGGTTCCGCCGCCAGCTCATCACGCGCGTATGCTCTACGGCCTCCATCGACGCGCGCATGGACGTGCCCTGCCGGTTCCGCAGGGGCGGCATGAAGGAGACGAGCTGCCTGCTGCCGCCGGACGAGCACAACGTGACGAAATACGACCGCAATCCCCTGAGCTACCGCAGAGAGCACGGCGAGCGCGGCCTTTACTGGCTCGAAAGCTGCTACGTGTACACCTACGCCTACTGGCTGGGCAGATATTACGGGATCATAGATACCCAAAAGACAGGGGATGGTTCCCTGTCTTCGACGGTCAGGACGGGGAACCGTCCCCTGTCTTCCGGCGAAACACAGCGCCTGAGCGAGTATATTGCCCTTTACCGCGGTGAGATCACGCCCCGCACGGTGCAGAAGCTGCATCTTGAGGGATATCTGTGCTGCATCTTTATCGCGCCGGAGGAGGAACCCGGCCTGCGGCTGTTGGAAGATACCGACGGCACGAAGGTGCTGGCATTCTTCTGCGACGGGCAGAAGCAATATCCCGCCGACGAAGCTATGGCGCTGTTTGACTGCGGACTTACTGACCTGCCGGTGCAGAAGATCGAAGGCGCGCCGGACGATACCGCCCTTACCTATCCTCAGAACGGCGTTCTGCAGGGCCCCGCGCCAATGTTTGTGAACGCGGAGAATATCGCCCTCGGCACGTTCGCCGCTGATGATAAGGTTTACATGGAGCTTTACGAAACGACGGGCAGAGAAACCGCCTTTGAACTGTACTGCGAAGCGAACGATTTCGGTTTCAGAGCGCTGTTCGCCCCGTGGGAGATGAAGCGTTTTCTTATAGATATCAATACCGGATATGTGACCGAACAGAACTTTTAAGATTCGTGGCTGTTTAGAGAAATAAGAAGGGAGCTGTTTTTGATGCATCAACTGGCAGAACTCTTTCATCTTGCCTTCCGGCAGGAAGATTCCATTTACCGGGTCTCCCGGATCGCCGCGGCCGCGTTCGCGGGCGGATTCACGCTGAAGAAGTTTTTTGCGATCTTCGTGGCGATCGTGGAGATGTTCGGCTGCGTGCTGTTTGACCATCCTGTGACGCCCGCGGGCGATCCGCTGGATCTCACCGGCTACGAGCTGGTTTTCTGCGACGATTTCGGCGACGATACACTGGATACCGAAGCATGGCGTTACCGTGCCAGCGGAAAACGGCGCGGCGGCTTCAACGGCGCCGAGGCGGTGCGGCTCGAGGGCGGCAACCTGATCATCAAGGCCTTTTACAATGAAAACGGCGAATACGGCGCAGGCTGGTACACCGGCATGATCTCGCTGAACAAGCTCTATAAAAACGGATATTTTGAGATCCGCTGCAAGTGCAACCCCGGCGGCGGATTCTGGAGCGCGTTCTGGATCCAGGCGCAGCACCCCTATGACCACGAGCTTTCGGCGGGTGGCGTCGGCGGTGCGGAACTGGATATCTTTGAGGCCATGGGCGGCAATGAAAAGACGAACAAGCTGCGCAACGCAGTGACCCAGACCATCCACTGCAACGGCGGCGACGACGACCCCGAGAACCTCGATTCCCGCATTGTGGGAAGCTTTTACGTGGACGACATCTACGACACCTACAACACCTACGGCCTGAAATGGACCGAAGAGGAATACATCTTTTACATCAACGGCATTGAAACCGCCCGCTCCAGCTTCAGCAAGGGCGTTTCCGAGGTGGAGGAAGAAGTGATCGTGTCGCTGGAGATGCCGAATGAAATAGACTTTGACACCGATTATTCCACCGAGTTCGTTGTGGATTACGTAAAGATCTGGCAAGAAGCCGGAGAATAACGACCTTGATATACCGATAAACCGGCCTGTTTCTGGCCGGTTTGTTTTTTACTATATTAAAAGGCGTTTTCGGGGATACCTGTTTTTCGCGGGGACAACGGGGACAAACGAACCTCAGCACAAAAAACTGAAATACCATGTTATGTTACCGGTGTTACCGGTGTTACACAAAAAAAACATATACCTCTCAAAAGCCCTATATATACTTACAAAAAACCGGTAACATTGTAACATTTTAAAAGATTTGTTGCTGTATAAGGGAATACCGCCATTTTCAACCGGTAACAGAACCGGTAACATACCGGTAACATTTCAGAAAACCGGTAACATTTTGCGTCAAATTTCAGTTTGTCGCGCTGTGCGCGACAGCCGTTCGCCGTTCGCCGTTCGCCGTTCGTCCGTAGGGGGCGGCGTCCCGGTCTCACCTGCCGGTTCGGTCAAGCGCTTCTGCCTTGCGGCAGAGGCCGTCTCGGCTGCCGCCTCGGTCGGTGCTTCTGCGGCACGCCGCAGAGATCGCCACCGGCGATCCGCACCCCCGGAGGCCCGCGCCGCCCCGTAAACGTGAACATCCACAATCGCCATTTGTAAAACGGATTATGTTTCCAACGGATGAACCGAATGGAAATCTAAAACTGTTACGCGAATCGGAATAACTTTGGCACTGGGACGATTTTTACTGGCAGGAATAAACGATTACAACGGAAATCCCCCGGCAGCCGCTTCGGTTTGCCGGGGGACGTTTTCTATTCGGTTGGCAAAAACCCGGGAATCTCAATATCCGTAAAGCCGAGCATATCGAGCACCTGGCGCTTCCACATCACTTTCGACCTCTCATCGCAGAAGCCCATCAGCCGCATATCACCCGAGATCAGAAAACGCTGCGTTTCGCTCAGATAATAGACGCCGCTTTTTTCACTGACGGAGGTGATCGCGCACTGCGCTACATCTGCCATCACGTTCAGATCCTCCAGCAGCGCTGCGGCGGCCTCCCGCGGCGCTTTGGGCGGTTCAGTTCCCGTTGACGGCTCGGGAAAATACGGGATGGGCCCGCTCTCGCCCGCGCCGGGGATCTTTGTGATCAGGATCGCATACGGGAATTCTCTGAACGGTTCGTGTCTGTAATAAAAAACCAGTTCCGGAAGGATCTTCAGATGAAACCGCCGGAAGTGATCGAGCGCGTTCGCGTAACTCTGCGTTTGCAGCACGCCGGACGCCTTCAGATAATAAGGGCCGCGCCGATATTCGGTACGGTTCAGCGGCTGCCATATGCCGCCGGTATCAAGCGCAAGCATATATCGGATCCATTCTTCCCCGGTGCACATCCGTTCCACGTCCCGGATCAGCCGGAGTACTTCGGGATCATCCACGGCCTCGGTATACACGGTATGATTCTTTATCACAGAGAGTTTTCCTTTCCGAACAAAAAGCCCCCTGCGGCACTCAACAGAACACTGCCGGGGGGGGGAATAACGGTAAAAGATTACAACTTGATCTTATCGAGATTCTCCATAGAGGATTTCATCTCGCCGTTTTCGATGGCCTTGATGGCGTCGTAGATCTGCTGGTTCACGGGCGTGGGCACGCCGGTCTTCTTGCCCTGCTCGATGATGTAGCCGTTGAAGATATCGATCTCGGTCTTCTCACCGCGGTCGAGGCTCTGCAGGGTGGAGGGGCGCACGTCGCCGAAGCGCTTGCCCACGATGGTGGCGACCCCGGCGCAGATCTTTTTGAACCACGCCGCTTCGGAAAGGAGCAGCAGGTTATAATTGAGCACCTTGGCATAGGGCGGGATCTTGATGCCGCCTTTTTTGCCGGCGATGGTGGCTTCCCGGGCAATCTCAAGGAAAATATATCTTGCCTTTTCGCTCTGGAACATCACGCCCACGGTCTCGCCGGTGAGAGCGGCAATGGAGTTGATGCAGGAATTCACGATCAGCTTACTGTAAAGGCAGGCTTCGATATTGGGCACCGCAACGGTGGGCAGCAGCGCGCAGTAGATTTTGGCGAGCTCTTTGATCTTATCGTCCACCACGCCGTTGAGGCGGCCGATCTTCAGTTCGCCCTTGCTGGTCACGTTCACCGTGCCGTCTTTCTGCAGGGTGGCGCCGAAGCCGATCATGCAGCCCACGGTCTTTTCGGGGCCCACCACCTCGCTCAGACGGTTGGTGCAGATGCCGTTCTGCATCGATACGAAAAGGCCGTCTTCCTTCACAAAGCTCTGATACGCCCTTGCCACGGCCTGCAGCGCAAAATACTTGGTGGCGATGATCAGCACGTCGTATTTCGTACCCTCGGGGATCTCGTCCTGGCCGGTGTACACCGTGAACTTCTGGCAATGGTCGCCCAGCGCGCCGGTAAGACGCAGCCCCGTTTCGCGGATCTGCTCTGCACGCTCTTTGTTTGCCTCGGCGATCTCGATATCCGCGCCGCTCTCTCTGAGCATCACGCTGGTGGTACCGCCGATGGAACCTGCGCCTACAAGTAAAATCTTCATTTTTTCTTCCTCCCATATTCAATGCGGAATTCGGAATGCGTAATTCGGAATAATGAATACGGTTAACGAACCGGCAGATTTTTAATTCCTAATTCCTAATACCTAATTCCTGATTTTTAATACGCGTTACCCCACACCACGAGCTGTTTGGCGGGCTTGCCGCAGCAAACGCACACGTCGCTCAGGTGCTCCTGCTTAAAGGGAATGCAGCGGGAACCCACGCCGGTGAGCTCCTTCACCTTATCTTCGCATGCCTCTTCGCCGCCCCACATGGCAAGCACGAATCCGTCGCCGTGTTCGGCGAGAGACGCCTTGATCTCATCGATGGAGGTGCAGCGATAGGTGCGGTTCTCGATGTTCTTTGCAGCCTTTTCGTACAGGGCTTTGCCGAGCACGTCCAGCAGGTTTTCAACCTCTTCTTCGAGGTTATCGAGGGATACGAAATACTTTTCGCGGTTATCGCGGCGCACCAGCACGCACTGGTTCTTTTCGATATCCTTGGGGCCGATCTCAAGGCGCAGCGGCACGCCCTTCATCTCGTACTCCGCAAACTTCCAGCCCGGGGAGTTATCGCTGAAGTCGCCCTTTACGCGGAAGCGTTTGGAGAGGCGTTCGATCAGCTCCTGCGCCTTCTCGTTGACGCCGGGCTTGTGCGCGGCGATGGGCAGCACGATCACCTGGATGGGGGCCACATGGGGCGGCAGAACCAGGCCGTTGTTGTCGCCGTGAGTCATGATGAGTCCGCCGATGGAGCGGGTGGTGAAGCCCCAGCTGGTCTGATGGGGATACCGGAGCTGATTGTTTTTATCTGAGAACGCGATATTGAAAGCGCGGGCAAAGCCGT
>JAEEGL010250748.1_pt1 | contig 11692 bp, 10 predicted proteins | sample 9134231 | NCBI WGS metagenome assembly JAEEGL01 (sample SAMN16246548, study PRJNA631951) | gut metagenome | biome: gut microbiome; feature: rumen; material: fiber-attached | host: Bos | place: Iran: Karaj | collected 2018-10 | reverse complement strand
GCGAGTAACGATAACTGTCAATCATTTTCCCGAACAACCTGACTACACTGTTTTCTGGTTTGATATTCCTTCGTCTAAAACAGAATTAGGTCGTAAAAAAAAGAAACAATAAAGGGTGCTACAACTCGGGCTGCTATTTACTTTGGTAATAATTATGGAATAGATTGGGCCCGGTTTGAGTATCGTTACCCTATCTACAAAGATTATTTGTCAAACCACTTAAAATTAAAATAATTATGAGGAAACTGGTTTATAACATGTTTATAGTAATTCTTTTCACTTTAATATGCTCAGGTTGCGAGGGTGAAATATGTGTCGAGATGACAAATGAGTCTAATGACACTATTTGGTGTTATAGTGGCTATTCTCATAGTGAGTTTGGTAATACAGTGTTGGCTGTCAATAAAGTTGAAATTGATAAGCGTGGTGGAATCGTCAAGGTAATTAACCCTGGTGATTCGGCTGAGTGTATTAGTGAATTTGTTGGGTTTGGTAACTTTAACTTCAAATCTCATATTGAATCTTATGGACCAATACATATCTTTGTGTTTAAAAAAGATACTATCAATATTTACGGAGAAACGACTGCTTTAGATAATCATAGCTATGAAGTAGAATATGTCCTCTATAGTGATAGAGTCATCAAGAACACAGGGAGATCAGAACATGGAAAAGTTGTATATCCTCCAACACAAGTGATGATGGACGCTGGTGTGGGCATCTTTTACCCCGAAGATGCTCCACCTGGTCCTGACCACCGATAAGACAATTCTATAACACCCACAAACCCTGAGGACTGGCCTCACCGCCAGCCCTCACTTTTCCTCCCCCTGACTTGAGCGCGTCAAAATAATCTGCTCAATCTGCATGAACGGTGTGAGGCAAATAAAAAACTGGCGTCAGCCAGCTTTTTGACGCCGATAGGCGCCACTTTTCGAATTGCACCCCACCGAGTCGGTAGTTATATTTTTTCAAAAAGCTGCAAACTAAGTTTGTCGAAGAGCCGGCTCACGCCGGTTTTATCGCGCCAGCCCCACTCCTATACTCCTCAACCCTCAACCCTCATCCCTCAACTCTCAACCCTCACCCCTCAACTCTCATCCCTCAACCCTCAACCCTCAACTCTCAACCCTCACCCCTCAACCTTGTATGTTTTCACCATTTCCCTCATCCCCATTTCCCCCTATCTTTGCCCCCGCACGCCCACCCGCGCAAGCGCTCTTTGATATATTACTCCCTCCCCACAGGCAACAGGTATCAACCATACCGATGTCCCGAGCCCTCCAAGATCTCCGATTAACCAGCGACAATGAAATAATAACCGCGCCCCGCGCGGCTTTTTGCTCCTTTTTGACGAACTTTGTTCGCAACTTTTTGATTATCATCCTGTCCCCCGCCGCTGAAAATCAGATAAATCAGATTCATCCGTAGTTTATAATCTCTGTCCCGCCTTGTTTTAGCGCGCCAGCGCAATCATTTTTAAGTGCGCAGCATGTCTCATGCACGATCGCAGTATGATTATCAACGGAAGTACACAAAAAGCCTCGAAAGTACACATTCTTTCCACGAAAACAGTACAATGTTTATTGCCATCATGTAGGGTCGACACCTGTGGCGACCGCGCCATACAGAGTTGATATTCAGGCAAGTATTATGTGTTTGTAGGAATAAGGCACCCTTTGACGGTCACAAAGAATTCCAAAAATTCCCAACTTTCCCAGCTTTCCCAGCTTTCCACGTTTTCCAAAAAAATTCATCCATCCCATCCGTCCCCAAAAAATTTTAAATTTTATTGTTTCTCATTATTTGATAGTCACAAATCAATTTAGAAGAGGCATACCCAGCCGAATTTGTGGGCTAATTCTTGAATTAGCTTGTGGTCTTGCTTGGGAATGGTGAGAGTTAGTGTCTCCTGCTGATTATCGCGCTGTGCGATGCTGGCTTTGTCCAGGTCATACTGCACTTGCAGGTTCATCCACATGTCGGTGCTTTGTAAATATTGGTTCGAAAAATGTTCAATGGAATGAACAAAAATGTTCAATGGGGTGAACAAAAATGTTCAATGGGGTGGATGTGCTTGTCGAGGCGGGCGCAGTGTCAGATTCTGTCGAGACGGGGGCAGTGTCAGATTTTATCGAGGCCTTTGGTGTATTTTCTCCAGTAATAGAGAATGGGATTCCGGTATTTGAGCAGTTTCCACGGGCGGCTTGAATGCGGACGGTGGCATACCGGCAGATTCATGAACAGATAGTTCTTGAAACCCAGTTCAAGAGATTTGTGCGAAATGGTTACATCGTACCAGCTTTTTGTCGAGTCGAGATCGTGGAAATCAAATTTGCTCAATAGTTCATGGGTCAGCAATGAGCAGCAAAAGCTGCAATGTTTATGATTATCGATCACCGTTTTTCCCCATTTTGCCGCATACTCGTAAGGATAATTGATTTTGCCTTTTTCGTTGACTGTGACAGCCGCAGCAATGCCACATCCAGGCATTGAGCGGGCCCCCTCGCAAAGTGCTTGAATGGTGTGCTTGTCGACTTGAACATCACTCTCGACAATGAGCAGGTCGGCCCCATCGGCTAGCGCTTTTTCCTGGGCCATTTGCAGCACAAGCAGATAATTGGGCGAGGGGTGGCTGGTAACATCGCTCAGGTTGACTAGTTCGAATTGCTTGGATGCTGACAGCTGCTTCAGCTTGGCCGTGTTTTCGTCGGTAGAGAAATCATTATACACCGTGTAGATGAATGGCACGGTAGTATCGGAAGAAACGATTGAGTGAATCGTATCTTGGGCCGTGCTGATTGAATCCTTTACAGGTGTGATAATGTGAAGCTTTTTCATCGTGCAAATAATAAGCAGCAGTAAAACTGAACGCTTGCCGGTTTAATCGTTGTCGGCCGAGCTCTGGTTGATTTTCTTGCCCTTGTTCACATTTTGCTGGTTGGCGCTCGTCTTGTTGTATTTCTCGGCGAGGGCAGCCTTCTTCTTTTCAGAGGCACGCTTCTTTTCGTCGGCAGCTTTCTTCTTTTCAAGTTCCTCTATGCGCTTTTGCTGCTCGGCCTGCTTGCGCGCACGCTCTTCTTTCTCGAGTTGCTCTTTCTTGGCCTTTTCTTTGCGGTCTTTTTCGAGACGCTCCTGGCGTTCGCGCTCAAGTTTCTCTTTGCGCTCCTGCTCTTGCTTGAGTTTTTCCTGCTGCTCTTTTTGCTGCTTTTTGAGCAGTTCGCGCTGGCGCTTTTCTTGCTCCTCGCGCTGTTTCTTGATGCGTTCCTGCTCTTTTTTCTTTTCTTTGGCCTCTTTCTCGGCGCGTTTCTTGGCCTCTTTTTCGGCCTTTTCCTGCTCTTTTCTCAAGCGTTCGCGCTGCTTGGCCGACATGGGCACTTCTTGCTTTTCGTCGACTTGCACCTTGCGTGGCGGCGGCACATCTTTCACCTCGCCCATCACATTGCGGTTCTTGCGTTTGCCCGTGGAGTTGTCCTTGATGAGAATGTCTTTCAGGCCGCACCCCTTGTTGAAACGGCTCAGGTCCACATAGTGGTCGATGCCGGCAATGCGTCCGCGCTCGGAGAACTGCCACAGGGTCCACTTGGCGTCGTTGAGGCGTGGCTCCGACTTGGAGTAGCGGGCAATGAAGAGTTTGTAGCCCTTGAGTGTGCGCGACAGGAAGGAGTTATAGAACGAGGCGCCCGTGTAGATCATGGGCTTGCATCCGTAGTATTCTTCGAGCATGTCGGCAAACAGTTTCACACTGTCGGCCAACTGCTCGCCAGTCCAGCCCTTGCGGGTCTCCACATCGATGAGGGGCACCAGGTCCTGGTCCTCGGGTTTGACGATGGAGATGAAGTTGCGGAATTGTGATTCGACCGACGATGTGGTGCGGAAGAAGTGGTAGCTGCCCACCTTGATGCCGTGCTTGCGTGCATTCTCGATGTTATAGATGTAGCGATGCTGCTTGTGGTTGGCACCCTCGGTGGCCTTCACATAAACGAACTTGATGTTCTTATCCTTGGCTGTGGCTCTCCAGTCGATGTCCTTCTGGTAGTTCGACACATCGATGCCGTCGTAAATCACGCTGCTCGCATCGATTGTGTTGTCGTCTATAACAATCTCACTCTGAGCCTTTGCGCCCAAAGCCGTGAAGATTGTGCAAAGCACGAAACACCAGATGGAATGTCTAAAATTCACAGTTGACAGATAATTATCAAGTCACAAAGTTAATAATAATGTTCAAATCTCACTTAGCGAGTGCTCGTTTTTGAGGTGAAAAAATCTTAACAAAGACCAGAACTCGCCATGATGGTTACCTGAAGAAGCGGCCTACAAGGGGCAGTTTCTTCATGAGCGGAGCCAGATGCTCGCGCTTGTAGATGACAGCGGCAAACACCATTAACAGTACTGTGCGATAGATGGTTGTGAGCCACATGCCCTGCGTGGGCACCAGCACCATGGCGGCAAACAAAGCCGCCGCCACAGCCACATAGAAGGCGATGCTCTTCATGGCGTAGGGTATGGGGTAATATTTTTGCCCCACGAGATAGCTGAGAAGCATGGCGGTGCCATAGCCGGCAAAACCGCCCCAGGCGCAAGCAATGTAGCCATACTTGGGCACGAAGAGCACATTCACCAAGATGAGCACAGCGCAGCCAATGCCCGAGAAGATGGCACCCCAAATGGTGCGGTCGATGAGCTTGTACCAGAACGAGAGGTTGAAGTAGATGCCCATCATGATTTCGGCTGCCATGACGATGGGAACCACCTGCAGCCCCTCCCAATAGTCGGGTGCAATGATATACTTGAGGAACTCCATCCAGGCAATCACGGCAAGGAAGGCCAGCAGGGTGAAGATGATGAAGTAGCTCATCGCCTTGGCATAGGTCTCCTTGTTGTCCTTATCCTGACTCTTGCCTAAGACGAAGGGCTCGTAGGCATAGCGGAAGGCCTGCGTGATGAGCGCCATGATCATGGCAATCTTGGCGGCGGCACCGTAGATGCCCAGTTGTGCCTTCTGGTCGGCACCCTCGTAGATGAAGGGGAACAGAATCTTGTCGGCGGTCTGGTTCAGGATGCCGGCGATGCCCAGCACCAGGATGGGCCAGCTGTAGCGCAGCATGCGCTTGAGCAGCGACTTGTTGAACACATACTTGATGCCGAACAGTTCTTTCCAGAAGAAGAATGTGATGATGCCCGTACACACCAGGTTCAGGTAGAAGGCGTAGCCCGCTCCTACCGTCGGGTCATAGATTTTGCCTATGATATCGGGGTGTGACTTGTAGAGGTGCGGGAGCACCACAAAGTAGAGCAGGTTGAGCAGGATGTTGAGGCCGATGAACAGCAGTTTGAGGGCGGCAAACTTGATGGGTTTGCGCTTGTAACGCAGATAGGCAAAGGGGATGGCCTGGATGGCATCGAGTGCCACCACCACCGCCATGACGCCAATGTACTGTGGGTGCTCCTCATAGCCCATGGCGGGCGCGATGAGCGGCAAGAACCCGAAGACCGCCACCACAAACGCCAGCGAAACCGTCGCTACCGAGATGAGCGTGGTGGAATAGACTGTGTTGGGGTTCTCCTCGCTCTTGTTGGCAAAGCGGAAGAAGGTGGTCTCCATACCAAAGGTGAGGATGACCAGGATGAGCGCTGTCCAGGCATACACATTGGTAATCACGCCATAACCGCCCGATGCGGCCGAGAGCGTCTGTGTGTAGAGCGGGACGAGCAGATAGTTCAGAAAACGCCCGAAAATGCTGCTCACGCCATAGATGGCGGTATCTTTTGCCAGCGACTTGAGATTGGTTGCCATAGTGCCTTTTTTGCTGATTTACTGATCGTCGTTACTGAAAAGCGAACCACTCTCGTAGGTGCGGTTTCGGTGCAGGTGCTTATAGGCCTTTTCGGTCACTTCGCGACCGCGTGGGGTGCGCTTGATGAAGCCTTCCTTGATGAGGTAGGGCTCATACACTTCCTCCACGGTACCGGCATCTTCGCTCAGCGCAGTGGCAATGGTAGAGATGCCCACGGGCCCGCCGTTGAACTTGTCGATGATGGTGAGCAGTATCTTGTTGTCGATCTCATCAAGGCCATACTTGTCGATGTTCAGTGCCTCGAGGGCATAGCGGGCAATGGCGGTGTCGATGTTGCCGCTGCCCTTCACCTGGGCAAAGTCGCGCACACGGCGCAGCAGCGAGTTGGCGATACGCGGCGTGCCACGGCTTCGCAAGGCAATCTCCAGCGCAGCCTCGTCGGTGATGGGGATGTGTAGCAGCCGTGCCGATCGCTTCACAATGCCCTCCAGCACCTCGTGGCCGTAGTACTCGAGGTGGCAGTTGATGCTGAAACGGGCACGCAACGGCGAGGTGAGCAGGCCGCTGCGCGTGGTGGCGCCAATCAGGGTGAACGGGGCAAGGGTGAGCTGCACCGAGCGTGCACCGGGCCCCTTGTCAATCATGATGTCGATGCGGTAGTCTTCCATGGCGCTATACAGGTATTCCTCCACAATAGGGCTCAGACGGTGAATCTCGTCGATGAAGAGCACATCGTTCTCATCGAGCGAGGTGAGGATACCAGCCAGGTCGCCGGGCTTATCAAGCACCGGTCCCGAAGTCACCTTGAAGCCCACGCCCAGTTCGTTGGCAATGATATTGCTCAATGTGGTCTTTCCCAGTCCTGGAGGGCCGTGAAAAAGGGTGTGGTCGAGCGCTTCGCCGCGCATGCGTGCCGCAGCGACAAACACCCGCAGGTTGTCGATAATCTTGTCTTGACCTGCAAAGTCCTCAAACCTCACGGGTCGCAAAGCCTTCTCGAAGTCCTGGTCGGTGCGCAGACGCTCATTGTGTATGTTGAAATCTTCTTCCATAGGAAAACTTGTCGCTAATCATGCAAAGATACTAAAACTGAACAGAAAGAGACTTATTTCTTGGCCTCTTTTTCTTCTTTGGCAATGCCCACAGTCTCGACTTCAAAGACGAGGGTCTCGTTGCCCTTGATGTCTTTCCTGCGCATGTTGTTGACCGAACCGTTAGTGCCATAGGCAATAGCGGCGGGCATGATGGCATAGGCTTTGGCGCCGGGATTCATGAGCTGCAGCAGTTCCACGAAACCGGGAATGAGCGTTTGCTCGTTGAGTTTCATGGCTGAGCCCTTGGTGCTCTGATCAAACACCGAGCCGTCGATGTGCATCCCTTTGTACTTCACGGTCACATTGTCGTTGATCTTGAAGTTGGCACCCGAACCTTGCTTGGTAATCTTGTAGATCAGGCCACTTTTGGTCTTCTTCAGGTTTTTGTCCGAGGCGAGTTTGTCGGCGGCGAACTTGCTGCCGTCGTCAAGACGCTGTTTCAGGTTGCCATTGCGGGCATTCTCCATCGACGAGTTGAAATCTTTCTGCAATTTCTCGATTTCGGTCTCTGAGAGCACCTTGTCGTTGTTCAGGGCAGCAATTACATTTTCCACGACTTTCTTGCGGTCGAAGGTTACATCGTTGCTGTACTCGAGTTCTGACAGTTGCTGCATGAGCACCAAACCTTGCTGAATGCCACCCAGGAAGTTCATGTCGGTGAGCGATGTGTCGCATTTCATCACCAGTTCAAGACCCTTGATGAACGCTTCCTTGTCAAACAGTTTCTTGGCAGTGGGGTCGCTCAAAACCTGGCCCGACACAAAAGCGCCGAAACCCTTGCCAAAGTTCTGGCTCATGGTGTCTTCGTTAGCAGTGACTGTCACTGCGAGATAGTCTTTTTCGGCACTATCTTCGGCTTTCTTGCTGCCATTGTCGCTGCAGGCGATGAAAGTCATTGCCATGAATCCTGCAGCAAGCATGATAAAACACTTTTTCATAGTGAATTGTGTGAATAATTGTGAGATTATTTGCCTAAACCAATTGCCTCGATATCGAAGACGAGCACTTCGTTAGGACCAATTACCTGATTGCCCTGCTCGCCATAGCCAAGGTTGCCGGGAATGATGCAGTGGGCCTTTGCGCCTGGACGCATCATCATGAGCATCTCCTTGAAGCCGGGCACTACGCCAGTGACGGGGAAGGTGGCGGGCTCGCCGCGGTCGACCGAGCTGTCGAAGGTGCTGCCGTCGATGTGCTTGCCTGTGTAGTGAACCGTTACATTGTCGGCCTCAGTGAATTGCTTGCCCTCGCCGGGTTCGATGATTTTGTACACCAGGCCGCTCTTGGTCTTCTTCAGTTCGGGGTCGGCCTTCATTTGCTCCTCGATGTATTTTGCGCCTTTTTGCGCATTTTCCTGTGCCACTTTCTGACCTTCCTGGTTCATGGCATCGATTTGGGCATTGAGTTCCTGTGCGGTTTTATCGTCAACCTTGTTGCTGTTGCCGCAACTGGCCATAAACAGCGATGCGCCTGCAATGAGTGAGAGGAATGTGATAGTTTTCATAAATGTGTGTGAGTTGTGATTATGAATAAGGGAGAGGGTGTGATTGGCACCCTCTCCTTGATGAGTTGAAAATGGGCATTAACGGCCCTGGTTGTAAGCCTCAACGCTGTGCTTGGTGGCCTTCAGGTCGGCTTCGGTGGCAAGGTTGCCGGTCTCGATGTCGAACACGAGTGTCTCGTTGCCCTTGATGCTGCGTGTGCCGCTCATGCGGTCGATGCTGCCCATTTCGCCATAGGCGAGGTTGGCGGGAATGATGACATGTGCCTTTGCGCCCGGGCTCATGAGTTTGAGAATCTCAACAAAGCCAGGGATGAGCTGGCCATTCGACACCATCATGGGAGTGGCTTTCTGCGACTCGTCGAACACTGTGCCGTCGATGTGTGTGCCTTTGTATTTCACCATCACATCGTCGTCTTGCTTGAAGTTCACGCCGTTGCCTTTCTTGGTGATTTTGTACACCAGTCCGCTTGCGGTCTTCTTGAGATCCTTGTCGGCCTTGAGCTGCTGAGCAATGTAGTCGTTGCCCTCTTTGAGTGTGCGGGCAAGCATTTGCTTGCGTGCCACCTCGATCATGGCTTCCATTTCTTTGCCAATCTTCTGCAAGTCGGCAGTGTTCACTTTGCCCTTCGAGGTCAGGACCTTCTCGATGTTCTTGTAAACAAGATCCTTGTCGAGGGTCACGCCTTCTTGCATGCTGATTTGCATAATCTGACCGAAGATTTGCTGGCCAGCCTGCAGACCATTCAGGAATTCAACATCCGATGTGTCGCACTCGAGCACAACCTTCAAGCCTTTGAGGAATGCGTTGGCGTCAAAATCTTTGTTGGCCTGAGGTCCCTCGGTTGCCTGTTGCTTGATGAAGGTGCCGAATCCCTTGCCAAAGAGTTGAGCTATAGAGTCTTCGAGTGGAGTGGTACCGTGACCACCCTTCTTGTTGCAGCTGAAGAGCATCGAGCTCACCAACACAGCTGCTAAAGCGATTGAAAAGAATTTTTTCATTGTAGTGTGATAGAAATTTGATGTTTATGTGTGTTATTATTTTTTAGTTACTTTGATGAGTTGCACATCGAAGATGAGGGTTGAGTTGGGCTGGATGGGGCCGGTGCCGCGAGAGCCGTAGGCGAGTTCGGCGGGAATGAACAGGCGCCATGCCGAGCCTTCGTTCATCATCTGCAGACCTTCGACCCAGCCGGGAATCACTTGACCCACAGCAAAGGTGGCGGGTTCGCCGCGCTCAACCGAACTGTCGAACACGGTGCCGTCGATCAGGCGGCCGGTGTAGTGCACGGTGACCACATCGTTAGGTCCAGGCTTGGGTCCGGTGCCTTCGGTCACCACCTGGTATTGCAGACCGCTGGCGGTCACTTTCACGCCCTCTTGCTTGGCGTTCTGCTCAAGGAATTCCTTGCCCAGACGCTCGTTGTTGTTGCGTGCTTCGGCTTCGAGATTGGTGAAGAATTCGGTCACCACCTGCTTGGCTTCGTCATAACTCATTTTTTTCTCAGTGTCGTTGTAGACGGCGCGCAGTGCATCGGCAAAGTCGTCGATGTTGAGGTTAGCCACACCGCTACCTTTAAAGTTCTGGCCCATGCTCAGGCCCAGTGCATAACTTAATTTGTCCATGTTTGTATTATTGTTTTGATTTTCTTGTGCTTGTGAGCAAAATGCCATCGTGGCAACTAAGGTAATAAAAATGACTTTTTTCATTGCTAATATCAGCGTTTAATTGTTGGTGTTCAAAAATCGGTGCAAAGTTATATTTATTTATATTCTTAACCTTGACTTTTTGAATAAAAAAGATTAAATTTGTTCACTAATTACAAAATTGAACGACTATGGATGCAAAAATGAAGAATTTGGTGGTATCGACGGGTGCTGGAATCAGTGCCGAGAGTGGAATGATGACCTATCGCGATGCAGGCGGCCTGTGGGACAACTATCCTGTGATGGAAGTGGCAAGTGCCGAGGGCTTTGCTGCCAATCCTAAACTCATACATGAGTTCTACAGCAATATGCGCACTAAAATGACCCAAGGGGTGATGCCCAATGATGCGCATCGCGGACTGGTGGAACTCGAGAAATACTTCAATGTGCAGGTTATCACGCAAAATGTCGACGACCTTCACGAGCGTGCCGGTTCGAGCCATGTGCTGCACCTGCATGGCGAGCTGATGAAGGTGCGCTCGATGCGCCGTGAAGACCGTGTGTACCAATTGCCTTGCGACCAACTCACCGACAAGGGGCTGACAACCACTGTTGACACGCGCGACCCCTATGGCGACCCTGTGCGTCCTCACATCGTGTTCTTTGGCGAGGCAGTGCCCAACTTCGAACCTGCTGTGCAGCTGGCGCAAAAGGCCGACATCTTTGTAGTGATTGGCACCTCGCTGGTGGTGTATCCGGCTGCCGCGCTGCTGCAATATGCCCCTGCCAGTGCTGAAATCTACTACATCGACCCGCGTCCGGCGGCCGTGCCCAGCCGTGTGCATGTCATTGCCAAGAAGGCCACCGAAGGCGTCGCAGACCTCATCGATATCCTCACCAAGTAACTGCTGATGAATTAAATAAATGGCATAAAGAGAGGGGAGTCGCACTGGAGACTTCCCTCTCTTCATTTTTGATTGCTCTTGTTTTTAGATGATGCCCAGGATGCGGTTGATGAGGGCTGACACATCAGACACATTCACCTTGCCGTCATGGTTCACATCGTACTGGTCAAACTGCTGTTCGGCTTTCTTCGAGAAGTTGAACTTCATGGCATCGCTGTCGCGGCCGAAGAAGTAGTAGTCACCTTCGTCGTCAATCAGCTGGAACATGATCTCGAGCACATAGGTCTTGCCCTCGGTCAGGTTGCTGGTGTCGATTTCCACATAGGCATGGTCATTCCAGAAGCGCTTGTGATACTTGTCGCCCACATCTTCCTGACTAGCATACTGAATACCGTTCCAGTTGCTGTCAGATCCCTGCTCATAGACCTTGTACTGCATCGAAATGTCTTCCAGTTTCACGCCGCTCTCGCGCTGCACTTGCAACGAGAAGCCGTCAATGCGCAGCTTGGAGAGTTCTCCGGGCTGGTCCCACGGGTCGCGACTATTCTCGTCGGGGAAGGTGTACTGCAAGGTGTTGTTTTTGTCAAGAGTCAGGGTCAGAGAGGCCTCGGTGAATTGCACTGGCTGGTTACCCGAGCCTTCGGCCTTGGTGAACTTCACCTTGTAGTTCTGTCCGCCATTGTTGTAGTAGAACGACTGGCCCGACTTGTCGGTTCCCTCAAAGTAGAATTCAAGGACGAAAGTCTT
>JAEEGL010000025.1_pt1 | contig 11692 bp, 10 predicted proteins | sample 9134231 | NCBI WGS metagenome assembly JAEEGL01 (sample SAMN16246548, study PRJNA631951) | gut metagenome | biome: gut microbiome; feature: rumen; material: fiber-attached | host: Bos | place: Iran: Karaj | collected 2018-10 | reverse complement strand
GCAGGCCAGGGCGATGGCGATGACCACGCGCTGCTTCATGCCGCCGGAGAACTGGTGGGGGTACTCGATGCCCCGCTCCCGGGAGATCCCCACGGTCTCCAGCATCTCGTTGGCTTTTTCCAGCGCGGCTTCCTTTTTGAGGCTTTTGTCGTGGGTGCGCAGCACCTCCGCGATCTGCTCGTTCACCTTCAGCACGGGGTTGAGGGAGGTCATGGGGTCCTGAAAGATCATGGAGATCTTTTTGCCGCGGATCTCCCGCATGTAGTGGGCGTTTTTCTTGAGCAGATCCGTGCCCTCCAGCAGGATCTCGCCTCCGGTCACGATGCCCGGCGGGTGGGGGACCAGGCCCAGGATCGCCAGGCCCGTGGTCGTCTTGCCCGCGCCGGTCTCGCCCACCAGGCCCAGGGTCTTGCCCTTGCCGATGGAGAGATCCAGGTCGTTGACCGCCATCACGGTGCTTTCCCGCGTCTTGTACCGGATGGAAAGACCGCGGATGTCCAGCAGCTTCTCGCTTTGTTCAGCCATAGTCTTCCTCCTCACTGCTTGAGTCTCGGGTCAAGGGCGTCCCGCAGGCCGTCGCCCAGCAGGTTCAGCGCCAGGACGGTCAGCATGATCGCGATGCCCGGGATGACCGAGAGATAGCTGTAATCGCGGATATAGGTGCGCCCCGCGGAGAGCAGGCCGCCCCACTCGGGATCGGGGGGCTGCACGCCCATGCCCAGGAAGGACAGGGCCGCCGTGTTGTAGATGGCGCTGGCGATGCGCAGGGTGATCTGCACGATGATCGGGCTCAGGCAGTTGGGCATGATGTGCCTGAAGATGATGACGCGGTTATCGGCGCCGATGGCCCGGGCCGCCTCCACGTATTCGTTGTCGCGCACCGTCAGCACCGCGCCGCGCACGATGCGGGCGAAGATCGGGATGGAGCTGGCGGCCAGCGCGATGGCGAGGTTGAGGGTGCTGGGGCCCAGGGCGGCCACGATGACGATGGCGAACAGCGTCATGGGCACGGCCAGCAGGATATCCGTCACGCGCATGATCACGTTGTCGATCACGCCGCCGAAAAAGCCGGAGATGGCGCCCAGGGCGCCGCCCACCGCCGTGGAGATAAAGACGGAGGAGAAGCTGACCAGCAGGCTCATGCGGGTGCCGTAGCACACGCGCACGAAAAGATCGCGGCCGAAGTCGTCGGTGCCGAAGATGTGCTCCGGGCCTGGGGGCAGCAGGCGATCCTTCATGTTCATGGCGATGACCTGCCCTTCGTAATCGAACAGCACGTCGGCGCAGATGGCGATCAGGATCAGCAGGATGATGAAGAGGCCGCCGACGACCGCCGCCTTGTTGCTCAAAAAGCGCGCCCAGGTCTCCCGGGCCAGGCTGTTTTTCGGCCCCAGCAGGTGCTCTTTGGTTCTTTTGCTCTTGCTCACAGTCGCTCCTCCTTTCTCACTGGTACATGGACCGCACCCGGGGATCGACGAAGCCGTACAGCAGGTCGACCACCAGGTTCACGATGGAGAAGCCTACGCTCAGCACGATGATGCACCCCAGTACGGCGGGCATGTCGCGCCCGTTGACGGACTGCACGATATAGCGCCCCAGCCCCGGCCAGGCGAAGACGGTCTCCGTCAGCACGGCGCCGCCCAGAAGGCCGCCCAGCTGCACGCCCACGATGGTGATGGTGGGGATCAGCGCGTTGCGGAAAGCGTGGTGCATGATGACCTCGTTCTCCGTGATGCCCTTGGCCCGGGCGGTGCGGATGTAGTCCTGGCGCACCGTATCGAGCATGGAGGAGCGGGTGGTGCGGGCGATGGCGGCCATGTTCATGAAGCCGATGGCTATGGAGGGCATCACGTAGGACCGCCACCCGTCGTCAGCGCCCTGGGGCGGCAGCCAGCCCAGCCGGAGGGAAAAGACCAGCATGAGCATCAGCGCCAGCCAGAACGCCGGCATGGAAATACCGATCAGCGACAGGATCATGCTGGCGTGATCGATCAGTGTATTCTGTTTTATGGCCGCCACGATGCCCAGGGGTATCGCGATAATGATCGATACGATGGCCGAAACGGCGGCAAGCTTGAAGGTGGCCGGCACGCGGCTGAAGACTTCTTCCGCCACGGGCCGCTTGTTGACGTAGGAGGTGCCCATATCGCCGTGGAGCAGATTGATCATATAGCGCCCGTACTGGACCAGCAGGGGATCGTTGAGCCCCATCTCCTCCCGCAGCGCCTCGATGGCCTCCGGCGGCGCGTTGTCGCCCAGGATCAGCTTGGCGGGATCGCCGGGAGCCAGCTGCATGATCATGAACACCAGAAAGGTGATGCCGATCACGACCGGGATCATTGCCACGATGCGGCGGGCGATGTATTTCAGCATTTCCTTCACTCCTCCTGAGGATTAGTGGTACGCAAAAGGGGACCATCCAAAACGGCGGATGGCCCCCTTTTCGGCGAAGGGAAGTTCAAAAGTCGCGCGGGGGGATCAGTCGCCCCAATACATATCGTTGTAGTAGGCGTAGCCGGTGCCGCTGCACACGACGCCCTTCAGGTTGCTGTCGTAGGCTCTGAGCCACACGGACTGGTAGAGGGAGATCTGCGGGATGTCGGCGTTGACGATCCGGATGATGTTGCGGATCTTCTCAGCGCGCTCGGCGTCGTCAAGGGTCTTGGACATGTCGGCCAGCAGGACGTCCATCTCGGGGTTGTTGTAGGAACCCGGATACTGCTGACGGCGGTCGGTGCCGTAACGGTTGACGTACATCATGGCGGTGGGCGGAGACCAGGAGGCGATCAGCGCGTCGTAGTCGCCGGTATCCCAGCGCTCAAAGTAGGTGGCGGTATCGAGGAAGTTGACCTTCACGTCGATGCCCAGAGGCTTCAGGTTGTTCTGGATGATGGTGGCGATGTTGACGCGGGTCTCGTTAGAAACGTTGATCTCCATGGTCACGGTGCTGGGATCGCCGCCCCAGGCAGCCAGATACTCCTTGGCCTTGTCAAGGTCGTACTCGATGGCGTCCTCGTTGGTGGTCTCGGCGTAACCCTGGGAGATGCAGGCGTAGTTGACCATGCCGTAGCCGTTGAGGGCGCCGGCGATGATGTCCTCGCGGTTGATGGCGGCGGCGATGGCGCGGCGGAAGTTCACGTCGTCATAGGGGGCCTTGTCCTGGTTCATGAAGAGGTTGACGTTGTCGACGGAGTTGACCTCGTCGATGTAGATCTTGCTGTTGTCCTTCACGGCGGAAGCGTCGGCAGCGTTGAGCTCCCAGACGAAGTCGACCTTGCCGGACTCCAGCGCGATGGCGCGGGAAGCGCCCTCGGGGATGATGTTGAAGCGGACGGTCTTGATGGAGGGCTTGTGGGCCTCGTCGAAATAGTCGTCGAATTTCTCGAAGGTCAGGTGGTCGCCGGAGACCCATTCGACCAGCTTATAGGGGCCGCTGCCGATGGGCTGCTCGTTGAAGTTGTGGCCGCTCTCGATGAGCTCGGAGGGCAGGATGAAGTTGAAGTGGAAAGAGAGGGCGGCCAGAGTGCCGGCGTAGGGCTCGGGAGTGGTGATCTTGACGGTGTAGTCGTCGATCTTCTCGATGGCCTGCCAGTTCTTGGTGTAGTTGACGGAGGCGGGAACGCTCTTGGCGTACTCCAGAGAGGCGACGACGTCGTCGGCGGTGAGGTCGCTGCCGTCATGGAACTTGACGCCCTTCTTGAGGGTGAAGATCCAGTCCACGTCGTTCTCGACGGTGTAGCTCTCAGCCAGGTCGAGCTCGATCTCCAGGGTCTCCATGTTGACCTTGGTCAGGCCGTTGAAGTTCATCATATTGAGGCCGACGGAGATCAGGGAGTCGTGGTCGCAGGTGGTCAGAGACGGAGGCTCGCTGGTGAAGGCGACCGTCAGGCTGTCCTTCTTCTCTGCGGCGGGGGCTTCTTCGCTGGAAGCGGGAGCTTCGGCGGAGGAGGCGGGGGCCGCTTCGGAGGATGCGGGCTGGGCGGTGCTTGCGGGCGCTCCGGAGCCGCCGCAGGCAGCCAGGGCGAACATCATGGCGAACGCCAGCAGGAGAGCCGTAAGCTTGGTGGTGTGTTTCATGATCTTCCTTCCTTTTCTTCTTATTTCACGGCCGTCCGGCGTTGGGACCGGCGCGGCTGTGTGATTAGTCCCATCATATCACGAACGGTGATGACTTGACTATATGGAATTTTTTGATTAGTTATCAAAAATAATTATAACTAATTATCTCTTAGCTGGCATTCTTCTTGTGCGAACCCCGTGAAAAAGGGCGTTTTCGGCCCAAAAAACGCTTTCCCGCTCCGGACCCCCTGGGAGAGCGGGAAAAGCGTATTTTTCGCGTCAAGCCGGCGGCGCCGCCGGTTATCTGTACGGCATATAATCCCATTGAGGCCGGCCCGGGGGACCGGCAGGCCTCATCCCTTCAGGGCGTCGTTCATGCTGCCGGTCCGGTAGCCCTCCAGATCCAGCGCCGCGTACCGAAAGCCCAGCCGGCGGAAAGCGGCGCTGACGCTCTGTGCCGTCTCCGGCTGCAGCAGCCGGGGAAACAGGTCCCGGTCGATCTCGATCCGGGCGATCTCCCCGTGCATCCGCACGCGGACCTGCCGGAAGCCCAGATCGATAAGCAGCTGCTCCGCCTCATCGATCGCCGAAAGCTTTTCCGCCGTGATCTCCTCGCCGTAGGGGATCCTGGTCGCCAGGCAGGCGTAGGCCGGCTTGTCCCAGGCGGAAAGCCCCGCCTCCCGGGCCAGAAGGCGGATCTCCGCCTTGGAGAGGCCCGCGTCCTTCAGGGGGCTGAGGATCCCCAGCTCCCGGACGGCCCGCATCCCCGGCCGGTAGTCGCCGTCGTCGTCGGTGTTGGAGCCCTCCGCGAGGCAGTCGAAGCCTCTTTCGGCGGCCGCCGCCCGAAAGGCCGAAAACAGCGCCCGTTTGCAGATATAGCACCGGTCCGGCGGGTTCTGCCGGAACCCCTCCGCGGACAGCGGGTCGGTCTCTACGGTCACCTGCTCCACTCCCAGCCCTTCGCAGAAGGACCGGGCCTCCCGGTATTCTCTCTCCGGAAAGGAAACGGAGCGCCCCGTGACGGCGATCACCCGGTCTCCCAGGGCCTCGTGGGCGGCCCAGAGCAGATAGGAGGAATCGACGCCCGCCGAGAAGGCGACCGCCAGGCGCCCCAACTGCCCCAGGGAAGAGATCAGGGCTTTCTGCTTCTCCCGGGCCTCTGCGGCCCGGGCCTCTTCGCCGCTCATTTGCTCTCCCCCAGCAGGGCCCGGGCCTCCTGAAGGCTGATCCCCTCCCGATCCGCCAGGCGGGAAAGATCCTCGTATTCGGTTTTCGTCCTGGTCACGCCGTAGCCGGAAGAGACTTTCCGGCGGACAGGCCCCCAGGGAGTCTCCAGGGTCTCCGTTTTCCTCTCCAGGACGAAACGGTCCGCGAAAGTCCGCCGCACGCCGATGGTCGTGGTGTGCCTGAACAGGAGCCGGACGATCTCCTCCTGGGCCTCCTCCCCGCAAAGGGCCCGGATGAGGGTCCCCGGCCGCCCTTTCTTCATGCCCACGGGGACGGTGAACACCTCCAGGGCTCCGCCTTCGAAGAGCTTTCCGGCCGCGTAGGCGATCTCCTCCGCAGTCATATCGTCCACGTTGCAGGAGAGTTCCGCGACCCGGTCGCCGCCGCCGGCCGATTCGCCCAGCAGGGCCCGCACGCAGTTGGCCGTCTCAAAATCTTTTTTCCCCATTCCGTAGCCGACGGCGCCCACGGTCATCGCGGGCATCTCTCCGAAATCCGCCGCGAAGTATCGCAGGAGCGCGGCGCCGGTGGGGGTGCACAGCTCGCTCTCGACCCCGCCCGAGCGGATCGGGATCCCCCGCAGCAGATGGGCCGTGGCCGGCGCGGGCACCGGAAGGATCCCGTGGGCGCACCGCACCCGGCCGCTCCCGGTGGAGACCGGGGAGGCGATCACCCGGTCCGGGGAAAGCTCCCGCATCAGCAGGCAGACGGCGGTGATATCCGCCACCGCATCCAGGGCGCCGACCTCGTGGAAATGGATCTCCGTCACGGGAACGCCGTGGACCCGGCTCTCCGCCTCGGCGATGAGACCGTAGACGTTCATCACGTCCTCCCGGATTTTTTCCGGCAGTTCCGGGAGCCCCCGGATAAGCCGGCGGATCTCCTCCATGCCGCTGTGGGAGTGGGCGTGCTCATGGTCGTGAACGTGCTCATGGTCGTGGTCGTGGGGATGCTCATGGCCGTGAGAGTGCTCGTGGTCGTGAGGGTGTTCGTGATCGTGGGGATGTTCGTGGTCGTAAGGGTGCTCGTGGTCGTGGGGATGCTCATGATCGTGGGTGTGCTCGTGGTCGTGAGAATGCTCATGGTCGTGAGGGTGCTCATGGCAGTGCAGGACCTCCGCCTCCTCGGCCCCGTGTACCAGCACGGACACCCGGGTCCCCAGGACGCCGCATTTTTTCGTTTTCTCCGCGGCGAAACGGACCCCGGGGATCCCCAGGGCGTTGAGCTTTTCGATAAAGGCCGCCGGTTCGGGCAGCAGTTCCAGCAGAGCCCCGGCGAGCATATCGCCGGCCGCGCCCATGCCGCAGTCCAGGTAAAGGGTCTTCATTTTTTTGCCTCCATATGGTTGATCATGCCCGCCAGATACCCGGCGCCGAAGCCGTTGTCGATGTTCCCGACGGCCACGCCGCTGGCGCAGGAGTTGAGCATGGAAAGCAGGGCGGAGAGCCCCTGAAAGGAAGCTCCGTAGCCGACGCTGGTGGGAACGGCGATGACGGGGCAGTCTGCCAGGCCGCCGATCACGCTGGCCAGCGCCCCCTCCATCCCGGCGATGGCGACGATCACGCTGGCGCTCATGATCTCCTCCAGATGGGAGAGGGTCCGGTGCAGCCCCGCCACGCCCACGTCGTACAGCCGGATGACCTCATTGCCGAAAAACTCGGCGGTCACCGCGGCCTCCTCCGCCACCGGGATATCGCTGGTGCCGCCGGTGGCGACCACCACGCTGCCGATGCCGTCCGGCTGGGGCAGATCCCCCAGGATGCCGATCCGGGCCTCGGGGCGGTAGGTCAGGGGAAAGGCCCGGGAGACGGTCTCGCAGGCCTCCGGGGAGAGGCGCGTGATCAGGACCCGGTCCTGCCCGCCCCGCTTCATGGCGCCCAGGATGCCGACGATCTGCTCCGGCGTTTTTCCCGCGCCGTACACCACCTCGGGGGCGCCCTGCCGCACTTTCCTGTGGAGGTCGACCTTCGCGTACCCGATATCCTCAAAGGGTGCGGCCTTGAGGCGCAGCAGCGCCTCGTCCGCCGTCATTTGGCCGTCCTGCACCGCCTGCAGGACGGCTCTGATCTCTGTTTTCATCTCATCGCTCCGTTCGTATGCCCGGGCGGCGCCGCCGGGAAAGGGCAGCGCCGCCCGGATCCGCCTTATTCCTTTGCCTTTCGGACCGCCGCCCTGAAGACGCCCTTCGGGTCCTTGACGAGCAGGATGACCAGCCAGACGACCAGGCCCAGGGCCACGGCGGAAAGGCCCAGGAACAGGTCGTTGAGCATATCCGCCGGCGCGGGGGAAAAGTATCCCGCTCCCATTTCCACGTACTCGAAGACCGCGTCCGTGAGCCACATGAGGGAAGCGCCCCAGAACATGAGGCACAGGGTGCCCAGCTTCATTTCGCCGCGGTCGGGGCTGCGGTACCAGAGGACCGTGCAGATCGCCGCGGCGAAAACCGTCGTCAGCAGAGTCATGGCGCCCCTCCCTCAGTTCTCCGCGGGCGACGCCGTTTCCGTCCTCTTTTCCAGAAGGGACCAGACGGCGCACATCCCCAGCCAGACCGCGGTGACGAGCAGCGCCATGGAGACGCCCACCGTGGACATTTCACGGAGCATCTCCGCCGTTTCCCCGGGGTCCGCCGCCGCCGTCAGGAACGGGAACCAGGGGTCCACCTCGCCGTGCCACAGATGCTCGAAGGCCAGCAGCGCGGAGCCGCCCCAGAGCAGGCCCTGCAGCCACCTGAGCTTTGCCGAAAACGGGATCTTTTCCGCTTTCGGGACCGGGCTCTCCCCGGTGTGGAGCTCACCGACGCCGGAAGCCCTCTCTCTCTTTTCGATCAGCCTGAGGGCAGCCGTCGTGACCACCGCTTCAGCGGCCGGTACCAAAAAACATGCCATGTTTCCTTCCTCCTTTTCAAACGTGCCCGCATACAAAAAAGCGCACGTCCGCCCCTCTTCGGAGAGACCGTGCGCTTTCTCAGTACACATGTGGGACCCGGTTGCGGCGTCGGTACTTCGGTACCGCTTCTTCGGCTTCGTGCCGAAAACGTCCTGTCCTTATAATAGTGGGATCCCGGGGATCTGTCAAGGGTCCCGGGCCGGCAGGGCCTTTCGGATCTCCTCCGCCGCCGCCTGCACCAGGGCGGATACGCTCATGTCCGAGACCCCTGCGACCACGTTCTCGCACTGGCTGAAGGGGATCAGGATCCGCCTGGCCCTGCTTTGGGCTACCGCCAAAGCCATGGCCGGCGTGATCTCTCCCAGCATGGCGTCCGCGATCACGATCCCGATGGGGCCGACGATCACGTCCGCCTTCCGGCAGCAGACGATCACCGGGTTTTCGCCTGTGGCCGCCTCGTCGGCGCCGGCCTTGCGCATGGCCGCCGTGGCGGCGCTGTTGGTCCCCACGGCGATCACCCTGGCGGAGGGGATCCCCCGCTTGATCGCCGCGACGAGGAGCTTTCCGACCCCGCCGCCCTGGGCGTCGATCACCAGTATGGTCATATGTCTCACCTCAGTCGTCAAAAGTACGGGCCTTTGGGAAAGGCCCCGCCCGTCGCCGGCAAAGCCCCCGGGGAGCGGCGAAGGCCGGCAGGGGCCTTCAGTCCTCCTGCTTGCCCTCTGCCAGCAGGTTCAGGGAAATATGGAGATTCACGGCCGCGCACACAAGGGCGGTCAAAGCGATCCAAAGCACGATCAGGTCTTTGAAAACGGTTTTCTTTTTCATATGGCCTCCCCATTTCTCAAAAGATCGGTGTTTACGCGGTCCTATTCGCCGTGAGGCTGACCGCCGTTCGCCGTCTATTATACCACAGGACCCCGGGGGCAGTCACGCTTTTTTCCCCGGTATCCGTACGTTCTTTCCGTTTCCCCGGCTCCGGCCGCCCCGGGCCCCTGTTTTCGGGGATCCCGGGGCTTTTTCAGCGCCTTCTTCCCGAAAGGGCGGCCCCGGGTTGACGGATTTGTCAAAAAACGCCGCCCCGCTTTGTGCAGGAATCCTGCTTTTCAACCCTTCGCAAAACTGATACAATGAAACTAATAGTAAAAACGCGGCGGTTTTCGCCGCGCTTCACGGCTTTGACGACTGAGATCGACCGTTGCGGGAGGGATCCGACCATGCGTATCAAGAGACTGACCTCGTTCCTGCTGGCGCTGGCACTGGCGCTGGCGCTCATGCCGGCCGCGGCGTTCGCCGATTCCTTTGGCGATCCCGTGGACGTTTCCACCTACGGGCAGTTGGCCGCGGCGCTGCCGGACCGGGATGACCCCGATCCTATTCCCGTGGCCCGTCTGGCGGCGGACGTCGCCCTGGCTTCGGGGCAAAGCGTACGGACCATGGGCCGCCTCATCGTTCCCTCCGGCCGCACCCTCACCATCGGGAAAGGCGCTCTCGTCCAGGCGAACGTGATCGTCGAGAGCGGCGGCACGGTGAACGTCCGCTCCGGCGGCGACCTGTGCACCACCATGGGCGGGCCCGAAGCCATTCTCAACAGCGGGACCATCAACGTGGAGGAGGGGGCCGTGCTGGCCTCCATGGTGGGCGGGGAGGTGACCAACCGCGGGGAGATCCGGCTCGACGGCGTCTTCCTCTGCGCGGTCATACACCCCGACGGCAGCGACCGGATCTGGTTCCACAACGAGGGGGACGCCAGGGTCACCGGGACGGGAAAGATCCAGGTCTACGACAACTGGGAACCCCAGGGCCTGGTGGATCTCGACGCGGCGATCGGCAGCCTGCGGGCCCTTCCCGGGATCGCCGGGACCGTCAACGTAGATAAGAAGATCGACGTCGCTTCCTTCCAGGAGCTGGACGCCCTTCTCACCCACAGCGGCCTGACGGACCATCCTCTGAGAGGAGACTGGGGGCTGGCCGTCAACGTCACCGGGGATCTCGACGTCACCGGCGAGATCGGGACCATGGCCCAGATCATCGTCCCCCAGGGAGTTACCCTTCGCGTGGGAGAAAACCTTCAGGCTTCCGCCCATTTCGTAAACCGGGGGACGATCCTCGTGCCCTCCGGCGGGAGCGTCCTTGCCACGACCCAGGGCGGCAACATCGAAAACTACGGCAGGATCCGGGTCTCCGCAGGATCCCGGCTGGTGAGCCGGATGGGCGGCGCGGTGGTCAACCGGGGCTCCCTCGAGCTGGACGGCGTCTTTGAGTGCGGCTGCACGCCCGACGAGCTCTGGTTCAGAAACGAAGGCGGCAGCATTTCCGGCGCCGGCGTCGTCAGGATCTACGACGCCATAGGCCGCGCCGATCTCGACCGCTGGGCCGCCGCCGTGGAGGCCGTCGTCGCAGGCACGGGGATCACCGTGGAAAAGGCCGAGAACGGGGACGAGGTCGTCGTCAGCCGAGCCAACTTCCCGGATGAGAATTTCTTTGATTTCGTCGCTGAGAGCTTCGGCGTGGAGGAGATGCAGTCCGTCTCCCGGGATCGGTTCGCGGAGGTGACGGCATTGGATCTCACGGACAAGGGCGTCCGGGACCTCACCGGCATCGAATTTTATACCGGCCTCAGGGTCCTCACCATCGACGGCGACCCGGTGGAGGAGCTGGACCTTGGCGCCAACACAGCGCTGGAGGTCCTGGTGGCCAACGGCTGCGGGCTGCGAAGCCTCGATCTGAGCAAAAACGCCGGGCTGTCCCGTCTCTATATCGACGGCAACCAACTGGAGACCCTCGATCTTACCAATGCGAAAAAGCTCGTTTCCCTCAGCGTCTGCTGGAACCCTCTGAGTTCCCTGGACGTTTCCCGCAATCCCCTGCTGACGGAACTGCGCTGCGCGGCCTGCGAACTGGAGACCCTGGATATCAGCGCCGTCCCCGGCCTTGTGAGCGCCTGTGCCGAGGGCGTGAGATCCGAAGCCGGCCTTGAGGCCGAGGCCTGGGAATATCGGCTGGATCGGGGCGACGCCCCGAAGATCCTGGTGGTGGATAAGAGCGTCCGGGTGATCGCGGGCCAGTCCGCCCCCGGCCCCATCGCCACACTGACGACCGCCGCCGGGTCCGGGAAGATCGTCCTTTCCTGGACCGCCGCCGAAAACGCCCAAACCTACCTGGTCCAGCGCCGGGAGCAGAAGAGCGGCGTTTGGGGCAGCTGGACCACCCGGGAAGCCAACCTCTCCGGCACCGCCTATGAGGACGGCTCCGTGACCCCCGGGGTCCTGTACCAGTACCGGGTGCGGGGACGGGGCGACGGGGGCAACGGCCCCTTCAAGACCGGCGAGGCGACAGAAGCCCTTCTCCCGAAGCCCGGCGCCATCTCCGAGGTGAAGTCCGCGGCGTCGGCGGGGAAAATCGCCACTTCCTGGACCGCCGCAGAGAACGCCCGGACCTACCTGATCCAGCGCCGGCAGCAGACGGACGGCGTCTGGGGCAGCTGGAGCACCCTGAAAGCCAACTTTTTCGACGACGC
>JAEEGL015272763.1_pt1 | contig 11693 bp, 15 predicted proteins | sample 9134231 | NCBI WGS metagenome assembly JAEEGL01 (sample SAMN16246548, study PRJNA631951) | gut metagenome | biome: gut microbiome; feature: rumen; material: fiber-attached | host: Bos | place: Iran: Karaj | collected 2018-10 | reverse complement strand
GCAGGGTGGAACGCTGACCCCGAAGCAGAAGAGCCTGACAGCGATGCGCTGAAAAATGTCACAGCCGACAGGACGGTGTATGCGATCTTTACCGCTGAGCCGATAGAGACGGAGGAAGAGAGCGATGGAGAATGATATCGTTAAAATGCTGTTTTTCCAGCGACAGCGGCAGAAAAAAAGACGGAAGATCAAAACGATAAGCGGAGCGCCGCCGCTGAGCTTCAAGGCAAAGGCGGGGGCGCTGAAGAATTACAGAATATATGGAAATACCGCTGGTGGGGAGGCAGTGGGGGATCTGGAGACGACCGGGGAACACGCGGGAGAGTACAAGGTGCCGGTGACGGTTGAGGGGAAGAATTTAGCAAAAAATAATTATGCCAAAAGTTCAACTTTGTTCACAGTGGAAGAAGTAAATAATTTTATACATGTGAGCGGCACTAACAATTCAGGTAGTACAAAAGCATATGTTATATCTAAAGAAAATGTGTTCCCAGCTGGTTCATACGATATAGTAAACAATTCGGATACAACCATCGGATATGATTATAAAGACAATAATGATGCTTTGGTTTATGGGACTGTTAGTGCTAATAGTATAAAAACCTTTAATTTTCCGGCGGTGGTTACGAGATATTTAAATATTTATAAAAGCGTGCCGAACGGAGAAAGTATTGATAACCACTTTCAAACCATGGTTGTTAGACATGGAACTGATGCGTCTACTTACGAACCCTACCACACTCCCATAACCACTTCCATTTACCTTCCTGAAGAGATTAAAAAGGTCGGAGAAGAGGCTGAATATATTGACTATGGGGAGCAGAAACAGCACAGAGTGAGGAAGAATTTACTGCTAAATACAGCGGCAAGTCAGACCATAGATGGAGTTACTTTTACGGTAAATAGCGACAGAAGTGTTACCTGTAATGGGACGGCTAATAATGTAGTCCTGTATGAAATATATAGTTTTCCACGTTTTAGTGGCGAATGTATTCTAAGTGGGTGTCCAATGGGCGGAAGTCAAAATACATATCGACTTCAATACACTAATCTGCGTAACTTGTCGTATAAAGATTATGGTACAGGTGTTAATATTTATCAATTTGACGAAATACAATATCCAACATCAAAAATAAATATTCGTATTGAGAAAGGCTACACCTGCAATAACCTCACCTTCTACCCAATGATACGCAAAGCCGACATAGAAGACGATACTTACGAACCCTACATCACCAACACTGAACTTGACGTAACTCTCCCCGCACTGCCGGTGCTGCCGGGGACAAACACACTGACTGTCGGGACGGCGGTGCAGCCGTCAGGGGTGGAGATCACGGGAAGGATGAAAAAAGGAGAATGACAATGAAAGCGATCGTAAGACCGGTATGCGCGGGGTGCGGATACCGATATGACCCGAGGAGAAAGATCAGGGTGCTTGATTTCGTATGCGACGACGGGGATTATATCGCGTGCGAAAAATGCCTTGAAAAGGTCGGGATGCTGAAAGAGCAGGGGCGCGAGGATGAGATCAGCGCGCTGATAAAAACGTTCAAGGCGGTGTGAGCTATGACAGACGAAAAGAAAAAGCCCGCTCTGCGGTACTGCCGTTACTGCGCGGGTGAGGCTGTGCTTTATACGAGAGACGGACGGAATTTTGAGGGTATGCCGGGATATATCGCAACTGTGCGGTGTCAGAGATGCCTTGTGTCGATAACGGCGTTCAGCAGCAGCCGGAAAGCCGCGGAGATCATCGTGCGCGACAGGTGGAACGGGAAGAGCGCCGCCGTGGGGGCGGAGTGAATGAATAATGACCCTTCCGTCAGCCTGCGGCTGACACCTCCCCTAAAGGGGAGGCTATTACTGGGGTCACGGGAGATCTGAGGGGAATATATACCCCTCCGCCAGCCTGCGGCTGACACCTCCCCTAAAGGGGAGGCTATTACTGGGGTCACGGGAGTTCTGAGGGGAATATATACCCTTCCGTCAGCCTACGGCTGACACCTCCCCTAAAGGGGAGGCTATTACTGGGGTCACGAGAGTTCTGAGGGGAATATATACCCCTCCGTCAGCCTGCGGCTGACACCTCCCCTAAAGGGGAGGCTATTACTGGGGTCACGGGAGATCTGCCGGAGAGAAAGAAAAGCCTCCCCTTTAGGGGAGGGGGACCGCTCGCCGAAGGCGAGTGGTGGAGAGGTTAAAACAGGAGGAATAAAAAAATGAAATTCAAAGGACTGGACATTATTTTGTACTGCATGGGTATTGCCGCGTGTGCTGTGAAAGAGAATGAATGACAGAGCTACAAGGCACGCGCAGGACGTTATTTCCGGCAGGATACAGAGCGGAAACCTGCACCGGCTTGCGTGCATGAGACACCTGCGCGATCTGGAAAGACAGGGGACTCCTGAATTCCCGTATGTGTGGGATGAGAAAAAGAGCGAGCAGATACTCTCTTTCGCCGAAATGCTCACTATCGCAGAGGGATACAGTCCGAAGGCGGTGCGGCTGTATGATAATCAGTGCTTTGATCTCGGCGTGCCAGTGGGCTGGATAAAGCAGAGCAACGGGAAAAGGAGATTCCGCAGGAGCTACGAAAGCATGGGGCGCCAGAACGGAAAGTCATTCAAAAACGGTATCAGGGGGACGTATATCTCTCTTGCCGGCGGGTATGAATACGGCAAGCTGTTTACGGCGGCGACCAAGAAAAGACAGGCAAAGATCGCATGGGACGAGATGATGAAATTCATCCATTCCGATCAGGAGCTTGCAGAACTGTATAAGATACAGGAATACAAATCGCTCATAACCTGTCTGGAAACGAATTGTACCATTGAAGCGCTGAGCAAGGAGGGCGGTCTGGACGACGGCTTCCGCTCTATCTTCTGTTCGGTCGATGAGATACACCAGATGAAGGACAACAGCGTATATAAGGCGCTGTACAACGGCACAAGGGCGCTGCCCGAAACGCTTATATCCATGATAACGACAAGAGGCAAGGATCTGACAACCTTCTGCTTCGAGATCGATAAATTATGTCAGTCGATCCTCTACGGAGCAACAGCTCTGGAGGATTTTTTTGTTGATATTTATTCAATAGACAAAGAGGATCAGCCGTTTGACAGTGGGATATGGTACAAGGCTAATCCCGTGCTGCTTCATCCCGAAAATCCGAATTTTGCGGAGAATATGAAAACATTTGCGTCCGACGCGGAAACGGCGCGGGTCATGGGCGGCAGCGAGCTTGCCGATTTCATGGTGAAATCGCTGAACGTCTGGTACAGAAACAGCGATAACGAATTCGTGAATGCCGCAAAATGGCAGGAATGCGCCTGCGACAGTACTCTTGCCGATCACAAGGGCGCGACCGTCAACATAGGGCTTGACCTGTCGAGCGGCGGAGATCTGACCTCGTGGTTTGTCGAGATACCGACAAGGGACGGATATTTCGTTGACAGTCACAGCTATATGCCGAGGGGGCGGTTCGACGAACATATCAGGACAGATACTGCGCCATATGACACATGGGAAAAGGCGGGGCTTATCACCGTAACGGGAGGAATGACGGATTTCAAGAACGATTACGGATTCATTATCCGCGATCTTGCTGAGATGATTAAAAAATACGATTTCAGGGTAAATGCGATAGGCTATGACCCGCATAACGCCGACGGTATCCTCGGAGAGCTTGAAAAGCTGGGAGCGCCGCTCGTTCAGGTAGTGCAGAGCGCGAGAAACCTTAATGACGCGACCTGCGATATACAGTATCTTGTCAAATCGGGAAGGTATCATTACAACCGGCACAATGAGCTTTTAGCCTATTCCTTCATGAATGCGGTCACTGTTGCCAACAGCTTCGGCGAGATCAAGATAGACAAGATGCCGGGCAAAAGGAACAGCCGTATCGACCCCGTTGACGCCGGGATAGACGCGCATTATATCTCCGTCCGCGGAGGGATAAAGCGGCTTGATACGGAAAGCCTGCTGCAGCAGTACCTGAGAATAATGCGAAAGGGATGAGAACAATAGGCATTTTTGATTTTTGGAAAAAGAGAAAGCAGAAAAGTGCGGATTTCCCGAAGGTCGCGTTCCGTGACCTTATGGATTTTCTGAACATCGACCCGACAAGCGACAGGCTGAGCGAGGCAACTTATCTCACTTGTCTTAAAGTGCTTGGAGAGGGTCTGGCGAAGCTGCCGCTTGCTTTGCAGATGGTGACGGAAAACGGCGGCGTAAAGGATATGACGGGGCTTGCGCTGTGGAGGACGGTCAAGGTCAGACCGAACAAGTATATGAGCCCGACGGTGTTCTGGACGTCAGTCGAGAATAACCGTAACCATTTCGGCAACTCCTATGTGTGGATAGACAGGAAAAGGAACGGCAGTATAGAGCTTTGGGTGCTGCCGGGCAACTGCGTGAAGATAGAGCTTGACAGCCTGCGCGATCTGTCGGACATGAAGGATATCACATACATTTACACAAGCCCGAACAGCGGGGAGCAGTTCCGCATAGCGAGCATGGATATCCTTCATTTCAGGAACAGCGTTATATTTGACGGGCTTGTGGGAATGTCGGTGCGCGAGAAGCTCAGGGCGAGCTTTGACGGAGCTATGATGAGTCAGGAGATGCTCAACGAGCTGTACAGGACGCATTTCGTACCGAAAGCGGCGATCCAGTTCGACGTCAGCAGCTTTGTCGAGAAGGACCTTGAAACGCAGTATCTTAAATCATTGCAGGATTATGCCGACGGCAAGTCTGAATCGGGTTCGTCATTCATACCGCTGCTGCCGGGGACGAATATCGTTCCGCTGAACATAAAGCTGACGGACGGACAGTTCCTGGAGCTGCGGAAGTATTCCGCATTGCAGATCGCCGCGGCATTCGGGATAAAGCCGAATCATCTGAACGATTACGACAAGAGCAGCTACGCAAACAGCGAGGCACAGCAGCTTGCTTTTTATACAGACACGATGCTGTATATACTCAAGCAGTATGAGGAGGAGCTTAATTTCAAGCTTCTGAGCGAGGAGCAGCAAAAAGCAGGCTACCGGTTCAAATTCAATCTTGCGGCGGTGCTCAGGGGCGACACAAAAACGCAGGTCGAGAGCCTGAGCCGCGGCATATCAAGCGGACTTTACACGCCCGATGAAGCCAGGAGAAATATTGACCTTCCGTCAAAGCCGGGCGGAGATCAGCTTTATTTCAACGGCAGCAATATCCCGATCGTGCTGTCCGGCACACAGTACGGAAATGCTCCGCAGAAAAGCGTTTTTACGCTTGCAAATCGCGGCAGAAGTGGTATAATCGAGATAAGAAAGAAGCCTGTCTTCGGAGACGGTCACAGGATAGCTGACAACGAGCCTGACGGAAACGGCGGCTCGGGCGGGGGTGGTTCTGGTGGCAGCTCTTCGTCAGACAGCAGTAATTCTTCAACTGAAGATAGTAATAAACAACCATACAATTTTTCGTCCAAAGTCAGACCGGAAGTGCGTGAAGTATTTAATGCAGAATATAAGGCTATGACAGAAAAATTCGGCAATATTTCGACCATTTCTCAAGTTGAGCCTATGACATGGGCTGATAAGAATGAATATGGTAATTTTAATGACAATTCAGGCGTGCTTTCTATTCGGTTTGCCGAACAAAAAGATTGTCAGAAAAGGCTTGCACAAAAAGCTGTTGAAATGAAAAAAGAAGGTATGTGGTCAAGTTCACATCCAAATCATGTTATACGCCATGAGTTAGGTCACGCTGTTCAGTTAGAGTATGCAAAAAATGACAAGAACTGGAGCAGTAAGCTTAGTAAAATTCAGAAAATAATGAATGTTTCCAATGCTAAAGATATTTCTTCATATGGCAAAATTTATATTGATGAGTTTGTATCTGAGTGTATTGCTGAAAGCATGACAAGCAAACCGAGGAAAACGGCAAGGGATGTCGTGAATATTATTTTGGGAGAGTGATTTTTATGACAGATATGTTTGATAAATTTATGGAATATTCTCACCTTGATGAAACGGGACACCGTAGAATGAATGATGATGCTCCCGAAAAACTAAAAGAGGAAGCCAAAAAAGCTGAAGAAAGATTTTTCAAAATGACTGGCAGACACGCTTTTATTTTTGAAAAATAATTATTTAAACTTTTTTCAAAAACCTCTTGACTTAAATATAAATCGTTACATAATGAGGTGATAAGTTGGAACTCAAAGACACAATAGAGTATATGAACAGTGATAACTATATGGACAGATTTAAGGCTGAGTACTATCAAACTAAGATTAGATATGACAAGCTGCATAAAATACTAATAAAGCACGATGCCGGGATGCTGTCTTTTACGCTGACAAATGAGGACATTTTAAGACAGCAAGCCGCAGCAATGGGAATATATCTTTATCTGCTTGAAGAAAGAGCAGAACTTGAACAGATAAAAATATAACCGCTCTCACCGAGGGCGGTTTTGTTTTTGAAGGGAGTGAAAAAATTGGCAGCAACAAGCCAGAATAAAGAAAAATTTGAAGATTATGAGGGTTTTGTTGAGAAATTCAAACCCAAGAAAACAACAGACGATTGTTACACTCCACCGCTTGTTTATGATGCTGTGGCAGATTGGACGGCGAGGGAATACGGACTTAACAAATCACAATTTAGCCGTCCGTTTTATCCCGGTGGCGACTATGAACATTTTGACTATAGCGGCAGGATTGTTGTAGACAACCCGCCGTTTTCTATTTTGTCACAGATAATAAAAAACTATGTTACATGGGGAGTAAAATTCTTTTTATTTGCTCCTACGCTGTCCGGTCTTGTCAGATATTCGGACGTTTGTACAGCACTTGCAGTTGGGGTTGACATTACATACGAGAACGGTGCAACGATTATTACATCGTTTGTTACCAACATGGACTCGGAAAGTATTAGAATGAGAACACCTCCCTCGCTCTATGAAGTTGTACATAAGGCAAATACCGAAAGCAGAAAGCAGCAAACAAAACAACTTCCCAAATATAGTTATCCGCTGAGTGTGGTTACAACTGCCGCTATTTATCCATACAGCAAATACGGAATAGATTTTATCATTCCGAGAAGTGAAAGTACGAAAATAGACGGACTTGACAGTCAGAAAAAAACAAGAAAAACAATATTTGGAAAAGGTTTGCTTATATCCGATCGATTGAAAGCCGAACGGGAAAAAGCCGAACGGGAAAAAGCCGAACGGGAAAAAGCCGAACGGGAGAAAGCCGAACGGGAGAAAGCCGAGCATTGGGAACTCAGCGAAAGAGAATTGAATATTATCGCCGCCTTGAATCAACAGGGCGGTATTTTTATACCCTGAGAGCTTTTTATCTTGCCGACTGAACCTTAAACTAAACCACAGTTCGGAAAATCCGCATTATAAGCCGGTTTTTTAACTTGTTTTCAACTTTTGTTGACTAAAAAGCTGAATTTGTTGACTAAAATCTGAAAACAGTTGCTTAAAATAAGCAAACAGTTTTTAAAATGCATTTTCTGTTAAAAAATGCATTTTATCTTTGAAATTTGCGGTTTTTCTGCAAATTTGTCGATTAAATCCAATAAAAAACAGCGTTTTGCAAGGGACATTGATACCCCGGCAGAGCGCTATTTTTATACACGAGAGGAAGGTGTTCGTAATGTGTAGTGCTGACCAGATGACAATAGATTTAATGAAAATAATAGGCTCTGCTGTGAACAAACAAGAAGCGAAAGCCGACAGCGGAAAGCCGAGGCTAACCCTTGTTCCGAGAGAGATAATATACGGCATAGCAAGGGTGAGAGAATACGGCAACCGGAAATACGGCAGCGCCGACAACTGGAAGCAGGTCGAGCCGGAAAGATACCGTGACGCGGCGTTCCGGCATTTTCTGAGTTACCTTGACGACCCGGACGGCACGGACGAGGAAAGCGGACTGCCGCATCTGTGGCATTTAGCGTGTAATATAGCTTTTCTTTGTGAGATGCAAAACGAAAGCAGCGAAAAAGTTTAACCTGCGCCGAGCTTTCGTTTTGCTATCTTTTTGTAAACCCGGATGTACATTTTGCGAAAGGAGCTGATAACTATGGATCTGTCCGAGATCATGGAAATGTCGCAGGACGCGATAGCCGGTGCGACGGAGCCGCCTTCATGAGGGCGGCTTTTGTTATGGAAAGATGTAACAGAAGGTGGTGATAATGTGGAAATAACGGAAAAGGATCTGGAGATCATCAACAAGCTGAGCAGTAAAAAGCTCGGCAAGGATGATGTATACGTTTTCCGGCTTGTCGCCTGCGATAATCAGGTAGACAGGGATATGGAGCGTTTCAGCGATGAGGCTCTCGAAAGTATGGCAAAGCTGTATATCGGTAAAACGATACTGAAAGACCATATGCCGAAAACCGACAACCAGAGCGCGAGGATATTCCGCGCCGAGGTCGCTGACGGCGGAGGCGGGCTGAAAAAGCTTATAGTATATGCCTATGTGCCGAAGATCGACAGCATGAAGGATTTTATCGAGGCGGTCGATACGGGGATAAAAAAAGAGGTCTCTGTCGGCTGTGCGGTAAAGACAAAGACGTGCAGCATATGCTCTCAGAAGATCGGGTACTGCGCGCACCGTCCCGGCAAAAGCTATGACGGGAAGCTGTGCTGCGGTATACTCAGGGAGATAACCGATGTGTACGAGATCAGCTTTGTTGCGGTGCCGGCTCAGAAGGGTGCGGGAGTGATAAAAAGCTTCACGCTGGATCAAAGCGCGGCTCTGTCCGGTAAGGACGGAGACGAGATCGAGAAAGAGCTTATCGGATTCGAGCTCTTTTGTATTGAAAACGAATTCGGAAAATAATTATTCAGAAAAGGAGAAAAAAGCAATGGAAACAAAGATCAGCAAAAGAATGTTTGAGCTTTCCGAGGAGATCAGAGGGCTGACAGCTGAGGCAAGGGTGCTCAGCAATAACGGGGAGCTTGCCAAGGCAAAGGAGAAAATTTCAAAAATGCATGAGCTGAGGGAGGCTTATGAGACCGAAAAGGAGCTTTTTGAAACGGAAAAGCTCCTCGGCGGCAGCGAGCCAAAGGATAAGAAGCTTGTCGGAGCAGACGGCGAAAAGCCTACACAGCTTGACCTGTGGACAAAGGCGCTGAGAAAGAAATTCCGCAATGATGACGCCAATGATGCATATAAGGCTACTATCCTGACTGAGGGAACAGCCGCAACGGCAGGATATCTTGTGCCGCAGGATATTTCGACCGCGATCAGGGAATATAAGACCAACAGGTTCAGCTTTGAGCCTTATATCCGCACCGAAAAAGTCAAGACCAAGACCGGAAGCAGGGTATACCGCAAAAGAGGAACGACAGCGGCATTTCAGCAGGTGGACGAGGGCGGTGCAATTCCGCTTATCGGTGTGCCCGAATATGAGCAGGTGACTTTCTCTGTCAAGGATTACGGCGGGATACTGCAGGTAACGAACGATCTGTTCAGCGACACGAGCGAGAATCTCAGGGGCGAGATCGTAAAGCATATGGCATGGTGCAGAGAGGATACCATCAACAGTAAGGTGCTCTCGATCCTGACAGGCAAGACGGAAACTGCTCTTGACGGTGATATCGCCTCGATCAGGACTGCGCTCATAACTCTTCTGGGCGGAGCATATACCCCGACTTCAAAAATATATACAAATGACGACGGATATGCATATCTTTGCAACCTTCAGGATGAAAACGACAGGGATTATTTCTTCTATGACCCGGGGACGGGCGGAGCGCCGGCTATTTCGCTCGGCGGCATCATAGTTCCGGTCGTTCAGGTGCCTGATGCGGTAATGCCGTCAACTCCTGCGGCAAACAGCAAGACAGAGATGCCGTTCATTATCGGCGATCTGGAGGAAGCTGTAACGAATTTCGACAGACAGCAGTTCTCTATAGCCGCAAGCAATGAGGCGACAATCAGCTACGTGACCGGCGCAGGCACAGAGGAAGAGGAGACTGTAACGGTCAGCGCGTTCCAGAATAACCTGACCTTCTTCCGCGCATTCATGAGAAACGATTTCAAGAGTGTAGACAGCTCTGCATGGCTGAACTGCACCATTACGGCATGATGAACGGCGCGGAGAATAATGCCCTGCTGCAGGAGTGCGCAGAGTACAGCGGAATAGCTGAGCCGGAAAGTGATGATATTTTCCGCGCCTGCGTAGCCTCCGCAGCCGAGCTGTGCAGAAGGCAGACAGGGGAGCAGGAGGACAGTCCGATGCTGCGGCAGCTTATCAGATACACGGCGCACCAGATGTATTATGACAGAGCCGGAGAACTGAGCAATAAGCAAAGCTCGGCGATGTCGGGACTGATGCATAATACGCGCCTTGCGCTGAGGCTCGGGAGGGATGCAGATGAACGCACTGACCCTTGACAAAAGGATAAAGCTGCAGCTGCGCGAGGACGGATACGGAAGCAGCGGCGAAACGGTCAAAACAGAGCGAACGGTATACGCCTGTGTGCAGAAGCCGGGGCTGAGTTTTCAGACCCGGTCTGAATCGGCAGGGCGAAAGACCGACCTGACGGCGCACATCAGGCGATGCGATTTTAACAGAGAGAGCTATACCCATGCCGTGATCGGGGGAGTATCATACCGTATAAACGGCTCGGGCGCGAGCGTGAATGATCTGATGGTAAGGCTGTCGCTGGAGATTGACGGGTAAACAAAAAGCTCCGTCCTGAAAAAGAACGGAGCTAATGAGCGGGGATCTTATGCAAGACCGAGCTTGTTTATCAGAGCCTCCTGGAGCACGGCGGAGAAGTTGATGCTGTTTTTTTCTGCGGCGGCATTGAGCCACGCGGGAATAGTGCAGTTTTTGCGTATTGCCTTGGATCCGTATTTTTCGCTGTAGCTGTCCATATCGAGCACGACAAGAGTTACGAAGTCGCCGTCCTTTTCGATAGGTATACTGCCGGGAAGGGATGCCGGCGGAGCGGACTTGCCGTCCTCAAGCTCATCAAGCACCCAGCCCGATGCGGCGTCAACAGCCATTTCGACAGCTTCGGTAAGGCTGCCGCCCTGTGTGACACAGCCGGGAAGATCGGGAAAGGTAACACAATAGCCCTCGGATTTTTCGAGCGGAGTAAAATAAGCCGGATAAGTAAGTTTCATATGAATGCCTCCTTATAATATTGCAGGTGTTTATACTGATATGCCTGCTTGTCTGAAAATGCTTTTGACGGTCGTAGGGTCGAGATCACCCGGATGCTTCGGGATTGTGACTTTTCCGGGCTTTGTGGGATGGACATATTGATTATGTGAACCTCTGGTGTTTTTATAGACCCAGCCGTCGGCAAGAATTATCTTTTCAACTTCTCTGAAACGCATCTGATCACCTCTTTATATTATTATATACGCATTATGCGCATTTGTCAAGTAAAGATGGATGGAGATGATAATATGACCGATGATTTTTTCAGCATGGAATTTAAAAGTATAGGCGAGCTTATAAAGCGTCTCGATATGTTCGACGAAAAGCAAAGTACCGCAGTCATAAACGCTTTGCATAAGGCGGGGGATATGATCGAAGCAGAGCAGAAAAGGCTTGCGCCTGAGTGCACGCGCGACAGCATAAAGCAGAGCAAGGTATATACCACGAAAAAGGGCAGTATAGGCGTAACTGTCGGGTATCAGGCGGATTCTTTCAAAAAGGACGAAAATGGCTTTG
>JAEEGL014873816.1_pt1 | contig 11693 bp, 7 predicted proteins | sample 9134231 | NCBI WGS metagenome assembly JAEEGL01 (sample SAMN16246548, study PRJNA631951) | gut metagenome | biome: gut microbiome; feature: rumen; material: fiber-attached | host: Bos | place: Iran: Karaj | collected 2018-10 | reverse complement strand
AGAACAAAATCAGAAATAAAGAAGGGAACACATGCGACCCAAAATTCCTGTCATCATCCGGTTCGTGCCTTGACCGAAATGCGAACCAATTCCGGGGATCGCATGAGACCCAAAATTCGTGCCATCACTCGGTTCGCCCACTTGCCACTTGCCACTCTCCATTGATTTAAGGCTCATTTGACTACCTTATTTTTCGCCAGCGAAGCCGAGTGAATGGTACGAATTTCGTTTCCTCCGCAATTCGTACCATCACTCGGTTCGCCCACTTGCAACTTGCCACTTGCCACTTGCAACTTGCCACTTGCAACTTGCCTGTTAGTTGTTAATTGTTACGACAGCACCGTTTCCCACTTCTGATTTGCTTTCGTTTCGAGCTGAGCAAAAGCGGTCTGAGCATCTACGACACCGTTAATGACCCTTGCCAGCGTACCCATCATACTGTCATTCGAGAAAACCTCTGCTACCTCGAACGGAGCCATAATGCAGGGATTCGCAGGCTTTGTTTTGTCCATATACGCGACAAAAGCACCGTAATTCTTGTCCTCCCAATCAGTGCCCTTGCCCTTCCAAAGATCGTCTTCGGCGAGCGATTTGATCACGGGAACGTCGCTGCCCGTCTGTGAATGGTACGCGATCTGACCTTCACTCGTCATAAAGAACAGCGCGAGCGCGGCTGCCGTATCGGGATTCTTCGTCCTGTTATAAACGACGTAACCCGTTGCCCCGACCGATATGTTCTGAGTCGGAAAAGCGGGATAGGTGCAGAAATCCCAGTCTATCTGAAGACGGTCGTACATAAGGCCATAGCTGGTGAGCCAAGCCATTGCCCCGAACGATTTGAAGCACACGTGAGAAATATCGCTGTCACCGTCGGGAATGGCATATTTGATCGAAGAAATCATTGACGTCATATCCTCCGGATAGAGCCAGCCTTCCTGAATACCCGTGATGATCTCGTTTACGCCCGTCATGACCTCGTTACTCGAAACGATCGAAACCTTGTGCTCTTTGCTGTCGATCCATTCGCCGCCGAAGCCGCGGAAGAACATCTGCCAGATCGGCTCCCACCAGATCTTCAGGGCAACGCCGGCCTGCTTCACCTGACCGTCCTCAATAATTGTCAGCTGTTTGCAGATATTTTTAAAATCGTCCCACGGGCAGGCAACGGAATTGTCAAAATCTATACCTGCGCTCTCTAACATTCCTTTGTTATAGATAAGCACCTGTCCGCCGACGTTCCTCGGGACCATGTAAAGACGCCCCCTGATCTTACCCACGTCGAGCACGCCGGAATATACGTCGCCGACGTCGATATTAAGTGGCTTTAAGTACGAATCGAGCGGCATCAGAGCATTGTGATTCTGCTGGTAATTATTAGCGTCGATGGGGTCCACCCAGAACACGTCCCCGATATCACCGGCGGAGATCCGCGCCCCGAAAGCTTCCCGTTTGCCTTCCTCGTAGATCGCCCTCGCACCGGGGTAACGGTTATTGAAAGCATTGACCACGCCCTTCGCAGACATCGCTTCCGCTTCGTTTGAAGTCTGAACGACTGTCAGTACGACGCTGCCTTTTATATCCAGCTCGGCCTCCGTAAGATTCTGGTCAACGTCACCGTACTGGACCTTTGCACTGGTGCAGGAGAATGCGGTCAATATCAGCACGAGCGTGAATGCGAGCACTCCTAAACGGGTCAATTTGCCCCGCGTCACGGTTTTAGTGATTTCGGACGGTTTTCTCATAGCTCTCAACTCTTTCTTTTAGAATTTTCTGCTCCTCGCAGATCGGATTTTAATATATCTACGTTACTTGAAACAATATTAGTGTTCCTGTATTCTCCGGGCGTTACCCCTACAAAGTCGCTGAAGTGGCGAATAAACATTACCGGATCTGAATAGCCCACTTCGAAAGCAACCTCGCCAATCGAAAGCTCGGACCCCCGCAGCAGCTCCTGAGCAAGATTTATCCTGCATTTATGCATATACTTATACGGAGAAATACCGATCTGCTGCTTGAACAGCCTGATCATATGATGCGGCGAAAGACGTACGAGCATGGTAAAATCTTCGATGTGCAGATCCTCTTTGCAATGCTCATGAATAAAACTCGCAAGTTCGCTGATATCGTGGCGGTCACGTTTTCCTTTATTATCCTGCCCGGCATAGAGCGAGTCCATCATCTCGGTCAGAATGCCGGAGATCATATGGCTTTGCGTAGCGTATGAGTTTATATCTCTTTTTGCGCTCGCTTCACATATTGCAGCCATGCGTGACGATACGGATTCGGGAGAACGGAGTTTTATACGCGTAAGGTTCTGCAGAAGTGAGTTTTTGTATCCGTCGAGAACGCCGTCAAAATGCGTATAATAAAAACACCACGCCCCTTCGAGCGTGGCATATTCCTGAAACGATCTGCAGTCAATGACAACAGCGTCGCCGGCGGTTAAAACGGTTTGCCTGTCATGCCATTTCAGGCAGCCGGAACCTGAAACCGTATATATGAGGAGATAGTTATTGAGAAAGTCGCGTTTTGTGAAATAATTATCGTTGGCAATGTAGTATCCGGATTCGTATACAAAAAAAGGAAACATGCGGGAATACTGATCGGGAGTCTGAATATGCCCGTGAGAACCTTCGCGTATATCAATATTGTAGTCCAGCATAACGAATCCCTCCGTCAATTTGTTATATAATATATAATAATTGCCGCAATTGCAAACATTTTTTAAAAAACAGCCACTAAGTGCAATAAAACAGCAATTTTGTACAACCGGGGCAATTGTAAAACGGCATTGTCATAAATTATAATATTTGCGTCAGTCCGGTATGTGTGCCGGCGAAAACTTAAGGAGGAATAAAAATGAAAAAACTGATCGCGATCGCATTGTCCGTGATGATGATCATGGCAATGTTCACACTTCAGGCATTTGCCGAAACAAAACTCGACTCTACGAATTATCTTCACACTGAATGGGCAGCTGAAGAAGCATTGTTTAACGGTACCGTCACGAAAACACAGGAAGACGGTGCGGACGTTTTGACCTATGTTCCTCAGTACGGATATCCCTGGTTCAGCCCCACGCTTCGCATCTTCGACGATTTGAAGGCACTGCTGGGTGACAAAGCCGAAGCTACGGTAGTACTGTCGTTCGACGTCAGGGGCGTATTTGCCGATCCTTCCGGAACGTTCGATACACAACTGCTTGTACGCGGTATAAATCCTGTCACAAACGCAACTTCATACGCCGATTATGATAATTTCAACGGAAAGTATGACGCAAAAGATAAAGGCGGCCTCGTTTTCTCGATCCCGGACGGAAGCAATAACATGGCCTTCCCGGATCCTAAAACGATAACCATAAACGGTACGTCATGGACCACTTACCAGTCTGAACCTATCCGCGTAACTGCCGATGAACTCGATAAAGACCTCTTCGCCGACTGGGTGCTTTGCTTCGATAGTTTTGACTATTCTGTTATCTCCGGGATACAGTTCCGCAACACCGCCATCTATAAAGTGCTTGAAGATGGTGAAAAACAGTTCAAAGAAGGTATGGCGCGCGACCAGGTGACGGTAAATAACGTAGATAAAGCTTCTTTCGGCGGTAACGCGGAAGTGACTGAGATCACCGAAAATCTGTATCCTCTTATGGGAGAGCAGATCCGTTTCTGGGGCTGGTATGCGAATAACAAAGGACTCGACAAATACGGCCTTGTGCTTGACGACGGAGAAATGCAGTACTTTGACAGATACGAAGCTGAAGATATCGTAAAACATAATCAGAACGTTTTCAAAGAGAACGACGTTTACGCGTCACGCTACGAGATCCTTACAGCCATCACCGAAGGCAGACATACTGCTAAGATCTACGCGCTGTACGGGGATGAGCAGAGTCTCGTCTGGACGGTCAATTACTTCTGCCTTCCTGAGGAAGCTCAGCCCGGAACCGAACCGGCCGAAATACCTCAGACGGGTGATTCCGCTGTGACAATGTTCGCGGTTATCGCAGTTCTGGCAATGAGCGGCGCCGTACTATTCCTGAAGAAAAAATCATTCTGATAACGCGGCTCTTTTATAACTGATATTCATAGCAATCGGCCTTTTGAATTTCTTCATAAGATAATAACCGGTTGCTATGATTTTAAGTGATGTGGTATAATCCACATATACAGAGCAGAGAGTCTTCGCGACTAAAAAACTTCATCGTATTTTGTGCAATATCGGGAGGGATTATTATGAAGAAGATTATTGCAATAGTATTGTCAGTACTTGTACTGGCAGGACTGACCTCTTTGCCCGCATTTGCGGAAGAGGCGGAGGAACGCACCAATTATCTTACTCAAACATGGACTGCGGATTTTTTTGACGGGGAAATGACAGTGACGGAAGAAGAAGGCGTTAACGTTTATACTTATATTCCGTCTGCAAAACTTTCATGGTTTGCTCCTACGCTATGCATCTTCAATGATATCAAACAGATGATGGGCGATTCTCACGGGGTTACGATCGTACTTTCTTTTGATATAAAAGGCGTATTTGAAAATCCCGGTTCGTCCACTGAGATCCATCCTTTATACCGCGCTGTAAATCCGAAATCAGGAGGCTTTGGTTTCACAGACGCGCAGATCGCCGACTGGGACGGAAACGGCTATTCCTGGACCGAGATCGCCAGGGATACTCTGGAAGGCGACCTGGCTTTTGCGCAGGAATGGGGAGGAAACTGCTACTGCAAATATGAGCCGTTGACTGTTGAAGTGAAGGCTGATGAATGGACGCATTATGAGTCTGAACCTATTTACATTGCCGCAGGCGACCTCGATCCAACGTTATACAGCGACTGGGCCTTTACGTTCGACGGCTTTGAATACAATAAGAATTTCAACGGCCTGCAGATGCGTAATACCGCTATTTATAAATACGGCAGTACTAAACCGACTGAAGCTCCTACGGCAGTTCCGGAAGAACCCACTGAAGCTCCTGCTACGCAGGCTCCTGAAAATACCAAAGCGCCTGAAAAAGCTACGGATGAGCCGGTCAATGATCCTACCGCGGTCCCCAAGGGCAATGCGACGAACGCTCCAAAGAATGAGACTAAAGGCGGCGGCGCTAATATCGGATTGATAATCGGAATTATCTGCGCGCTGGTCGTTATCATCGCAGTGGTGATTGTTCTCCTGCTGAAGAAGAAAAAGAAATAATTGAAAAATAGATAAGCGCGTGCTCCGCGCCTGTGAGGTTTGTTATATGGATTATGTTTCAGGCTTTGATTTTTACGAAACCTTTCTTCCCGCAGAACCGTACAGGCGCGGCGCTTTTATTCACGGTCTCGTTGAATACGCGGGACTTTCCCCGGTAAAATACAGAGGCTCGCTTCCGTATGTCCGGGAAGACGATCCTTATGCCGGTGACTGGCAGACGGCGTGGGACGAACATTGGCTGGGAAGCCGGGAAGAGGCACAAAGCGACAATGTATTGACCGCCGGAGAACTTACCGGGCTGCTTTCGCGCGTTTCGGACGTGGACGAAACTGACCCGATATGGAACGAAGGGATTGACCGCGCGGGACTCAGCCGTGACGAACGATTGACCGCAGGAAAAGCAAAAGAACTGCTCAGCTATCTGCTTGAGGCGATAGACGTCAGGCTTTTTGAAAAACCATCCGCAAAATTCAGGATCCATCCGATGGAACACGACGCCTCCAGGAACCCTGAAAGCATAAAAACGCTTGCCGTCGAAACTCACGGCGGCGGTGCGGTCATTAACTCGGCGTGGGACGGGAAGTGGAACGAAGATCCGAAGAACCTTGATAACCTTTACGAGACTGCCAGGATACTTCGCAAGTACGGGCTTCACGCCTGGCTTTATGATGAAGTGTACTACCCGAGCGGCTGGGCAGGCGGGTATATTTTGAAAGACGGGGATGCTCATCTCGCTAAAAATATTGGCGTGCTCCGGCTTACCGGGAGCGGCAGGGAAAGTGTTTCACAGTCTCTTCCGGAAGGCGGGATAAGGTTCATCTACGCCGCTTTTTACCGGCCCGGGCAATACGAAAATGCTTATCCTGCGGAGTTCTCGGACGATTTGATTGACGCCGAAAGCCCCGAAGGCGACTGGGAACTGCTCGCATTCTTCATAAGACCGTGCAACGTTTGGCCCTATGCTTTTGCAAAGACCGTTGACCCTCCGATCGGTCCAAGAAAACATCTGAATTTCCTGGATAAAGACGCTGTCGCGGCTTTCATTGAAGGCGCCCTCGAGAAAGTTAAAGATCACGAGCCCGGTTTCGGAGACCTGTTTGAAGCGATTTTTACTGACGAACCTGCGCTGCAGTCGATCTATATTTACGGCCAGGCAAATAAGCCTTCTTTCTGCAGCGTTCCTTACGGAGATGAACTGTTCGAGCGCTTTAACCGCCTTAGCGGGGAAGAGCTGACGCCGCTCCTGCCTTACCTGTTTTTCGGAAACGACGAGCGTGCACGCACAGCCCGTATCGCGTTTTACCGTACTATCGCATCGCTTATGAGTGATAATTTTACGGGCCAGGTAGCAGCTTGGTGCCATGACAGCCACGTCAATTATTCCGGCCATTATCACAGCGAGGAGCATATTTTTTTCCACGTAGGTAATTACGGAAACTTCCTGAAGGTCGCGTCGAACCAGGACAGACCGGGCTTCGATATGCTTGTCTCTCTGCACGAAGATTTCTGGAAAGCCGGCTCTGGAGTGTACAATGCGGCCCCGTTCTTATGCGGTAAATACGTGAGCTCCGTTTCGCGCATGAAGGGCGGCAATACTACGATGGTCGAAGTCTGCCCGGTCATCAATGATCAGGAGATGAAAAAACACGTTGAGACGAGCTTTTACGGGCTGTCAACGGATACGGCGTTCATTGGCGCCACGCATTTCAACAACTACGGATATCATTTTCTTAACGATAATCTCGTACTTGAAAGATGGAACGATTATACCGGCCGCCTTTGCGCCATGCTGAGAAGCGCGCGAAGCGCTGCGGAAATAGCGGTTTATTATCCGGCGGAAGACGCACAGGCCGGAATGTACGAGCCGTCGTATTCAATGGATACTTTATCGGATGAAGAGCTGATACTGCATAACTACATCGAAAATCTCGAATATAATCTGTTCCTGAACAGACTGGATTTCAATTTCGTCACCGATGACGCTCTGACGGCCGGGGCTGTCGGGAACGGAACGATCCTTTGCGGAAAAACGTACTATCGGGTGGTGCTGATGCCTCACGTCACTGTAATTCCGCTCGCTGTCATGCATAAACTGGAAGAATTTAAGAAGAACGGCGGCAGAGTGATCTGGCTCGACACGCTTCCTCAAATGGGTATAAGCAGCTCTGAACACGAGGAAGTACGGCGGATCGCCGGTGAAATGGCGGAAGATCTTGCGGAGTTCAGGCCGGACGATCTTGCGATGCGGGCAAAAGTTACAGCGAGCCATACCTGCGACGGGGCAATGTACAGCGCGGATTTTGTTACGAACGGGTCAACAGGTAATCATTTCTCGTGGGAGGGCTGGAGCTCGGACAAACTTCCTGCAACGCTTGAACTGGATCTTGGCGCGGAACAGACAGTGAACAGATTCGATCTGTATTCTAAAACCGGATATGAGCAGTCGTCATTTGACGTTTTCCGCTACGACGGCGGTTCGGACGAATGGAAGCTGCTGACGTCGGTCTCCGGTAATACTGAGCCTCATGTTTTCAAAGAATTTGAGGACGTGCGCTTAAGGCGCGTGCGCGTTGTCTTTAACGAAGGAAGCAAAGCACAGCCTGACGTTGCGCGGGCAACCGAAATACAGCTTTACAACCGCCGCTTTGCGCCGGGTCCTGAAGACGTTATGAGCAGGCTCCACGCTATATTAGGGACCACGCTGGAAGTTACAGGGGCGCCCGGCAGCATATTTGTCAGCCGCTACCGCCGTGGAAAACGGTTTTTCTATTATATTATCAATCCTGCCGCGGACGACCGGACAGTACGCCTTAATGAACACGGAGCCGCGTCGCTTCGCCTCTACCAGCCGCTCGACGGCAGCATAAGTGAAATCCCGCCGGAATTTGACCTTACACTCGCGGCAGGAAGAGGAATATTCCTCGAAGTAGTGAAAGGAAATTGACGACCGTGAAAAAACGCCCGTATGCAATTTTGATATTGACCACGATACTGCTTTTGGCGGCGCTGATATTTACGTCCTGCACGGAAAAGCCCGGCTTCGTATTCGATTATGATTTTGACAGCCTCGAGGTCGTAGAAGTTCCGGGGCAGACGGTCATAGGTAAAGTCCCGGTCAATACTTACCCGGACACGAATATGGCAGGCGTCACTCAGGAGATCGTGCTCACGAGCACCGCCGGTTATCTGCACCCCTACCTGGAGGCGTCGATATACGCTGAATTTACCGGCCCCGAAGGGCAGAAAATGACTGTGCCTGGCTATTTCTTCGGCGGTAAGATCTGGAAAGTGCGCTTCGCCGCTCCGTCTGAAGGAATCTGGAATTACGAGGTCTTCTGCAGCAACACCGAAGATACAGGACTTCACGGGGTCAAAGGAACACTTACGGCTAACGCCTATACAGGCGACAATGAGCTTATTAAACACGGACGTCTTCGCGTCAGCAACGATAAAGAAGACCTCACTTACGCAGACGGTACACCGTTTTTCTGGCTCGCCGATACGCACTGGTGGGGCTTTTCAAAGAGGCTTAACGTTGACAAATCGAACAGCCCGGACTACGAAAAAATGTTTTACGGTACTGTCGATCAGCGTGCCGGGGAGGGCTATACCGCATTTCAGGCGATGCTCTGGGTCAGCAACGACAGCCTGAGCGCGTCGAACAGCGAAGACGGAGCACAGTGGCAGTCAATATGGAAGGATCCTACTCCGGCATACTGGCGGAATATTGACCGCCGCATTGACTATATCGTCAGCAAGGGCATTGTGCCGGTCATCGGATTCGACTGGGGCGGGGCATTGACAACGCAAAATTTTGACCGCTACAAACAGATCGTACGGTACGTTATCGCACGTTACGCGTCATATCCTGTCGTGTGGAATATGGCGGGCGAGTATACTACGAACGCCGCGGATATCGAAGCGCTTGAAAACTACGGACGCCTCGGTCAATACGTATCGGATATCGATGCTTACGGTAATCTCGAGACGATCCATAATCCGTTTAATGACTATTTTTCTGCCGATTATTTCCGCGGTCAGGAATGGTTCGATTTCGTCATGAGCGAAGGCGGCCATTCACCGACGTTCCATCTGTATGATAACGGCTCCGGCATGCATTCATTTTACAAGGAGTATAAGCTCTACAATGAGCGCGGATACAAGCTCCCGTGGCTGGAGGCGGAAGCAAAATATGAAGATATCTGGGAGATCCCGACCGATCAGACGCGCGAGATCGCTTATCTGGCCATTATGAACGGCAGCTTCGGCTACTCGTACGGAGTGGAAGGCGGCTGGCAGGATACGTGGGACGTAAATGACGACTTTCAGACGTACTGGCGAAAACCGACCCCGTGGTACGTGGGGCTCAATAAGATCGTCGGAACGACGCAGATGCCTTATATGAAGGAATTCTTTATGTCGCTGCCTTACTGGGACCTTGAGCCTGATTACACCTCCGTTAAATGGACGGCGGAACCGGACAACGACATGGTCTTAAGGCCTACGGTGAACAGTACTTCGGACAAACGCTGCATCATTATCTACTATCCGATGGACAATAAATCAATCAACTATGACGTGTTCCCGGAGGCAAGGGGCAGTATCCTTTCCGGCCTCGATAAGAATGAAACGTACACGGCAATGTGGTTTGATACGAAGACGGGTGTGTACAGACTTATAAGTGACAGCGTCACGCCTTCGTCCGAAGGTACGCTCGTGCTTCCATGGCCTGAACATCTCGATGCGAACGACTGCGTATTCGTGCTGAAGGCGAACAGCGCTCCTGAGATCAACGAGGAATACAGGCTGGCAGCGGAAGCAGAGCGCAATGCCGCAGAATATGAGCGGAGGTGATCTGTCATGAGATACAGGATCGGCGCATATCTGATCGTACTTTTAACTCTCCTTTGCGCTTTTTCGGGCTGTAAAGGTAATACGGAGAAAGAAACGCCCGTCAATGACACGGATTATGGTACTGTTACGTTGAACGGGAAAACGCATGAATGTGTTTCTTCGGGCGCTTTAGCGGTCGTGAAAGGCAGAAACGGCACGCCCGACTACCTTACCGACGGAAGAGCGGATACTGTGTTTGAAGCGGGAAGCGGCGAAGCTACTTTGTTTTTTGACCTTGGACGCCTTTATACGATAACAGGCGCGAGGATAGATTTTGAAGGCGGAAGCAAGGATGGCCGTACTTTCATTATAGATAGTCTTTCCGCGATGCCGCGCTTCGGCAGCAGGCATACGGAGCAGGACGGGGACAAACTGTTTCCTGAGACAATGTATGACAGTTCATCGGCTCCGGAGGCGGGAAATGAAACGGCGTTTGAGGTCGATTATTATTTTGCGCGTTATCTGCGCGTAAGAGTGCTTCCGGCGGATGGCGTTGACAACGTATCGATCAGAGAGATCGCATTCTACGGCTTTCCTTCGGGCAATGAAGAACCGCGGCTGGATTCGATCGCTATTGACGGCAATGAGTTCGCCGGATTTGACCCGGAGCTGTTCAAGTATCACGTCGCGCTTCCGTACGCCTCAAACGGATACCCCGTTCTGAGTGCGAAGGTCAAGAATGAGGGCTGTAATGCCGAAATAAAGCAGGCGAATGAAGGTAATGGCAATGCAGCTGTAATTGTCACGTCTGCGGACGGTAAGCAAAAAACCGAGTATGAAATAGTATTTTTTAAGCTAAAAGAAGGGGAGAATGTGATCTCTCCGTCCGACAACGGAAGTATAAGCGGGTCGTCATTTATTTCCGGGCACGAAGCCTCAAAAGCGATCGACGGAGATCCGCTGACCGGCTGGGTGCCGATTCCTTCTCAATCAGAAATATATGCGCTGACGCTGGATCTGGGGAAAGCGTACCGCGTAAGCCGTGTTATCGATATTAACCGCAGAGGAAGAGCCGGAGATATTTATAATATGGCAATAGATGTGAGCGTTGATGGTGAGCATTTCGAGCGGGTCTATAACAGCGATCAAGGTACTGAACGTGGTCAAAGCCTTAATATGTGTTTTGATGCAGAAGCGCGCTACGTTCGGCTTTGCTATTTCGGGATCAACGGGTACTATGCGGATCCTGTCGACGTAAGCGAGGTCGAAATATACGGGTATTGATAATCGTAAATGGCAAGTGGCAAGTGGCAAATGGCAAGTGGCAAGTGGCAAATGGCGAACCGGATGATAGCACGGTTCAGAGTTCAGAGTTCAGAGTTAAGAGTTAAGAGGCCTTGTTGCTCATTTAGACGGCCGCAAAAAGGGAAAAGGTGGAATGCGGCCGTGCGACCTTCCTCGCCGATACGACCGCAAACGAAAAAAGACAGAGTTGCGGCCGTGCGAATTGCTCATCAATACGGCCGCAAAAGGTGAAAAGGAGGAATGCGGCCGTGCGACCCACCTTACCAATACGGCCGCAAATGAAAAAAGACAGAGTTGCGGCCGTGCAAATTGCTCATCGATACGGCCGCAAAAGGGGAAAAGGAGAAATGCGGCCGT
>JAEEGL013951198.1_pt1 | contig 11693 bp, 9 predicted proteins | sample 9134231 | NCBI WGS metagenome assembly JAEEGL01 (sample SAMN16246548, study PRJNA631951) | gut metagenome | biome: gut microbiome; feature: rumen; material: fiber-attached | host: Bos | place: Iran: Karaj | collected 2018-10 | reverse complement strand
AGTAAGCAGCTCATTAAGGCTACGTCGTCGGGCACCAGCGGCAGGATGAGTCGCGTGAGCCTCGACTTCAAGACCATAACCGACGGCGCCAGGATGGTCATCAACGTAGGAAGGTACCATAAGCTGTGGTCGATAAAGCCCGTCAATTACATAATATTCGGATATCAGCCCACCAAGTCCAATCAGACTGCCGTAAGTAAGACGGCGCTGGGCTTTACTTTCTTTGCTCCCGCGGCGAGCAGGACATTTGCCCTGGAGAATACTTCCTCGGGCTATAAGCTCTCATGGGATGTTGTCCTCAAGGCTATGGAGAAGGCTTCGAAGTCAAGGCTTCCCATGAGGACCATAGGCTTTCCCGCTTATACATACTTCCTTCTTCGCGACATGAAGGCCAAGGGCATAAAGTATAAGATGCCCAAGGGGTCTATGGTGACGTTAGGCGGAGGCTGGAAGCAGTTCTATACGGAGAAGGTGGAGAAGGAGGATTTCTATTCGCTCGTGAAGGAAGTACTTGATATAGACGAGGACCATATAGTGGAATTCTTCGGAGCCGTAGAGCATCCGATCCTCTATACTGACTGCAGGTGCCACCACTTCCATGTTCCTGTCTACAGCAGGGTGGTAATAAGAGATCCCGATACTTTCCTTCCGCTTCCTGACGGGCAAACGGGACTTGTAAATCTCATGACTCCCATGATGCACGCGACTCCCGTCACCAGCATAATGACGGACGATCTCGGGGTACTGCACTCGGAGGGCTGTCCATGCGGCGCGAAGTCACCGTGGCTTGAGATAATAGGACGCGTAGGTATAAGTGATATCGTCACATGTGCCGCCGGCGCAGACGAGTACCTGAAGGGAGGAAAGTCATGATCCTCTATAGAGGCGAAGTATACGATAACAGTTCGCAGGATGAGCTCCTGGATAAGCTTCCGACAGATCTTTATACACCTGTATCTGAAGGCAGAAGACTTGATGTATCGACGGTCATCGATGCTTGTGACAGCCTTGCAAGGCGCGTCATGGCAGGGGACTTCTCTGAGATAACGGATCCCTTTATCGAGGCATTCAATATATCTTCTGAGCAGTTTAATGACATGGCGCGGATGTTTACAAGGGAGAAGCTGAAATATAAATGTTCCATAGAGCTTACCGACGATACCAAAGTCATAGACGGATCCTTTACAAGGGAGCGGTGTCCACTGGGAGTGCTCCTTCATATAGCGGCAGGTAATGTAGATGTTCTTCCCGCCTATAGCGTGGTGGAAGGACTTCTTGCAGGAAATATAAATATCTTAAAGCTTCCCATGGGTGACTCCGGATTGTCCGTAAGGCTCCTCACTGAGCTTATCAAGGCACAGCCTTCCATATCGGACTTCGTCTATGTATTCGATGTGCCTTCTACGGATACGGAGAACATAAAGCGCCTGGCGGATCTAAGCGACGCCGTAGTCGTATGGGGCGGGGATATGGCCGTCCGTGCTGCAAGGACCATGGCAAATACCAATACGAAGATAATATCCTGGGGACATAAGCTCTCCTTTGCCTATGTATATCCTGACTGCAGCGACGAGGATCTTCGTTTGCTGGCTGAATCCATATGTGTTACCAACCAGCTGTTGTGCTCTTCGTGTCAGGGGATATTCGTTGCTACGGATAGCAAAGAAGAACAGACTTCTGTAGCGGGGCGCTTCTTCTCCTGTCTTAAGGAAGCTAACTCAAAGCTTGGTTCGGTAAGCTACGGCATGCGTGCCAAGAATGCCATCACCATATATAACGAAAGGCTCGAGAGCGACGATACCGGACACGAGATATTATCAGAAGACGGCGTCAGCGTGATAATATCCGACGACAGCTCGCTGGAGCTTTCCTATCTCTATCGAAATGTATGGGTAAAGAGACTCCCCTTCGACAAGATAGGTGAGCTTAAAAAGTATAAGGACTACCTTCAGACGGCAGCGGTACTTACTTCCGATAAGGAGACTTTCGCCCGTACTGCAAGAAGGCTCGGAGATGTCGGTGTAGTACGTATAACGTCGGCCGGCAAGATGTCCCGCATGAACAGCGGAGAAGCGCACGACGGCATGTATGCCCTTCGTGCCTACAGCAGGATAGTGGAGACTGAGATCTTAGGGTGATTGTCATATAAGGGATCTGCACTTATAATCTTATTGGGGTATAGATAATTCGTGGCTATATGCCATAGGAATAAGGGAGAATCTTTATGAAAGAGATCACTAAGAAAACTCTTAGTCTTGTTCTGTGCCTCGTATTAGGATCCGCATCGTTTTCCTTGTGCGGCTGTGATATCAGGGACAGGGGAGACGAAGATGACAGCAGCGAGACTTCTGCTTCACAAAGAACCACGCAGACAACGAACGACGTTGATGATACCGATCCGACTGATGACAGTTCGCCTGCGGACAGCCTTCAGTCTGACGATCCTTCAGTCTCTTCGGAGGAAGCGGCACTTGAGATCGCAGAACGTGTCGGCCTTACTGAGGAAGACTTAAGGGGAGAATACGATCTCTTCCTGGAATATGCGGGCAATATAGAGAGCAATCCCGACCTTCTGGGATTTAAGGGCTATATATATCACCTGTTCCCCATGGTAGCAGATCATCTGGAAAGTGAAGACGAAGAATACTTCATGGAAAAAGTAAGTACTCTCCGCATATCTTATGATATTATCGAAGCCGGCACAGGCGCATTTTTCTCGCCTGCCGATAATTCCATCACCATAAGCGAGAGTATCGGTGATGAAGGTGGAGACGGGATCTATGCCCTTACCATCTACCATGAGCTGGTGCACTTTGTAGATTACACCATTGACGGCGAAGTGACATATATGTGCTATATGCAGGACGGCAGCATAATCGATTCGTCGCAGGTTGTTGATGATAACGAAGTAGCAATGAAGCTCGAACTGTCGGGCTTTGTGGAAGGCGGATCCGAGTATTATCTTACACGTTATTTTGATGCTGCTCCTACGGCTATGTATTATCTTGAGGCCGCTAACTTCATGAGCGGTATCGAGTATATATTCGGTTCTGATACTGTGGACGAGATCTTCTTCCATCACGATACGGGTTATAGATTCGCGCAGCTTTTGCTGGATAACGGATTTACGGAAGATGAAGTCATAAGGACATTTAATTCTCTTACTTATTGGGTATACGGCAATTCCTATCCCGCGGATCGTATGATACGCCCTCAGGAAGTCCTTATAAGGCTTTATATCAATAATATAGGAGATGACTATCAGGACGATCTTGTATTTCTGGAGATACTGGCAGGTATAGCAGACGGAGGTACATTCGACAGTCTGTCATCTTCCTATGCACTCGTACCCGGTTCTGAAAGTTCGCTCGATTCCATACGTGACGATCTTGAAGTTCAGGTCGCTGATGAATACTATAACGGCAGTACCGAGGTCAACTTCAGGACACCTCTCTGTCCCGTGCAGATCGACGGAGAGACGAGATTTGTAGTCTTGTTCTTTCTCTTCGGAGGCGGATCAGATATCAATGAGAGAACTTTGATCTTAAACTATGACTTTGATACGGATACGGTCATCGACTATGAGATCGTCGAACATGACTGGATACCGCCCGAGCCTTCTGAGCAGTTCGATGATCCTGCTGAAGCGGATCAGTATATAACTGAACATACAGTGGATAATTCAGGTGCACACGGTCAGTCTGTCACGGGAACCGTTACCGAGCTTAGTGCGCAGTACGAGCGTGCCTGCGATATAGGTAACGATCACGGTGTCTTTATCTGGTTCGCAGATCTTGTACCTGAAGGCGTACTGGGAGAAAATCAGTATGCTTCTGATCCGACTGATATCGACGAGACCCTTGGCGACATAGAGACAGTATTATCCCTTTATCCCGAGGATTACTTCGACCAGCTCCTGTTCGAATACTATTCGGGCTTTGTGATCTGCCTTTATGACGGTCCTTATGATCCTTCTCTCGGACATACGATATATTCTGAAGGAAGATATTATATGACCATCTTCCTCAGCATCTCAGAGTCTTCGGTACACGGATATCTCGGTGCAGAAGAAGTGAGGACGGAGAGCTTTAGCGGTATATCCGTTAATGAAGCGCAACTTATAGTCGGCATCTGGGATTGCACCGAGAAGTTCTTCGGGGCATATTGCAGTCACCTTTCCAATCCGCCCGTCAGCGAGCAGACCTGGAAAGATACCAACCACAGCTATTTTTATTATGCGGACTCTACGGATGAATTCTGGGTGGAAAATTGCCTGGGATATGACGATGAAGCTTATCTTCTTCGAAGGGAGTCGGTAATGTCCGCCAAGACGGACCGCGTGCTCCTTTACGAATATATGATGCTGGCGGCATTGTCCGAGGCAACTTCCGGTACCATGCCTGCTGCTCTTACTCCCGAATGCCTGAATAAGGTTGATGAGCTTCGAAGAGGTATAAGAGCCGTATTCGACACTTCTTCCTGGGATGCTCAGGAGTCATGGGAGAGCGTTGATCTCTGAGTGCTTTTAACATCTTAGGATCTTCAACATAAATGTCCGATTATTCTGACTTTTTATTCGTGATTCCTATGCTATAATACCCCCAAGTATAAAGGTGGGTTACGAATAACAATGTTACGAACAAAGAGATTTAAGCACTTTGCGGCGCTGGTTCTTATCGCGTCCGTATTATGTACGAGTGTGTCTTCATGCTCCGGGAAGGATGCCGAAGAGACCACATCGAAGACTTCCGCTGCGACTTCCAAGGAGGCTACGACCACGTCCGAGACGGAAGAGACTACCGAAGAGACAAGACGCAGGACAGTTGTCGAAGTCGAGGCTCTCGATACTGTCATGAGCGCTACCGGCAGAGGTATCATAAGGGACGATCCTTCGTTCCAGGGACAGTCTATCGGCGCATTCGAGGTCGGTGATGAATTCCATGTCACGGGTATAGCGGGTGACTTCTACGTAGTGGAGATGCCCGACGGTACCTCAGGATATATCGTCATTACCAAGATAGAGGAGGTCACGGCTCCGACCGAGACTTCGGAGGAGACAGAAGAGTCTACTGAAGCATCAGATGCTTCCGAGACTGATACTTCCGATACGACGGCACCTTCTGATACTACTGCTGCTCCCGCCTCTGCCGAGACTACTGCTGCACAGACGGCAGCACCCGCAGCTACAGAGACTGCCGCTCCTGCACCCGTAGAGACTCAGCCTGCTCCTCCCCCGGAGACTGCACCAGCAGGTCCCGATCTTAACCAGACATATAACGGCAATGCCATAGGTGCATACGATGTAGCAGGAGTAGGTACCGTATACGGTTACTTTGTAGATACATCCTATTTCAATTCGCTTGTTAATAACCACAGGGCGGAGATCGGTCTTGCTCAGTGGAACTACACATATTCCGACGCTACGAGGACAAGAGCTATCGAGTGCTCTGTATCCTTCAGCCACACAAGGCCTAACGGCGAGAGTTGCCTCAGCCTCTTCGGCGGCAGCGGCGGAGAGATCATCTACAGTGCTACCGATAACGAAGGCGCATATAATGCATTCATGGGGTCTGACGGCCACAGGGGCATCATAGAGGATTCCCAGTACTATTTCCCAAATGCATGTTCCGCCGCATTCGTAAGGGTAGAGTGGAACGGTTCATCCTGGCAGTATGCAGGAGCGAGCCTCGTCAATAACTGCTGGTGATCACTTCAACTTACGTCTGTAAGCTGAAGGTGAGGTGTTCTCATATTCCGCAAATACGCGATTGAAGCTGGGGATGCTCTTAAAGCCCGATAACATAGCTATTTCAGTGAGTGATAAGCCGTCTTCCGGAAGAAGGGAGATGGCTTTTTCAACTCTTACCATATTGAGCCACTTGCTGTAGCCGACCCCCGTTACTTCCTTGAATATCCTGGAGAAGTAATCCTTGCTTATGCCGGCCCTCTCTGCCATGGCTGTCTGTGACAGGTCGTCGGCAGTAAGATTATTCTTGATGTAGTCGGTGACTGAGATTATGTTCCAGAGAGTATTTTCGGGAATCGCTTTGCCGCGGTCGTTATCGATATCGCCCTTGATCTCGTCGTGGAATTCATCCAGGATAAGCATGAATTCCATAAGATGCATGGCGCACCTTGTCTCGTTGTTCTTCCTGCCGTCGAAGAAGACTTCGCTCATTTTTTTAACCTGAGACTGAAGCTTGCCGACCAGCTTCGGGTGGGATTTCTGCCGTATTACATGAAGCCCGTGATAGAGGTTCATTATTCGCTTGAAGTCGAACAGGGAATCCGCGAAATTATTGCTGTATTGGATCAAAGTGGAGTTCATCCTGTCGGCGTTTGTTATCTCATGAAGCTCCATTGGCCAGATGAGAAGGATATCGCCCTGCTCCATGGAGTAGAGCGTATCGTTTATCTTATAGAGATTCTTGCTTCCTGATCCGACGACGATTATCTCGCCGTAAGCATGACGATGGGGCGGGAAAACACGCTCGGAAGAGCCGTCCGCGACATTTATCGCGCGGGAATTCTTAAAGGAAAAAGATTCATACCCTGATGTGTCCATACGCATTTCTCCATAACAAAAAATGAGAAGTCACTACATCGATATTTAAGAAGAATAATAGCAAGGATGCGTTTATATTACAAGCGAGGGGTTATGAAGCATTTTTGCGAAAGGATATATCAGCCATGAAGAGAGCATTATTTATCGGAGGCACAGGCACCATCAGCACGGCCATCGTAAGACAGCTGGCAGAAGACCCTCTCTGGGAAGTATCGGTACTTAACAGAGGCAACAGGACCGAGGTGATCCCCGAAGGCGTTAACCTTATAAAGGCTGACATCAACGACGAGGAGGATGTCAGAAGTAAGATCGGCGATACGGTATACGACTCTGTATGCGAATTTATAGGATTCACCGTTCCTCAGGTGGAGAGAGACTACAGGCTCTTTAAGGACAGATGCAGGCAGTATATCTACATAAGCTCCGCGTCGGCGTACCATAAGCCCGCTAGGAGCTATATCATCACGGAAGGTACGGCCCTGTCTAATCCTCACTGGCAGTATTCCAGAGATAAGATCGCTTGTGAGGAATTCCTTATGGGCAAGTACAGGGAGGAAGGATTCCCCGTTACGATCGTCCGCCCCAGCCACACTTACGACGAGCGTAATGTCCCACTCGGAGTTCACGGCAAGAAGGGCTTCTATCAGGTCATAAAGAGGATCCTTGAAGATAAGCCCGTCATTATCCAGGGTGACGGTTCGTCTCTCTGGACAGTCACTTGGAACGAAGATTTTGCCATCGGATATATCGGTCTTATGGCTAATCCCCATGCCATAGGAGAAGCATTCCAGATCACATCGGACGAGACCCTTACATGGGATCAGATATATCAGACGATCGCAGATACATTAGGCAAGGAGCTTCATCCTTATCACGTATCTTCCGACTTCTTATCCGCGGCAGGCGATAAGTACGGCTTCGACTTCGAAGGAAGCCTCACGGGAGATAAGTCCGTATCGGTAGTATTCGATAACAGTAAGCTCAAGAGAGCGGTTCCTTATATGGGGACTTATGTCAGCTTTTCCGAAGGCGTAAAGATCGCGCTTGATAATGTTCTGTCTACGCCCGAACTGCAGGTAGAAGATCCCGAATTTGATTCATGGTGCGACCGCGTGATCGATTCCCTTGAGAAAGCTAAAGAAGAGATCTGAAGATAATCAAGAAGAGGAGAAATAGAAATGGAGAATTTTACTTTTTATTCACCCACGAAGTTTGTATTCGGCAAGGGTATGGAGAAGGAAGCAGGAAAGCTGGTAAGAGAATTCGGCGGATCTAAGGTCCTTATCCACTACGGCGGAGGAAGTGTCGTAAGATCCGGTCTTCTTGACAGGGTCAAGGCATCTCTTGATGAGGCCGGTATCACTTATATCGAGCTCGGAGGTGTTAAGCCCAATCCCAGGAGCGGACTCGTATACGAAGGTATCGATCTTTGCAGGAAAGAGAATGTAGACTTTATCCTTGCAGTAGGCGGCGGATCTTCTATTGACTCTGCAAAAGCCATCGCGGCAGGTACTGTCTACGACGGCGACTTCTGGGATTTCTATCAGGGTAAGCCCGTAACGAATGCCCTTCCCGTAGGAACGGTCCTTACCATCGCCGCGGCAGGCTCCGAAGGATCCGGCGATTCCGTTATCACCAAGGAAGAAGGAATGTATAAGAGAGGCGCTTCAGGTGAAGGTATAAGACCTAAGTTCTCTATCCTGAATCCCGAGCTCACGACTACGCTCCCGCCTTATCAGACTGCCTGCGGTATCACGGACATCATGGCACATCTCTATGAGAGATATCTTACCAATTCCACTGATGTCGAAGTAACTGACAGGCTCATCGAAGCACTCCTCCTTACTATGAAGAAGGAAGGTATGAGAGCCATTAAGGAGCCTTTGAACTACGAAGCAAGAGCTAATGTAATGTGGGCAGGTACTATGGCACATACCAATTCCTGCGGAGTAGGAAGATCCCAGGACTGGAGCAGTCACTGCATCGAGCACGAGCTCTCCGCTCTCTACGACTGCGCTCACGGTGCAGGTCTTGCAGTTACCATGCCTGCCGTCTTCAGGTTTGAACTGAAGCATAACGTGATGCGCTTTGCCCAGGCAGCGGTAAGAGTATGGGGATGTGAGATGAACTTCGAAGATCCCGAGAAGACGGCTCTTGAAGGTATCGAAGCTTTCAGAAGATTCCTTACGGAGATCGGAATGCCCGAATCCATAACGGAATTCGGAGGCAAGGAAGAGGATATCCCAGAGCTCGTTAAGAACCTCTGCTACGGTGACGGAAGGGACGGGACCATATCCGGATTCGTTACCTTGAGCGAAGACGATTGCTCGAATATCTATAAGGATATGTTCTAAAAGCTCTTATTCAATATTTCCTTTGAGGAAGTGCGGCGTACCCCTTGTGCGCCGCATTTTCTTTGCAGTTTTTCTTCGGATGGGGCATTTCGCTATTGCAGGCTAATTTGAATTAGCTTATAATATGGCTAATCGTAATTAGCCATCGAAGGGAGACTGTAATGAATACCAAGGAGAGGATATTGGACGAAGCTTTGACGCTCTTCTCTGAGAAGGGATATGCCAATGTATATGTTAATGACATTGCGGAGAGGGTCGGGATCAAGGCTCCGTCATTGTATAAGCACTACAAGAGCAAGCAGGCGATATTCGATGCGATCCTGAAAGTGATGTATACGAGGTTCAAGGAGACTGCCGGAAGCCTTAATATAGCAGGCGACGATGCTGATACGGATGCCGATATCTATAAGACAATGAAGGAAACTGATCTTGTAGCACTCGGTAAAAATCTGTTCTTATACTATCTTCACGATGACTATACGAAGAGATTTCGCAAGATGCTGACTATCGAACAGTTTCATGACGAATCATTGAGTAAGATCTATATGAAGCAATATTTCGATGATCCTCTATCTTATCAGGGAATGCTCTTCGGACTTCTTGTTCAGCAGGGTGTCTTAAAGACCGATAATATCCCGATAATGACGCTTCATTTCTACGCACCGATCTACACGCTGCTGACGGTATGTGACAGGGATCCTTCGAGGGAAGAAGAGTGTCTTAAGCTGCTGGAAGAACATATAAGAAAATTCGATGAACTCTATGGGAGGAACACATGAAGATAACGGTCATAAACGGATGCGAGAAGAAGGGTGTTACATATAAGCTCAAGGAAGCGTTCCTGGAGCCCTTAAGAGATAAGGCGGAGATAACGGAATTCTATCTTCCGAAGGATTGCCCGAACTTCTGTATGGGATGCACCAGGTGCTTCCGTGCCGAAGAAGAGAAGTGCAAGGACAGGGAGTATATAGCTCCTATCGAGAAGGCACTCCTTGAAGCGGATCTTCTTGTGTTTACATCTCCGGTATATGTCTATCACGCTACCGGTGCCATGAAGAATCTCCTTGATCACTTCGGCTACAGATGGATGCCCCACAGGCCCGCTAAGGAGATGTTCGGCAAGAGAGCCGTGATAATAACGCAGTGCCTGGGCGGAGGAGATTCATCTACCGCGAAGGACATAAAGGACAGCCTGTCCTGGTGGGGAGTATCCTGGATCAGGGTAGCTAAGTTCAAGCTCATGAGCGAGATCGACTGGGATAAGATATCTGATAAGAAGAGATACGAGATGACTTCTTCTCTTAAGAAACTCGCAGCTAAGTGCGCGGCTATAGACTACTCGGTGCCCGCACGTGCAGGACTTCTTGCAAGAGGCAAGTTCTATGTTGTACGTATGCTGCAGACGAATCTCGGCAAGCAGAACCCTGAATATACCGACTTTAAGTACTGGAAGAATAACGGCTGGATCGGTAGTGCCAGGCCCTGGAAGTGACAAGGTTTAAGATTAGTTAAAGATTGTCCTATAAGGAAACTAACACCTCGCTATATGTGGTAGTATGAACTCGGGTTGGGTTATGAGATCACATAATGTAGCGAGGTGTTATTCAGTTATGGAAAGTGAATCAAAGAAAAAACTGTGGATCTTCATCGCGTGCGCATACGGACTTGTCATCCTGATGAGTATCTTCATGGTAGTAGGTCTTCACAAGGATTACGATCTGTCTTCCTTCGTCAACACGCAGATGATGTATCCCGCATGCGGTGTTATCTTAGGTAAGATCTTAACGCGCAAGAAGGATGAGAAGCTTCCTATGGGAGCGTATATCACCACTCTTATCACGACGGCGATAATGATGGTGATAAGCATCCTCTCAGTCTTCATTCCCCTGAGCGATCTTAATGTCTCCGGTCAGACGATGAGTGCATGGACGATGATCATCTCATTTCCGGTATTGATCGGAAGTATATTCGCTTATATCTTCTTCTGGACATGTGGTAAGGAGATCAGGAAGAAGCACGGTCTTGCTCATAACAATATGAAGATGAGCATCATCCTGGTAGTAGTATTCTGTATCCTCTATCTGGGAAGGCGTTTTCTCGATATCGTTATCGCTGCGCCTGATGCAGGTGCAAATGCATGGACCAAGGATCTTCTCGGAAATCTTGTCACCTTTAACGGTATCCTGACATTCCTCTCTCTTCCGATCAACTACTTTATGACATTCCTTCCTTTCTTCGGTGAGGAATACGGATGGAGGTATTATCTTCAGCCCGTTATGCAGAAGAAGTTCGGTCTTAGAGGAGGTATCGTACTTCTCGGTATCGTATGGGGTCTTTGGCACTGGGATGCTGACTTCATGTTCTATACCAAGGATTCGGGCTTAGTAATGCTTACATCCCAGATAATCACATGTATCGTTATCGCGATCTTCTTCGGCTATACCATGATGAAGACCAACAATATCTGGGCGGTAGTCGTAATGCACTTCATAAACAACAATATGGCCGCAGTATTCGAAGGTGCCGAGAGCCTTTCTAACCAGTCCGCGACGTGGAGCGATATCCCTCCGTTCTTCGTAGCAAGCCTCCTGTTCGCTCTCTTCATCCTCATGCCTTTGTTTAACAAGAAGAAGGAAGAGATCCCTCTTATCGCAGAGTCATGATCTGATAAGCGATCTTTATCGGAACGGGTATCCTTCGGGGTACCCGTTCTTTTTTGTCTTTTATGCTTAACAGTATAATGATATCCATTCTACCGATACCGATAGTGTGTT
>JAEEGL012901286.1_pt1 | contig 11693 bp, 8 predicted proteins | sample 9134231 | NCBI WGS metagenome assembly JAEEGL01 (sample SAMN16246548, study PRJNA631951) | gut metagenome | biome: gut microbiome; feature: rumen; material: fiber-attached | host: Bos | place: Iran: Karaj | collected 2018-10 | reverse complement strand
TGAATCCTATTAATTGTGGCGCTATTGCCATGTTGGGCGGATTCCCCATTGTGTGGCTGTTCAGTTTGGTTACGCCAAAGATGGACCGTGAACAAGTTGATAAGATTTTTGAGTGCTATAAGTAACGGCATGTTGCCGTAATGTAAGCGTCCCCTGTTTTCCTATCGCTTAGGAAACAGGGGAAGCTTTTTTTGAAGATAGTGGGGGAACGTAAGTCTTACTTTAGAACAACTGTAACCCCACGGGCAGCTTGGGCTCCATATACTAGTGCAGATTCAATATCAGCAGTCTTGCTGGGGCCACTGATAAAAGTTCCAAATTTGTATTGCTGGAAATAATCTTTTGAAGCAGCAATGCATTCGTATGCCTCATGCATATTGTTCACGATGTTTTGGCGTTTCAGTACAATTACCAGTTGCTCTGATGCAAAACAAACGGCTTTTTCCTTCATAGTTTGGGGAATCCAGATGCATGCATTCTCGGCAACACCGATTTGCCCTTCCACTACACCTACATCAACTTTCATCAGGTCCTGTGCTTCTGCAACGTTGTCAGGGTTCAGTTGCGCTTCCACATCTGGTAGGTTGCTGGCAATTATCTTCGATTCTGGATAAGCTTTACGTACAATGTCGTTTAAGCATTCTCCCTCCTTCATTTCAATAAGTCGGGCACCAGCCGTGGTAGTGGTCTTTTGGATAAACTCTGCCACAGGATCAATATAGGTAATGGGCTTTAACTCATCCAATCGAGGCATGTCGTGGGTCTCGCCTGTATTTTTGCGAAGTTTGTTCAGTATAATGTCTTTTGCGCTCATAACTTCTTCTCCTTCCAAAGTTGGTGGAACGATTTCTTCGGGAATTTCATCATCTCATGGCCATAGGCCCACGGATTAACCTTCATATTCATTAGTGGGGCAGGTATCCAGTTGGCTATTGGTGACAAACGTAAGGCTCCTGTATAAACCAGAGGGTGATTGAATAGGAACGACATTCCTTTCGACATCTGTTTTTTTATTGGGTCTGCACAGCCAAACGAATCCAGTTCTTGTCGCCAGCGATAAATCTGAGTCGACAGGTCTACCTTTACTGGACAGACATTATCACACGAGCAGCAGAGTGAGCATGCCGACACATTATCGTGGTATCTCTTCTTGTCACGTAGCATGCCAAGGTTGATGCCAATAGGTCCAGGAATGAAATAAGTGTAGCTATATCCTGCTGAACGGCGATAAACAGGACATGTATTCATACAGGCTCCACATCGCATGCATTTGAGTGTTTGCCAATGCTCTGGATTTCCTACAATTTCACTTCGTCCGTTATCTACGAGTATAATATGCATTTCTCCTCCTGGACGAGGGCCACGGAAGTGACTTGTATAAACGGTGGTTTCCTGACCTGTGCCACAGCGGGCCAGCAGACGTTGGAATATGCCCATAGCCTTATAGTTCGGAATCAGCTTTTCTATACCCATCGATACTATGTGTAGCTTGGGGATTGAAGTAGACATGTCGGCATTACCTTCGTTGGTGCATACCACCACGTCGCCAGTCTCTGCTATACCGAAGTTTGCTCCAGTCATTCCTGCATCGGCCTCTGCAAATTGCTTACGCAAATGCATTCTGGCGACAAATGTCAGAAATGTCGGATCGTTTGGGTCATCATGTTGCTTTCCGAATAGTTGTGCAATCTCGTCGAAATCTGGAATCAGTTTGCGAAACGTATTGCCAATATCCTCGCGATGCACATGAAGGGCTGGCATTACGATGTGACTGGGGGCCAGTTTCATCATCTGTAGGATACGTTCGCCCAGGTCTGTTTCAACAACTTCTATCCCAGCTTGCTCCAGATGCTCGTTCAGGTGGCATTCCTCTGTAAGCATGCTTTTGCTTTTGACCACCTTCTTTACATTGTGCGAGGTCAGAATCTCGTTAACAATGCGATTGTATTCTTCCGTATCCTGAGCCCAATGTACGTGAACACCATTTTGTATGGCATTCTTTTCAAACATTTCCAAATAATCAGCAAGATGGGTGGCAGTGTGCTTCTTGATTTGACTGGCTGCCTCGCGCAGATCTTCCCACTCCGGCAGTGCTTGTGCCATGCGGTCGCGTTTTTGCCTTACTCCAAAGAATGTCTGGTCGTGGCGTGTTACGACCTCATCTCTTTGCAGATATTGTGCTGCTGCTTTTGAATGCTGTGTACTCATAGGCCTGCAGAAAGTAGTTGTGCTACATGAATGAATTTGATATTGTTGAGACCTTGCTTCTTGGCTACACCCTGCATGTGCATCAGGCACGATGAATCCGGGCCAGTGATGTATTCGGCACCAGTAGCAATATGCCGTCGTATCTTCTCAAGTCCCATACGTGCTGATACTGCCTGCTCTTCTATAGCGAACATACCACCGAAGCCACAACATTCGTCAGGGCGCTCAGGCTCAACTATGTCAATACCTTCAACCAATTGTAGCAGGTCGATAATTTTGTTGAACTTAGGAATGTTGCGTTCTGAAGGCGACGAGAGCCCTAGTTCTCTCACTCCATGACAAGAGTTGTGTACGCTTACTTTGTGAGGAAACTTTGCTGGCAGACTTTTCACCTTGATAATATCGTGTAAAAACTCAACCAAGTCGGTTGTCTTACCAACAGCCTCGCATGCTTCAGCTTTCTTTCCAAGCAGGTTGGGGTGGAATACCTTTACGTAAGCTGCACAACTGGCAGACGGAGCTACCACATAATCATAATTGTGAAATAGTTCGTCGAACTTCTTGGCCAAAGGCACTGCCATACGCTCAAAACCGGCATTACCCATTGGCTGACCACAACAAGTCTGTCGCTCTGGATATTCCACATCAAGTCCAAGACTTTTTAATAATTTGTATGTCGACACACCCACCTCAGGGTAGAGTGCGTCGACATAGCAGGGAATAAATAATCCAATTTTCATTCTTTACATATCTTCGTAAGTATCCAAATAGGTGACATGGGTTACGAGATATTCGTCTACGCCATGCTTGCCGTCGGCACCACCTATACCACTCTTCTTCATGCCAGCATGGAATCCCTGAATAGCCTCGAAGTGCTCGCGGTTGATGTAAGTCTCTCCAAACTCTAACTCACGACATGCCTTCACAGCTACATTGAGATCCTTGGTGAAGATAGAGCTTGCCAGACCATATTCACAGTCGTTAGCCATTGCAATCACCTCATCGAGGGTCTCAAACTCTATTAGCGGAATTACTGGACCAAACGTCTCCTCATGGATGATGTCCATATCCTGTCGGCAGTTGTCCAGAACAGTGGCAGCATAGAAGTAACCTTTCTCTCCTACGCGATGTCCGCCACACAACAGCTTAGCACCCTGCTTGATGGCACGCTCCACTTTTTCTGTAACGCTCTCCAAGGCACGCTGCTCTACCAGTGGACCCATATCTACATTTTCATCCTTGCATGGGTCGCCAACTTTTACTCCGCTCATCTTATTCACCAGAATTTCAGTGAAGGCTGCCTTCACTTCTTTCTGTACATATACACGTTCTGCATTATTGCAAATCTGACCATTGTTGCCAATACGGCTGTCAACAATCCACTGTGCAGCACGCTCCAAATCAGCATCCTTCATGACGATTGCAGGAGCCTTTCCACCAAGTTCAAGACTAACCTTTGTGATGTTCTTAGAGGCTGCAGCCATGATGCTCTCGCCAGCAGAAACAGATCCTGTTACTGATACGATGTCAATCTTTGGACTTCCTGCCATCTCGTTGCCAATCACGCTACCCTTGCCCGTTACAATATTGATGACGCCTGCTGGCAGTCCACTTTCGGCTACTACCTTCGCGAATTCGGTACAGTTCTCAGGTGTGAGTTGTGAAGGCTTGATAACAATGGTACAACCTGCAATCAGCGCAGCACCTGCTTTACGTGCAATCAAGAAGAATGGGAAGTTCCAAGGCAGAATACCAGCCACTACACCAATAGGCTTTTTGGTCAGAAGAATAGTTTCATTCGGACGGTCGCTGGGTATAATCTCGCCTTCGATGTGACGGGCAAACGTAGCCATATATTCAAAATAAGCGATAGTTGCGCCTACCTCGATTGCTGCCCAGTTGCGAGTCTTTCCCTGTTCACGCATGATAATCTCTGTGAACTCATCCTGGCGCTTCTTAATGCCTTCTGCAAACTTCAGCAGGTATTGGGCGCGCTCAATGGCTGGAGTCTTACCCCATGCCTTTTGTGCAGCACGTGCTGCATCAAGTGCACGGTTCACGTCTTCAATGCTGCCTTCAGGCTGGCGGGAAATCACTTCTTCTGTAGAGGGATTCAATACATTAATCCACTTGCCGTTCGAACTTTCGCAGAACTGGCCGTTGATAAACATTTTTAAGTCTTTCATACTTTTAGTGCTTGTTTTAGAAATTAGTTTATTGGTGGCCCAGGCATTTGCCTCGTTAACCATGTTAGTTTCAAATCGCAACAAAGGTAGTAAAGATTCTTTATTATGCAAAGTTTTTCGGCACTTTTAATGAAAATTTATAATTGGCCGCTATTAAAACTCGATAATCACTTTGCCATTAAGTTGTCTTCCTGTCAGGTAATTGGGTACAGCCCACTGACTGTTGGTGACATCGGTAACCCAATAGTATGAATTGACGTTAGAAATTCCAAATAGATTCAGACAGTCAATTCCTAACCAGATGTTCTTTAGGTTATAGGTTGTGTGTCGTTGGTTATGGTATGCCAGATAGCTCATCCCAATATCGGCTCGTTTATAGGCTGGGGCACGGAAGTTCTGTGATTCCAGACCACGGTGGGGGGCACCGAAAGGAAGACCATCGGCATAGGCCAAACGCAATGTCATTTTCCATCGTTCAGTACCAGGGAAGTAATCTGTGAAATGTAAGTTGACGGCATAGCGTTGGTCTGTGGGCATGGGTATCCATTGTTTACTTTCGCTTCCATCAAACTTCTGACGGGTACGCATCAGCGAGAAGGTAAGCCATGAGTCAGTACCTGGTACAAATTCGCCATACAGTTTTAAGTCCAGACCTGTGGCATAGCCTGATGAGATGTTCTGACCGTAATAAGTTACCTTTACGTTCTGTACGTTATAGGGAATCAGGTTCGACAATATCTTGTAATACGCTTCCGCTGAGAACTTAAAAGGACGGTTCATCATGTGGAAACGATAGTCGAATGCACCCAGAAACTGTATGGAACGCTGACTTTTAATCTTCTCGTTTAGGGTGGCTACTGTCATGCCATTAGTGGTGACTGTGTCACGAAGTTCCTTGTAAAATGGCGTTTGATAATATAGACCGGTAGCCAAACGGAAGATGACGTCGTTGTTCCACGAAGGCACAACGGCTAACGACATGCGAGGTGAGAGCAGTGTTTCTCCGTTGAATGACCAATGTGAGAAACGTATGCCATAGTTTAGTGTGAAGAAGGTGAGTTGGTCATTATTGCTTGCTTCTTCGCCACCACTGTTCCAGCGGTAGGTGTCTTGAATATATCCTTCTACACGGTGTGATTTTAAAGTGTTTTTTGATGCCAGTGTGTAGATAAGGTCAAGACGATCGTTGCTATGTGGTATAGAGTAGCCGCTTGAGTCGCGCATTTCCCACTCTCGAGTTTGCTCTTTGATGCGTTCCCACTTCAAGGTGATACCGCTCTCCAATTCGTGATGCTTCACCCTTTGATTGTAGATGAGCTTCATACTTTGTACATCTGCCGTAAGGTAGTTACGTGCATGCTCCATGTATGTTCCTACGCCAAGGTTCTTCGACGACTGAGTGTCGTCTAGCCAGTATTGTCCTTGTATGTCGTATGCTTCTTGTTCCTTGGTGTGAAAGGCTGAATAGAGTAGCTTTAATTCTGTGGGTGATGGTTGCCCTTCTTCGTGTTCTCCAAAGTGTCGGGTGATGGAAGCCGTCCCAAACAGCGTGCGGAAGATATCCTTCTCTTGGCCGTCGAAATATACACGGAACGATTTTACATCAGTCATTGTACCAAACGACGTTTCGCGGTCGGTGGGTGAGAAATTGTAGTGGTTCTCTGATATGTTGCCCAACAGGTCGAGTGTCCACCTGCTGTTAGGCGAGTATGTGATGTATGTCTGGTAGTCAAGGAAGTTAGGGTCATACTCACCCTTGGTCTCCAGTGAGCCAAGCAGATAGCGGTTCGTTTTGTAACGTACTCCGTGGGTCATGGCAAATTTTCCTTCACGTTGGCCTGGTGAGGGTGGGGTACTCATGCCTAAATAGGCAGAGCCTCCTAAAAGCGATCCCATAGCAGTTGCTTCAAAGCGGGTGGGACGTTTATAGGTGATGTCGAGTGCCGACGACATCTTGTCGCCATATTTTGCAGGGAAGCCACCTGTAGAAAAGGCCACGCGTTCCACCATGTCTGGATTGATAACAGAAAGACCTTCCTGCTGACCGCTTCTGATTAACAGCGGACGATATACTTCCACATTATTTATATATACAGAGTTCTCGTCGAATGATCCGCCTCGTACGTTATACTGACTCGATAGTTCGTTGTGGGTTGATACGCCTGCCTGTTGCTGAATAAGTTCTTCCACTGCATTGCCACTGGCCGATGGTGAGTGCTTGGCATTGTCCAGGTCTAATTGCTCTACTTGTGTTGTTTGTCTGCGACGTTGCGTCACTACAACTTCTCCCAGTTCATCCATCGGTTGTAGCGATACTTGCAGCGTCTGGGTGGTACGTGGCATACGAAGTACACGTGTTCTTGTTTTATAACCCACCATTGAGAAACTCACCACCACCGAGTCGGCTGAGAAAAGTTTCATCGAGAACTCTCCTTTTAGATTGGTCATTGTGGCTTTTCCCTGCTGCAGACAGCTTACTGAAGCCAGTTCCAATGCATTGCCATGCTCATCGCACACCTTGCCGCGCAGGGTAAACGTCTGGGCATACGCCATCATGCTCGTCATTAGCATGAAGAGCATGAACATGGTGTATCGTTGGAAAAGTCTCATCAATGGTAATAACGACTTTTTCGCAACATTATTATTTAGATGTGGTAGTTTTGCCTTATTCCGTTTGCTTATCCAAACAGAGCACGCAGGGCTTCTTCAACTTTTCTAACTGGGTGCAGCTCTATCTTAAACTTCTTTCGGTTAATGGCTTGTAGGTTATGACTGGGTATAATCATGTGTTTAAAGCCTAACTTCTCTGCTTCAGCAATCCGTTGCTCAATGCGTCCTACTGGTCGTACTTCTCCACTCAGTCCTACTTCGCCAGCCATGCACCAGCCTTGTTCAATTGGTGTGTCTACATTGCTGGAAAGAATGGCGGCAATCACTGAGAGGTCCATTGCCAAGTCGGTAACACGCAATCCACCTGCAATGTTCAGGAACACATCTTTTTGCATCAGCTTGAAACCAACTCGTTTTTCCAGAACAGCCAGTAACATGTTCAACCTGCGTTGGTCAAAGCCTGTTGCCGATCGTTGAGGTGTGCCATAGGCCGCACTCGATACCAAGGCTTGTGTCTCTACTAAGAAAGGACGTACACCTTCTATGGCACTGGCAATGGCTACCCCCGACAGCTCTTCCTGGCGTTCAGTCAGCAATAACTCTGAGGGATTCTCTACTTGTCGCAGTCCAGTTTGCTGCATCTCATATATACCTAACTCCGAGGTGCTGCCAAATCGGTTCTTGATGCTACGTAGAATACGATACACGTGATGTTGGTCGCCCTCAAACTGTATTACTGTGTCAACAATATGCTCCAGAATCTTCGGACCTGCCAGCGTTCCCTCCTTTGTAATATGTCCTATCAGAATCACTGGCACACCGCTGGTCTTTGCAAATCGCAATAAGTGGGAAGCACACTCACGAACCTGGGCAATAGAACCTGCACTCGATTCCACTTCATCAGTAGCAATAGTTTGAATAGAATCGATAACCACTAATTCAGGTTGCTGTTCTTTAATATGCTCAAAGATGTTTTCCAGCGAGTTGTCGCATAGAATAAGAAAGTTGTCCAATACTCCCTCTGCTTCTACGTTAGTTGTGGCATTTCCTCCTTTAATAATACGTTCTGCACGCATTCGCAGTTGGTGGGCACTTTCCTCTCCGCTTACATAGAGAATGCGCTTTTCAGTCAGTCGCAGCATGGTTTGTAGTGATAGTGTCGACTTGCCAATACCTGGCTCGCCACCAAGCAGCACAATACTGCCAGGTACCAGTCCGCCACCCAAAACACGGTTCAGTTCACCGTCGTGCAAGTCTATGCGAGGATCATCATGACTGGAAATGTCCTTCAGCCTGAGCACACGGTTGTTTCTCAACTCATGTCCTGCACGAGCAGCAGCTGAGGTGGCTGATACGCGTGGTGTCTCTGCTGCAACCTTTATTTCTCGGAAGGTGTTCCATTGTCCACATGCTGGACATTTGCCAATCCATTTAGGCGATTCCTGTCCGCAGTTGTCACAAACGTATGCTGTTTTGTCTTTTGCCATCGTTTTTTTGTCTTATTTGCAGGCAAAGTTACCCTTTTTTTTTGAATTGTTGAAATCGTTCAACTATTTTTGTTCGAAAATTTTGTGTTATTCGGAATTAATGCGTAATTTTGCAGCCGATTTATGTACAAACAGATATGAAGAATCTTAAAAAATTCAGTTCAATCGCAATTGTTGCAGCAGTATTGATGATTATGTCAAGCTGCGGTAGTTCAAAGGATGTTGCTTATTTCCAGAATAGTGACTCGGTCGATTTGTCAGCTTCGCAGATGCTTTATGATGCGAGAATCATGCCGAAAGATCAGCTTACTATTACAGTAAGTGCTACCAACGATGTGGCAGCAGTACCTTTCAACCTGACAGTTCCCACTCCTTATACTGTCCAATCACGCTCAACCTATTCGCAGGCTATGTTGCAGACCTATTTGGTCGACAACGAAGGAAAAATCAACTTTCCAATTGTGGGTGAGTTGCATGTGGGCGGCTTGACCAAGTCGGAAGCTGAGAACATGATTCGCGCAAAGATTATGCCTTATATGTCAGAGGCTGAGAATCCTATTGTAACAGTTCGTATGACGGGTTATCAGATTTCTGTCATTGGTGAGGTGAGCCGTCCTGGTACGTTTACTGTAAGTCGTGAGAAGATTACAGTGTTGGAGGCTTTGGCTCAGGCTGGTGACCTTACAATTTACGGTGTGCGTAACAATGTGCAGCTTATTCGTGAGGATTCTGATGGTAGGAAGTCTATTCACTTCCTTAACCTGAACGATGCCAACCTGATTAACTCACCTTATTATTATATGCAACAGAACGATGTGCTTTATGTTACGCCTAACAAGGTGAAGGCACAGAACTCAAGTGTAGGTAGTATGACAACGTTATGGTTCTCCGCAACGTCAATCCTCATTTCGTTGACTTCGCTGCTGTATAACATTTTAAAATAACAATATATAGAGATTGACCTTTCGAGTTCAATCTCTTTTTTTAGACAATATAAACGCAAGAGAGAGGGTTAGAAATTATGTGTGGAATAGTAGGTTACTTAGGAAAGCGTGAGGCTTTTCCTGTACTCATCAAAGGACTTCGCCGCCTGGAGTATCGTGGCTACGACAGTGCTGGTGTGGCACTCATCAATGCCAAAGGCGAACTGAATGTGTGTAAAACAAAAGGCAAGGTTGATAATCTTGTTGACTATTGTGCTGATAAGGACGTAACAGGCAGCATTGGTATTGCCCATACACGTTGGGCTACTCATGGAGAGCCTTCTGCTGTGAATGCCCATCCTCACTATTCTGAGTCGCATAACCTCGCAATCATTCATAATGGTATTATTGAAAACTATGCCGACCTGAAAGCAAAGCTCATTGAAAAGGGTGTTGCCTTCAAGTCGCAAACCGATACAGAGGTGGTTGTGCAGCTGGTTGAGTACATCATGAACAAAAAGAACCTCGACCTGCTTACAGCTGTACAGGTGGCACTTTATCAGGTGATAGGTGCTTATGCCATTGCCATTATCGATAAGCGCAATCCCAATCAGATTATTGCTGCGCGTAAGCAGAGCCCACTGGTGGTAGGCATTGGCGATGGCGAGTTCTTCTTGGGTAGCGATGCCAGTCCTATCATTGAGTATACTGATAAGGTGGTATATCTCGAAGATGGTAATATTGCTGTGCTGCAGCTTGGCGAAGAATTGAAGGTGGTAAGCATTTTGGGTGAAGAGCAGGAGCTTACTGTTAAGAAAGTAAACATCGATTTGGGTCAGATAGAAAAGGGTGGTTATCCTCACTTCATGCTGAAGGAAATCTTCGAGCAGCCCGACTGTCTTACCAATTGCATGCGTGGACGAATTAATGTAGAAGGTACGCGTGTAACGCTGTCTGCACTTATCGACTATCGCCGTCAGCTCTTGGCAGCCAAGCGTGTTATTATCGTGGCATGTGGCACCTCGTGGCATGCAGGCCTTATTGGTAAGCAGCTTATCGAATCGTTCTGCCGCATCCCTGTTGAGGTAGAGTATGCCTCAGAGTTCCGCTATCGCAATCCTGTGGTAACAAAGGACGATGTGGTGATTGCCATCTCTCAGAGTGGCGAAACAGCCGATACCCTTGCTGCTGTGCAGCTGGCCAAGGAAAAGGGAGCTTTTATCTATGGTGTATGTAATGCCATTGGTTCTTCCATTCCTCGTGCTACTGATACTGGTACATATATTCACGTAGGTCCGGAGATTGGTGTGGCATCGACAAAGGCCTTCACTGGACAGGTTACCGTGCTTACCATGATTGCATTGGCAATGGGTGAAGCAAAAGGTACATTGGATCGCGCTGAATATGAGCGAGTGACAATGGGGTTGAGCCAAATACCAGACCAGATTCGTGAAGTGCTGAAACTGAACGATCGCATTGCCGATTTGGCACGTACGTTCACCTATGCACGCAATTTCCTCTATCTGGGTAGAGGTTACAACTATCCTGTAGCACTTGAGGGCGCTCTGAAACTAAAAGAAATCAGCTACATACATGCCGAGGGTTATCCTGCTGCTGAGATGAAGCACGGACCTATTGCTCTTATCGACTCCGACATGCCTGTGGTTGTTGTTGCTACCCACGATGCCATGTACGAGAAGGTTATTTCCAATATTCAGGAAATCAAGGCCCGTAAGGGTAGGGTCATAGCTTTGGTAACCAAGGGCGATGAAACCATTGCCAAGATTGCCGACGAAGTGCTGGAACTGCCCGATGTACAGGAGTGCCTTGAGCCACTGGTGGCCACTATTCCTCTGCAGCTCCTCAGTTATCATGTTGCTGTTTGCAAAGGTAAGAATGTTGACCAACCAAGAAACTTGGCTAAGTCTGTTACCGTTGAATAGTATTTACAGGGCGAACCGTTATTGACGGCTCGCCTTTTTTAAACAATACAATACAAGATAAATCGATAATAATTCAGTATAACAATGCAAAAAGAAGAGATGAAGCAAGTAACATTGGTCTTGGAAGACGGTACCCGTTTTCAGGGCCTTTCGTTTGGCTACGATGCCCCTGTAGCTGGTGAGGTGGTATTCAACACAGCTATGATGGGTTATCCTGAGAGCCTTACCGATCCCAGCTATGCAGGACAGATTCTTACGTTTACTTATCCGCTGGTGCGAAACTATGGCGTACCTCGCTTGAGTTTCGAAGCCAACCAGCGGCCTACGTTCATGGAG
>JAEEGL012166517.1_pt1 | contig 11693 bp, 7 predicted proteins | sample 9134231 | NCBI WGS metagenome assembly JAEEGL01 (sample SAMN16246548, study PRJNA631951) | gut metagenome | biome: gut microbiome; feature: rumen; material: fiber-attached | host: Bos | place: Iran: Karaj | collected 2018-10 | reverse complement strand
TTTTTTCTTTCATTCTATCTTTATCAAAAACTGTGCTTATATTTCTTGTGGAAAATCTTAGCTGCTATAAATGCCAGTCCCTTCTTAAACCAGTTGATACTCTCCATATGTATACAATGAAGTTCCTTGACTTTAAAGTCCTGAATGTCCGTGTTTCTCAACTGATAATCCATCCACACGTTAAAGATTATCTCTGATATTCTTCCGATATATCTTCCCTGATAGTTGCTCAGCCCCTTATCAAGCCTGTCCTTCTCCACTTCTGCCAATATTTCAAAGAGCCACTCGCAATACTTCTCGAGAATATCGCGTCTCATGATCATCATATTGAACATGTAACCGGAAGTCCTGTTCATTACTCTGTCATAAGATTCAATATACTCAGGATGAAGTGTTTCCATCACTCTTCTGGTAGCCTGGAGCTGTTCCTCATAATGTGTATGTGCATAATGTGAATATAAAGTCTCTATATAGTACTTTCTTCTCTCGGGAACTATTACACTGTATTCCTCAAGAAGTTTTTCCAGCTCTTTACTGCGAATAATACTCTTGAAAGGGTCACCCTCCAGTTTTTTCTTCTCCGATGCAAAGTACCTTCTGTAGTGAACCAGCCCTAAATAATCAGCATCCAGATTTTTCCATGCCCAATAAAGCCCTGTTAATTCGCAGTAACGGGGATTCTTCTCTGAGATGTTGTCGCCCGTGTTGTCCTTCATATATGGAAGATCGGGAGCATTGGATAATGCAGCTCCCACCTGTACAGGTACATATATGGGATCCTTGGGCATTCTATATTTTTTTGTGGTCGCAACTAAAATTTTTATACTAGGCATCTAATAACCACTTCAAAATAATTTTTTGTGTCAACGTATAATTTTACCAATTATTCGGTAAATGTACAAGTAATGCAACATTCCCGTTTTATAAGGCGTTCATTACAAAAAGATTTTAGGAACTCTGTACTTACTTCGGGTCAGTGTTGATATCATCGTGAGAAGTCCTGGTCTCCCCATCGACCGCATTCGCATCGTATAGGTCCTTCTTGATCTGACTGCTGCTGATCTCAGGTGTTCTTGGAAGGTATACCACCTCAACACCCTCTTCTTTCAAAAAGTCAAACTTTCCTTCCCAGTCATCACCCATAACAAAGGTATCGATATGATACTCATGCATATCAGTTCTTTTCTGCTGCCAGTTCTCCTCAGGTATTACAAGGTCAACATAGCGTATGGACTCCAGGAGCTGTTTTCTCTGTTCATAGGTGAAATATGTTTTCTTATGCTTTTCATTCCAGTTGAACTCATCAGATGACAGAACAACGATAAGATAATCTCCCAATGCCTTTGCTCTTCTGAGCAGATTGATATGTCCATAGTGCAGAAGATCATAGGTACCATATGTTATCACTCTTTTCATAATCTGATTCCTCCTATTTCATTATATCGAAATATATTTTCCGATAATATCCACAACCCTTGCTGATGCATTTCCATCGTCCTTTGATCCGGACTTTTCAAAATGCTGCTTTAGTTTCTTCGTGAAGTCTTCCATGTCAAACTCATGGATTTTATCCACAAGTTCCTCATTTGTGCTGGCTATAGGATAAGGCCACTCATTCATGGGAACAGCAAATCCTCTGTCGCGCTTTCCATAATATTCCACATCAGTTGCATATACAAAACATGGTTTGTACTGCAGGCAAAAGTCATACATCGCTGATGAATAATCCGAAATAAGCACATCCGATACATACATAAGCTCATTCATATCAGGATAATCCGAGACATTTATGACATCCTCATCAACTGAGTTCTTCTTGATGAAATTGTGGAATCTTATCAGGAAAACCCAATTTCCGCCAAATCTTTCTGACAACGCCTGTGTAACCTTCTCCAGATCCAGTTCAAATGTACTTGTGTCCATACCCTGTCTGAAAGTAGGTGCGTACAGAACAATCCTGTATTCGGCATCAACGCCTATACTTTTCTTTATCCTTGCCGCAAGCTCATCATCTTTTTTAAAGAAAATATCATTGCGCGGAAGACCGCATTCAAGGAAGCAGGACTTATCCAGATAAAAACCTTCCGATGTGGTCTCCGTGAAGCTTGAGCTTGCTGATAAGAAGTAATCAGGCTGCCTGTTTCTGAGTTTGAACCATTTCATCTCAACCGGACTGTAGACATCAAGATAATCGTATCCTATGTGCTTGTAGTTAATTGCACCGTGCCAGGTATTGATCCATATATGCCTCTTAAATCTGGCAGCCCAGGCAGGGAAACAGTCATTTGTAACATACACTCTGCATCTTATGTAATTGAGCTTGTGTTTAAAGGAGTTATTCTTTATTACCTTTACCCCTTTGGGTGCGTCCTTACATGACTCCGGATATCTTGTAACCCAGTAGACATCCACTTTTTCTCCGTACCTTTTCAGCAGTTCATCCATTACATACTTAGGGTTACAGGTAAATCCTTTTCTACTGTGTACAAAAAACATAACCAGATTCTTCTTAACCGGTATGGGAAGTATATATTGCAACCACCTAAGGAGGTCACATTTTACCTTCTTGATGATCTCTTTCTTTGTGCTTTTCTCCATTGCGTTGTATCTAAGCAGAAAGCTCACATCCGGTTTCTCGCCATCCCTGGCAAGATACTCGTTCCAAAAATCAATATTGGTGAGTTCACCCTGACGCTTAATATATTCATCCTTAATACTGCTGTATTTTCTATTAAATTCTTTCTTAACCCTGTAGTATTCCCTCAGGATTACAAACATTGCATTGTAGCTCTTGTATGTTATAAAGCCGGTCTGTGATGAATCCTCATAGTTTAATGCCTTACGGGCTCTGAAAAACTGTCCCGGCTTTGGCTTGTATGTTTGAACTACTACATTTCTCTTAGCCGGAAATAGCCAGCCATTTAATGGCAGTTTTCTGATGAATGATTTTTCCCCTTTGTCAGAGTACTTGTAGCTCTTTATAAATTTGTCATATTGGAAGTTCCAATCCAGTTCTTCAATCGGACTTTTCACATAATTCAGCTTCATAAGCTCAGCATTGAGCTTCTCGGCATCCAGATTTTTAATATAATCAAATCCCTTGAGGAAATCTTTTAGCCCCAAAAGACAGAACTCAGCATCTCTGTATCTGAAGGTATATATCGCATTTAATACGTATTGCTTGATTTCCTTTAATATTGTCTTCTCTGTCACCTTTTTTCTTCTAAGTGCCAAAAGAATACATAAATTTCTGTAATAATAATATGTAAGATGCGGTGAAGACTTATAATCAAAAGGCTCATGCCACACACAGATTCCATTCAGAGTGATAAATGTCTTTCCGTTTCTGAGACCGTATTCTATATCATCTCTCTTGATAAAGAGCGGAAGCGGCAGATTCGTCTCTGTGACAACATCTATTGGCATACAGCAATACCACCAGCTAAGGTAATTCACCGGATCTTCTATCTCATTATTGAGAATCTTACTCAATTCAAGAAGATCAAACTTATGCTTTACCGGATGATGTGTAATTGAATCAAAATGATCCGCTGCTTCTGTCTGAATGTTTTTCTTGAACCTATCGAGCATATGACCGCCGATAAAAGCCTTCTTATAAGTAGGTCTTATACATCTGAGGAATGTATAGGTCCTGACAAATGCATCCGGACTCACAAGCACATCGTCATCCATAACAAGAATATGTGTAAACCCTGCTCCGTTTTTATTGGCATTAAGGACCTCAATCATAGCCCTTGTAAAACCGCCTGCTCCACCGGTGTTCTTATTTTCAAACAGATGTATCCTGTCAGAGTGCTCCAGATCCCCAAGAGTATGACCGTTATCACTTATAAATACCTGAAGGTTGTCCTTCATGGGGCATGTCTGGTCAGCAAAGATTCTTTCCTCAAAAAGCTTTACGTTCTTCTTGATGAATTCTTCTCTTTTGAAGGTGCATATACCGACAGCTATGTTAACATCATTAAGCTCAATGTCATCTATGCACTCATACCCTGAATCGTAGAAGAAAGAGTCATCCTCAAGCGCCTCAATTTCAAGGTACAAAATACCTCTATCATAATGGCTATTTATATCTATGTATGCTCGTTCTCTCTTTTCGGAGGTAACTACTTTTTCCTCAATCTTGAATGTCTCAGTCTGATTATTGATTATGCGTGCATGATGAACAGATACCCTGATCTTGCCGCTATATTCAATGAAAGCTCTTATATTGCGAACATAGGTATATTTATCCCATTTTCCAATTGAAAATGAATTGAAATATGTATCTGTGCTTAATACACCTCCAAGTTTAAATTTGCAAATATTCTCAAAAGGGATAACTACGCACTGAGAATTAGTCCTAAAGAACATCTCACTGATTCCGCATATCTCACTATCCGGAAACTGACACCTCTGTAGCGTAATTGCTTCCCCTGTTTTTGAAACCATGTTACATTTCCTTCCTAAATAAAACCCAAATCAATACTTCTATTAAACTGCTTTCCTATGATATCGCATAACACCCCAAAATAAAACCACTCCGATGATAAGCAATATCATCCCCACAAAAGCTCCGGGGGTCCTGTATACCAGCCTTAGTTCATGAGTGCCCTGATCCATCTGAAGTGCCATAAACATCGTATTGGCACGGTACAAGTCTGTCTTTTGACCATCTACATATGCGGTCCATCCGGATGCATATGGGATACTGATAACCAAAAGCTTACTTTTATCAAGGGCGATGTCAGCTGTGATACCATCTATGGCAAAGGCCTCATTGTCATCCTCGCAGGTAATATCAGCGCTTATACCTTCAACTCTTTTCTCCCTAAGCATTTTGAAATTATCAAGCTTCTGGCATACGACATATATATCATCTACTTTATATACTCCGGGGTCATTAAATTTCAATTCAAATCCCGTGAGTCCCTGCGCGGAATATCCTGCATTTATCGCAAAGTCATGAATACCATTAGCCCACTTAAATGTAGGGTCCGAGGTGTTAAACTTGTCCTTACTGAATACCTTATCACCTATATACGACTTGATAGAGACTTTTACTCTCTCTGTCTCCATGGTATTCAAATATACATCCAGATCACTCATTCCATCATGGAGCAGGTCATAATACAGACCCTCAAAGCATATATACGTCTCTGCATTATCTATTCCCGTAAATTCAAGATTTATCGTACCGCCTTCTCCAAATACCCTGATCTCTCCGGTCTCTTTGTTCCACTCAATATCACCCTTGAGGCTGATATCAGCGTCCACACGCGTTCCGGTTAGTTCCACATTCTCAGTCACATTCGTTTTCAGATTGTCGCCTGCTTCCGGAACAACCGCTGCACCCATGAGAGCTTCCTGCTTCTCCACAGTGCTCAGACTGTCGTAAACTTCACTATTCAGAATCTCATCATAACCGTATATAAAAGGCAAAGTATCTTCGAAACAATGAATCGTCGTCTTCTCATCCTCTGAGGTATAAATAACCTCAGCTCCCTCAGGAAGGTTCTCAGTCTTCTCATTCACGATGTACTTCACACCCGCCAGAGCGTTCAGCATCGTGCGTCCATCGAGTCCTGAGTAATGATAAGCACTGGTTATCGGCTTACCCATTTCCTTTAAGAAGCTGCTCACATATGGATTCGACAGGCTGAAGTAGAACTTCGTCGAAGGCACACCCCATAACATTGTTATGTTGTCCTCAAAATCCCCGCTTATCCTGTAGGTTCCCACGTCGCCGTCGAGCTCGCGGATGAGCTTAGCTTCGGTAGTAACCGACCTTTTGACCATGTCCTGTGAGGAATCTATATAGCTCGACAGATAATCATCTCCCGAACCATCCAGTGAATAAAATCCATGTATTGCAAAAGTCAGCAAACTCATTACGCCTATTGCTATAACAGATATTGTTCTTCTGCTAAGCTTCCTGACATTTTCAAATGTAATAATCGCCAAAGCAACGATCAGAAATACATTTCCAATATAAACATCATTTCTGTACCTCTCCCATCTCTGGAAGAAAAGCACACCGGTGATCACCACATAAACTCCGGTAGCTATCCACATCCTTCTGATAGTTCCGGCGTCCATTTCCAGCATCTCACCAAAAAGATCAGCTGTAATGAAGCTTACAAGGAAAACAAAAGCCCAGTCCCATCTGTTACTGACATAAGACATGCCGTTTAAGACATACCCGATAAACGGAACCGAATAGGCAATTGCTGCTGCCAGAAGCCACAGCTTGTATTTCAGGTGCTTTTTTGTACTGACAACTAAATACAAAATAACCAGCACCGCCATAAATGTCGTTCCCGGGAAGGTCCAGTACCCCTTAGTAAACGAGCTGGAAATCTGTCCCAACAGGAACTTGTAGTAATCCAGAAAATATACCGGTATCACTTTATAGTCCATAGAGGACCTGGGATCGGAAAGAATCTGAATGACCGTCGGCAGCAAAATCGGTGCCGCCAGCATTGCACTTATGATCCCATCCCTGAGCATCAAAAGAAGTCTTATCAGTTTATTGCCGCACTCCTTTGTCATCACCTCTGTGATCGCATAAATGATGACAAAGATGACTTCCATATAGAAAAAGTAAAAATTTGAGACACAGGACAAGGCTGTCACCACAATGAACAGACCATGTCTGTTATGCTCTATAATCCTGTCTATTCCGATGAGCATAAGCGGAAAATATATCATCGGAGTCGTAAAGTATGGATGAACCGAAGCTGCATGTATCACATAGGAACAAAAAACATACATCATTGCCCCTGTGAGCATTGCCATATGACTGTAGTCCTTCTTTTTCGAAATGCAATAGAGTGAAAACGCCGCACCTGAAAGGAACAGTCTGCACACAATGAGCAGCGCATAAAACCTGCTCATATAAGCATCCGGAACAAAGGCGCTGAATACCGTGAGCGGATCACCTATCACGTAATAGCTCAATGTGGTGATAATATCTGAACCATAGCCTATTCCAAGTGAATACACAGGGATGTCGAATCTATGCTCCACAAAGATATTATGTGCTATCGTCCTAAGCCATCTTGCATAGTATAAAAGCGCTTTAAAATGCTGGTTTTCTCCGTCGCCGGATACCACCAAGCCCTTACCACGCATAAAAAAGAGAAGATAAGCACAGAAAAATGACAGGGCAAATGCTATGGCATATTTTATAAAGTATCTTCCTATCCCGGTCTTATTTTTCTCCATAAAAGTTCCTATCTTACCTTGCCATCTTTATCTATCAGGATCCATCCATCCCAGTAATAATGCATGAGATCCGGATCGCATGGCTGATTATTTCTCATGGTAAAGGTTCTTACCATCTCTTTATCCTTTCTCCTGTTCAATCTGGCTCCCCAGAAAGAGAAAGTCGAATTGGCACAGATATTCCCTCTGCAATGACTCATAAGCTGTATATCCAGAAGGGAATTCCTGCCTGTATTGTGATCAATTATTGTATATCTGTTGCTGTCGCTGTATTTCTCCCTTGCATAATCGGGATCATTGGTAAAAATATAAAAATGTGTATCAGGATCCTTTGAAAGGAAATACTTCATGGCACTGTCATAATACTCATCAGTTGCTATATTTCCAAAAAGCGCAGCATTTTCGGGATCCAGATAATCTCCTCTTCTTATATGAACACTCACACTGGAAGTCTCTTCCATCTCATTCATCAGCTCCACATTTCTGATATGAAGCTCCTGATCCGGATTGGTGGGAAATACGAAAAGCTCCTGCAGCTCATCCATAATGTCATCGTAGTACTTCTGACACGCAAAATACCCTTCGATATATTTATCCTTCAAGTCAAATACTTCCGGATGATACATTGCCGACTCAGTAAACCTTGGACTGAGCCCTGGGATCAGCTTTGCTACTGCCTTCATAACAGGATTCCTGTTAAGGAAATAATCCCTCTCCTCCTTAGTACATGCAGGAATAGGAAGATTATTAAAATATCGCAGTTCCAGATCGCGCTTTGCCAGCACACCCTTTTGACTTCCCTCATCAAACCATGAGATATCCAGCTTTATGTTCTTATCTGCACCGGCGCGACGAAGTTTTCTGTACAGCGCATATTGCTGCATCTGGTTACCAAGTCCACCGGCTATGTTTATGATGATCATAATTCTAATTCCTTATTCCCGGATAAAGCTGATATTTCCTACAGCCCTTTCCTTATATTCCGGCATTACATAAAGCAGTTTCTGACGAATTTCTTCTTCTCTTTCCATCAACCACTCATAGCCTTTTACAAGGTCATCCTTATTTTTCAAGGATTGAACCGGAATTACATAGTTCTCATCCGTTCCAAAAAGGTCATGGGCTATTCCTCTAGATTTCACTGAATATCCCAAGACAAGTGTCGGTATGCACTGTGAATATGCCGCTATGGTGGCGTGAGTTCTCGCGCCGACGAAAGCCTTACACTGTCCTATGATGTACTTGAGTTCAGTCGCAGTTCTGTCTTCAATAAGAGTGATTCTGTATCTGTAGCCATCATCCATATCCATGAACTCGTCCATAAGCTCGGATAATGGTCCTCTGTCATCATTGCTCTTCCATACCACATGCGGTATAAGAGCTATACCATATTCCGTATTATCGAGAATATGCTTCATAAGAGTCCTGTAGTTATCCATTGTGATACCTTCACCGGACTCATTATCCCTTGCCATCGGGCTCACATTTAGTCCTATAACATCTCTCTCTGAAAATACCGGAGGTAAAATGGTTTTATCCACAGGAAGCGCAAATGCCGGATCCGGACAAAGTGACAGCCTGTCTTTATCGACACCGCCCGCGATGAGTCCCTCGTAAGTGATGGTCTCACGCGCTATGATCCTGTCATAGGCGTTAAGATCCAATATCAATCCCGGAACTGTCTCAGGCTCAACAGAGCATCCCATGAGCACTGTCTTCATACCATACTGTCGGAACACGTTGTGGGACAGTATCAGATCCTTGATCATACCCGGATAACAGTAATTATCACCGCCTATTGAAACTGCGATATCCCCTTTGCTGTCTCCGAGTAGATTCGTTGCATCCCTGTACCTGTATCTGTAAAAAGACTCGGCATCACCCGTGATTTTCCTGTACACATAATACATAATGTGCGCCAACTTATTCCTGTCTATATGCCTGTCCTCTATAAGCTTTATATTCCCCTTTGCGGAGAGCTGTTTAAGATAATACTTCAGATCCTGCTCCACGTTATTTGTTGCAATTACAGGCGCAGCAAAACTCTCCTTGAATTCCGGAGAGTCCTCAAGGAGTTTCATGGTGCTCACCGCTATAGCTTCACATCCGTGATTGCCACTTCCGGCATGCATATAAAACAAAATCTGTTTCTTACCGTTTTTATCCATACAACTATTTCTTCCACTTTCCGTATACATTCAGATAAAGCGATTTGCTCATCAAAAACATGGTCACCTTCAGCTTATACCCGGCTGAAAGCCTCTTAAATCCTGCCCCAAGCTTACCCGCACTTCTGATAAGATCCTCACAGCTGTTAAGTGAGCTCTTAAGCATATCCTGATCTAAACTATTCTTATCCCCTTCATCGATCACAGCTATCTTGGATGCCACAATCATTGCTGACATCATCTGAATCTCAGAGAGTCTGTCGTAAGCACTCTGTGAAAAAACATGCTCCCCGGATTTCATAGCCTTCTCAGCATATTGCCAGCAAAGAAGCTGATCCAGGTATGCGGCCTTAAAGCTTCGCTTCATGGCGCCATTATCATTTATATAATAGTTATAAAGAAGCGGCGAAACTCTGGTAACAAGGTCCTTATCACCTGCAAAAAGAGCAAGCTCCAGCAAAAAGAGCATGTCTTCTCCGATTGTGAGACCTTCCTTAAACCTTATTCCGCTTTTCTTTACATATTCAGAGTCAAAGAGCTTCCCCCAAACATGGGAATCTCTGTATAATACGGCCTTTTCTATATATGAAAAGCCATCCAGTATTTCACCTTCCGTGATCTGCTCTGACATTGCCGCTATTGGTACAGCGCTCTTCAATGCCCCTTTATATAAGGCGCTCAAAAATCCCTTCTCCACACTGTCATCGGAATCGACAAAGGTGATATATCTGCCCTCAGCCATCTCCATACCAATATTGCGTGCATGTGACACTCCCGCATTAGCGGTATGCCTCACCAGATCTGTTTCTGCTTTGAGAGAATCACAGAGTTCGCCGCTTCCATCAGTTGAGCCATCATCAACGAAGATAATCTGACACTTTAACCCCTCGTATTCGCCCTCAATATCTGTGATGGAATCCCTCACCGATTTCACGCAGTCAGCAAGCACCGTGGCAGCCTGAAATACAGGTATTATTATGCTTATATCAATACCCTGTCCATTCATCTCTCTCCACCCCGGTTATGGTATCAAGGCCGTAAAACTCAGCCATCATCATATTGGTCCAGTATTTATAATCCTCTGTTATATCGCAGTCATAAGCTGCTGTGTACTTGTTCTCGAACTGCGGTCTCAGCATGGGCACGGTCACATCGACCTCACCTGACGCTGAAATATCTTCAAGATAATCGAATCTCTCATTTTCTTCCCTGTAGATCCTCGCAAGAGAAGCACCACAATCGAGATAGATAAAAAACATATAGAGGCAAAGCAGATAAACAGCAGATTTCCTAAGGACCTGAACCCACATGGCTCCGTCCTCTGCCTCCTGGTATGCCTGAACCACTGCCATTATGAGAAATACTCCCGATCCAAAAAGCGCACGACTCTGCGGAGTAACAGTAGCAACAAGGCTATAAGTGGTGATGACAGAGAGTGCTGCATACAGAAGCACGTAGAACAGTTCGCTCCATTTCTTCCCATATACTCTGTGGTAAACAATCATCACAACCAGCACTGCAAATAGAATAAAGAACTCTGTACGGACCATAAGTGTAAGATTGAGGAATCTAGCTGCCATTCCAAGTAGTCCGCTGTGCAGTTCCTCTCTGACCGATGCTCTGTAGGCATTTCCGGGAGCAAGGACCATGAATGCAAGCCCCATCAGGTTTCCAATTAAACCGGTATATACAAACGGGCGAAGCTTCTTACCCGATCTTTTATGCATATAAGCAAGAACTGCCACAAACAGGAAGCATCCACCGCTGGTATTCTCATTACACCAACCTGAGAGAAGTCCAAGAATAAATGCTATAACTGCTACCGGCACGTCCTTTCCCGCTGCTACGTCCCCTTCCAGATTCACTCTGAAATAAGTCACAAAGCTCATAATGATCGTAGTGGTGAAAAGGTAGTTGCAGGCACCTGTCTCCCATAGAACTGTCTGTGAAAAAGATGTCCCAAACACCCAGAGTAGAAGGATAATAAGTACATAGGTTCTCAGATCATATTCTTCCCGTTTCTGAATATTCTTATAGATCAGCACTGTCAACAGAGTGAAGGTCGCTGCAGAAAGTACATTAAAAGCGATCCTGCCCCCTCCGAAGAGATGAAGGTCTATATACATGATCATCCTGAGGATAATATGTGCGACACTCCTCCCCGTCCAGGTCATATACTGGTTGTACTCCTGTCCAAAAAGTGCAAAGAAAGAGCCTGCCTTCTTCACCTCCCTGAGATAAGACATATCATCCATCATCATGGGTGTAAGAATTTCATAGATAAGTATGGAAACAAAG
>JAEEGL012054074.1_pt1 | contig 11693 bp, 8 predicted proteins | sample 9134231 | NCBI WGS metagenome assembly JAEEGL01 (sample SAMN16246548, study PRJNA631951) | gut metagenome | biome: gut microbiome; feature: rumen; material: fiber-attached | host: Bos | place: Iran: Karaj | collected 2018-10 | reverse complement strand
CCTCGTGAGCAATTGCAGGAAGGTGAAGCATTGTATTAGAAGAACAGCCGAGAGCCATATCTGCAGCAAGAGCATTCTCAAAGTTTTTCATTGTAAGCATGTTGCGCGCAGTAATTCCACGCTCAAACATTTCCATAACCTTCATTCCGGCTTTTTTAGCAAGAGCGATACGGCGTCCACTAACGGCAGGAATAGTTCCGTTTCCAGGAAGACCAAGACCAATAGACTCTGTAAGGCAGTTCATACTATTAGCTGTGAACATTCCAGAGCAGGCTCCACAACCTGGACAGGCAACAGTTTCCATTTCGCGAAGCTGTTCTTCTGTAATACGACCAGATGTAACAGCACCAACAGCTTCGAACATATCTGTCAGCGACAAATTACGTCCGGCATAAGGGTTAGAAGCATCGGCACCAGGTAAATGACCAGGCATCATAGGTCCACCGCTTACAAAAACAGTAGGCAAATCAAGGCGGGCTGCAGCCATCAGCATACCTGGAACAATTTTATCACAGTTAGGAATCATAACGAGGGCATCAAACTGATGAGCCTTTGTCATACATTCAATTGAGTCGGCAATGAGTTCACGTGTTACAAGGGAATATTTCATTCCTTCATGGCCCATGGCAATACCGTCACAGACACCAATTGCAGGGAATTCTACTGGAGTACCACCAGCCATGCGGATACCGGCTTTTACAGCTTCGGCAATACGGTCAAGTTCAATGTGTCCTGGAATAATTTCATTTTTGGCACAGCAAACGCCTACGAGCGGGCGATCAAGTTCTTCATCAGTGTAGCCCATTGCATAAAACAAAGAGCGGTGTGGCGCGCGGGCAACACCTTTTTTAGCGTTATCACTTTTCATTTTGAGACCTCATAAAAGGTGATTTCGATACGCCCTTTGGGCGACTCAATCACCGTGGGATATATTACTCATATTTGTCGCGGATGACAAGTTTTACAAGAGTTTTTGTTTTTAATAAAGCTGAACGGCGCTGATCTGCAAGTTCTTCTTTTTTCAAGCTGATTCTTGCATATTCACAGATTGTTTTGCCGAAATCAGAAAGTTTTGAAGGACTTTCAGCTTCACATGCAAGAATTACGTTCTTTTTTGCAATAAAATGCTTAAAGAAGAGCGCAAATTCTTCGTTATCAAGAGGAAGTCCATAAAGCATAATGATTCTTTTGTAATCCTGTATTCTGGCAAAAGTCTTGCAGCAGGCAACAAGCTTTGAACTGAAATTATCCTTACCATTTTCATCTTTGCAAAGCTTTTCAGCTATTACATAAAGTTCAGGATCTTCAGGAAGTTCTCCAGAAGGTTCACATTCAATTATTGAACTCAAGCCAACTGAATCAGAAAGAATCTGTGCTTTACTGTCGAGAACTTCAGGATTATCAGAAGTATGAGTTGCAAGTTCAGACTCTTCGTTTTTAGCAAACAGTTTTTCGAGTTCTGAATCTGTAATTGCAGCACTTGAACTCTGATTTGAATCAGACATAACAGATAATGCTTCAGAAAGAACTTCTGTTTCCTTTTCACTGACAGCAACTTCTTCTGACATAGCGGAACGCTCTTTTTCATCGCCCATAATATCAGCAAGCATTGAATCAACTGCATTATCTTCCATAATAGCAGCATCATCTTCGCTGGTAGAAGTTGTTTTCTCATCAAATACCGGCTCAGGAGGTGTTTCTTCAAAGCTTTCAGCAGGAGCTTCTTCTGTTTTTTCCTGAATGAAATCAGCTTCTTCATCAGAAGCACCTATTTCTGCGCTGAAAGTATCATCATCTTCAAATTCTTCTTCATCGGCTTCAGAAAGGCCTGCAGAAATCTCATCAGCATTATCTTTATAGAAGGAAACATCTGCAGTTTGTCCTGCTGCAGTCTTCAAAACAACACGATCACCTTCATCTGCTGCTTCATAAAGATAGCCATCTTCCTCACCTATATAGAAAAGTCCACCTTCTCCATCAACACGGAGATTATGTAAAGAAGTACAGCCTTCAAAAGCATCTGGAGCAACATATTCAATTGAAGAAGGAAAAACAACACTTTCAAGTGAAGTACAGCCGGCAACAGCCTTAGATTCTATTCGTTTTACTGTATTTGGAATAACAAGAGCTTTAATTGAACTACAGCCTTCAAATACACTCACTGGAAGCTCTGTAATTCTTGCTCTAAACGGAATTTCGGGCATAGAAGAACAATTTTTAAAGAGTCCTTCTGGAAAAGCTGAAACTGCAGTAGGCATTGTTACCTTTGTAAGTGCCGAGCAGCCAGAAAAAAGATATGGAGGGAGCTCTGTTAATCCGGAAGGCAGTTTAACCTTCTCGAGAGCTTTCGAATTTTCAAAAAGACAGTTTCCTATTTCTTTTACTGAATCTGGAAGAGAAATGGACTCATAAGGGCAGTCAGAAAAAACATCATCATCAATTCTATGTGCCCCAAATGGGATACGCCCAGTAAAATCGTTTGATGTGTCATCGACTCCTATAACTGTATGTAAATCTTCAGAATATAGCAGACCATTTTTTTTGATATATGAACCCATACGCTTTTTCCTATTATTGTGATTTTATACAATTTTATCATAGGAATTGTTATTTGTCATTTAATAATGTTCATGTTATCCTATAAATATGTTGAAAATCTTTTCTTCGGGCACTCAGATTTTTTATAGTGAAAGCAAATGGCTTCATCCTATTTTTGAATTTGAGGATTTTCTAAAATCTTATGATGGCCCTCTGGATAACCTAAGTGCCTATGATACTGCTATTGGTAAAGCGGCAGCCGTTTTGCTTATACGGCTCGGTATTAAGCAGATTCATGGGGAACTTGTCAGCGAATTAGCCGTTACATATACAAAATCTGTTCTCGGAGAAGGAAAAATAACCTGGGACACCCTTGTAGACCGTCTTATGTGTCAGACTGAAGGTCAGCTTGAAAAGCTTACAGAGCCCGATGAAATGTATTATCTACTTCGTCAGAGAGCAAAGCGTGTACTTGGAGTTCCCGTAAGTATTAAAAATCTTTCCTATAAATATGGAAAAATTAATAATTTGAGTCTGGAAGTTCCTTCCGGCGGACGGCTTATGCTCCTTGGAGAAAATGGAATTGGAAAAACAACTCTTCTCCGTCTGATTTGTGGGATTTATAAATCTGATAGCGGAAGTATTCTGATTGATGGTAAACCTGTAAACAAACTGGATAAATATACAATCGGATATATTCCACAGCTTTCAGAACTGCAGGAAGAGCAGAATTTTGATCTTACGGTTGAAGAAGTTGTAGGTTTGGGTGTGCATTCCGGGGAAAAGGGACGTAATCGTGATAGTCGGGGGAGCCGCCGGGACCTCGTTCTGGCAGCGATGAGGCGGACAGGTTGTCTGGAATTAGCTGGACGAAAATTTTCCGTGCTCAGTGGCGGCGAAAAACAAAAGGTTTCTCTTGCACGTTGTCTTGCTCAGGAAGCAAAACTGTTACTTTTAGACGAACCGACTGCAAATCTAGACAAGGATAACCGTCAAATGGTAATTGATATTCTTCATTCTCTTTCCATCTCTGAAATTCCAACAATTATCATGGTAACTCACGACAAGGAACTAACCTCATTAAAGAAATGGGAGGTACTAAACCTTGGATAGACTTCTATTACTCTTTTCTTTAGCCCCTGTTATGAAGGGCTTTATTGCAATGAGTATTTCCGGAGCTGTTTTTCCATTATGCGGAGTCATGGTTTTAAGACTGAACCTCGTTCCTATGCGCTATATGCTTATGCATGGTGTAATTTTAGGTGGTGCAATTGCAATAGCCTTAAATGTGCCTCTTCTTCCCGTTACAATAACTGTAAATCTTATTCTTGTTTTTATGATGCTGATGATGACAGGCAGCGGAGAAGGAAGGAACTTTGGGGGCACAAGTGCAGCCACTATGGTTTTGAGCATGGCGCTTGCGTCTTTGATTATGCATATAGCTGATGTTCCTGCAAAAGATACATTAGATCTTTTATGGGGAAGTCCTTTTGCTCTAAGTATGGCAGACATTGCTTCTCTTTCTTTCTTAGCTTTGATTTTGTTATTATATGTTCTTCTGAATTTCAGAAATATCAAAAATCTTTTTTTCAGTAAAGAAATATCAATGAGTCTAGGAATCAACGTGCGTTTCCATAATACTGTTATGGTTATTCTGATTGCAGCTGTTGTTGCTGTTGCAATGAAACTGCTCGGTGCATTCCTTATTGATTCTCTTTTAATTCTTCCGGTAATGTGTGCAGCTCCTTTTCTAAAGAAGTTTAATCGAAACGGCATACGAGCTCTTTTTATCGGAAGTAGTATTACAGGATTTACACTCTCGGTTGCAGGCTATGTTATAGCTGTTGCCGCAGATTTTCCACCGGCCGGTACAATTGCAGTTCTTGCCGGAATATTATTTTTTATAGGAAAGATTTTAAAATGAAAAAAATCTCTATTAGTCTTATTGCTGCACTTGTTCTCCTGATTTGCACATGGGCAGCTCCAAAGAAAGTTGTTGCTTCAACATCCTGGGCTGCAGCTTTTGCTGATATTGCCGGTGCTGATGAAGTTGAAAGCATTGCACCTGTAAATCTCCGCCATCCACCGGAGTATGAAATTACTGTAAGTGATGTTCAGAAGATTTCTGATTCTGAAGTTTTCATTTTTGCAGGTTTTGAACGTATGATGAAAACTTTGGGTACAAAAGTTCCTAACAAAGGCGTAAGTGTTCAGGTTGTTCTTGATAACTCTCTTGCAACAGTTCAGGAATCAACTTTGAAAATTGCACAGGCTCTTGGAACTGAAGATATTCAGAAAGCTCGTTTTGCAGAATATGAAAAGCTTGTAAAAGATGGTCAGAAAAAGGCTTTGAAAAAGAAGCTAAATAAAAAGAAGGTTCTCTGCAACAAAAATCAGACTTATCTTGCAAAGGAACTTGGTCTTGATATCGTTGGAGTTTTTGGTCCAGGCCCTGTAAGTGCAGAAGAACTTCTTGATGCAAAAAAGGCTGGCTATGATCTTATTATTGATAATATTCATAACCCAACAGGTAAGCCTGTTACAGAAATTCTTCCAAAAGCAAAATATATTGAATGGCGCAACTTCCCTACTGCAGTTGAACACGATGCACTTAGGAAAGTTGTAGAAGAAAATATCGAATTATTATTGAACTAAGCGTCATTCTGAACTTAGGGAGCGACAGGGGAGTTACTTACTCAACTTAAGTTCAAAAGAATCAACCAGGGCGATCCATGACGCTTCAATTACGTCGGAAGATACGCCCACTGTAGTCCAGCTGTTCTGTCCGTCGGTACTTTCTATGATTACACGTACGCGGGCAGCAGTTGCAGATTTAGAATCCAGAACACGTACCTTATAATCCACAAGTCTGAAATTCGAAACAACAGGATAGAACTTTTCAAGCGCTTTACGGAGTGCAATATCCAGAGCGTTGACAGGACCGTCTCCTTCCCCCGCTGTAATTTCAAAGTTACCGTCTACCTCAACCTTAATCTGAGCACAGCAGCAAACCCCCTCTTCTGGACGAGGATTTGAACCGGTAGTCTGATAATAGTGAAGCTTAAAGAACGGTTTATACTGACCGAGCATCTTTTTTACAAGCAGTTCAAAACTTCCATCAGCACCTTCAAACTGATATCCCACAGATTCGAGTTCTTTTACCTTTGCCATAAGATCACTTACTATAGGATCATTGCGTTTAACATTCGGAACAAAACGACGGATTTTTTCAAGAATCATACTGCGGCCGGCAACTTCGCTCATAAGGAAAACGCGGGTATTACCAACAGACTCCGGCTCAATATGTTCGTAAGCAAAAGGATTTTTGAGTACAGCATCAATATGCATTCCGGCTTTATGCGCAAAAGCGTCTTTTCCAACATATGGAGACTGAGGATTAACACGGATATTTGTAAGTTCAGCCACGCGTTTACAGATTGCAGTAAGATTTTTCAGACTTTCTTCCGGTACACACTGATAACCCATTTTTATCTGAAGATTTGGAATTATAGTAGAAAGATTTGCGTTACCTGTGCGTTCTCCAAAACCAAGAAGGACTCCCTGTACATGTGTAACACCTTCTTTTACGGCAACAAGTGAATTGGCAACGGCGAGTCCGCAGTCATTGTGAGTATGAATACCAATAGTAACTTTTTTTCCATAAAGCTTTACAACTTCTGCTACAGCACGGCGGCATTCGTCAATCATAAAGCCACCCTTTGTTTCACAGAGGCTGAGTACACTAGCCCCACCCTCAACTGCGGCTTTTAATGTTTCCAAAGCATAAGCTTTATCTTCTTCGTAGGCTGTAAAAAAATGTTCAGCGTCGTAAATTACCTTGCGGCCATTTGCAACAAGAAACTCACAGGATTCACGAATCATTTTGAGATTTTCTTCTGGAGTTGTGCGAAGAATATCTGTTACCTGGAAGGTCCAGGATTTACCAAAAATTACAACTGTTTTTGTATTGGCAGAAAGAAGACTTTTGAGATTTGCATCATCTTCACAGCGGCAGTTTTTACGTCTGGTTGAACCAAAAGCACATACCTGTGCATTTTTAAACTGAACCTCTGACACTGCCTTAAAAAACTCCATATCCTTAGGATTCGACCCTGGATTTCCAGCCTCAATGTAAGTTACGCCAAGTTCGTCGAGCTCATGACAAATGTGCAGCTTATCCTGTACAGAAAAGCTTATCCCCTCGCCCTGAGCACCGTCGCGTAATGTCGAATCAAGAATCTCAATTTTCTTCATGAGTTAATTATGGAAGAAATACCAGGGTTTTGCAAGTACTACGATAGTTGAGCAGGCAAAACCTGTGGTTGAGTAGCCGAATCGTTGGTTGAGTAGCCAAAGGCGTATCGAAACAACATTACTGAGAGTTCAACAATTATGGTTTCGATATGCCGCTACGCGGCTACTCAACCATTGTTGTATTAAAGAACTTTACCGAGTTCTCATAACAAATATTCTTCACAAGTTCGCCGAGAGCTTCTTCATGCCATGGGAACTCGCCCTGCTCTACTAAGCCGCCGATAAAATTACAGAGAATACGGCGGAAGTATTCGTGGCGTGGATATGAGAGGAAACTGCGGCTGTCTGTGAGCATACCAACATAGCGGCCAAGAGGTGCTGTACGGGCATAAACACGAATCTGCTCTTCTATTCCATCTTTATGATCATTAAACCACCAGGCAGGTCCAAACTGGCAGTTTCGGAAATTTGCAGCCATTGTGGCAAGTGCTTCATTATCTTTTGGATTAAGGTTATAAAGAATTACGCGGGGAGTTTTTGAAGATTCACTGTAAATCGCATTCAAAACAGCGCCAATCTGAGGTGCAAAATTAAAATCCTGAAGACTATCCTCACCGATATTCTTTCCTGCAAGTTCAAGCATTGCAGCATTCTGGTCTCGCAAAGCTCCAATATGAATCTGCATTACAAATCCTTTCTGAGCATAAAGCTTTCCGAGTTCCACAAGCACCCAGTCCTTATATTTAGCAATTTCGTCATGGCTTAGTTTTTTTCCAACCCACGCCTTTTCAAAAATGTAATTTACATCATCATAACTGGCCGGCATGTAGAAATCATTTTCAAGCGAGTGATCGCTGACCAGAGAACCGTTTTCCTTGAAAAAATCCATGCGGCGGCCGAGGGCTGCAATCATATCGTTTATAGATTTAAAAGAAGTTCCGTCAATTTTCTGAAGTCGGCTGATATAATCCGGGTAAGCAGGATTTTCTGGAGACAATGGAATATCAGGACGGAATGAAGGGCGGACACGGAGACTGGCAGCGGTAGTTTCGACAGGCCCTTCGACTCCGCTCAGGGACCGCTCAACCATCGTATTTATTTTCTGATGCCACTCTAATGTGTCGAGAGGATCGTCTGTTGTACACAGTTCGCGAACTCCAAGTTTTGCAAGAAGTCCGCGTGGAGCATATTCAGGTTTTGCTAAAAGTTCATTACACTTATCCCAAACCTCACGGGCATTTTTTTCTGTCACAGGTTCAGTAATTCCAAAGTAGCGGGCAAGTTCCAGATGACTCCAGTGATAAAGAGGATTTCCCGGACACAACTGAAGTGTGCGGACAAAGGCAAGATAACGGGCATAGTCAAAATCAGAAGTGTTTTCGACTGAATCAACAACCGGCATTTCTGTCTTTACAGAGCCATCCTTATTAAGATGTCCTGTAATCAATTTTTCATCTACTCCGGCTGCACGCATTGCACGCCATTTGTAATGATCATGATCAAGCCATGCATTTGCAAGATTACCAAGAGATTTATTTTCATAAATCTCCTGTGGAGAAAGATGATTATGGAAATCGAAAATCGGCTGATTTTCTGCATATTTGTGATATAAGATTTTGGCAGGTTCGCTTTGAAGAATAAAATCTTCATTCATAAAGTTTTTCATATATATTTAGTTACCTCGAATACTAGTATATCACATCTATCATCTTTTGTGTATCAGCCGACCTCAATTCCCCTGTTATCATGACATTTGTTTCTACTTATTAATCATCCAGAATATGTCCGATATGTCGTTTTTCAAAGAACATATCATGATTTGTAAGAACAATGATAATTGCCGCTATTGTAACGAAAATTGTTTCTATACATTTAGTTGGCTGTGTCATTGCAATCTTTTCCTGCATTGCATTTACAAAAAGATGGAAAAGAATACTTGCAAGCATGCTTCGGTCATTCTTTACATAAACCCAGGTTGTGATAAAGCCCATAGGAATTACAGAAACCATAAAGTTTACCATAAACCAGGGATTCATCTGTCTTATTGCAATATGATAGGTTCCAGGAATCCAGAAGAGAGGAAGGTGCCAGATTGCCCAGATAAAACCGAAGATGATTGATTCTTTGAACCAGCTGTGATACTCGGCAATTGAGTCTTCACCGTAACCACGCCAGCCTACTTCTTCAAGAATTGCAGCAAGAGAAATTGTTGCAAAAGCACCAAAAAGTCCAGGACCATCAAATGTAAAGCCTTCAATAACCGAAAACTGATCAAGTGAACCACCAAACAAAACTGATGTAAGAATCGAACAACAGATAATTACCGACATAATCAGAAAGCCGCCAATGATGTACTGTGGCTTAAGCTTCCAGAAGTTAAAAATCTTTCTTCTGAAATCTTTTTTAAGGGCAGTACTTTTTGAAGTAAATACTGTGATGATTGCAAGTGTTGCAGGACTTATAACACCGAGCACCATTCCGATTGAGCAGGTAAGCCCGTCATTAAAAAGAATTGCAAAGAGCCAGAAAGCCCATGTAAAAAGATAAACGAGTGCATAAAAACGTTTTGGTCTATAAATATATTTTGTCTGTGTATTTTGAGTCTGTTCCATAATTTTCTCCTTGTGTATCATGCCGGACTTGATCCAGCAATCTAGATTCCCGTGTTAGGCACGCGAATGACATTGAATTTGTACTTCCGACTTCCAGCCGTTAAGTTCTACAATTAAATCCACCGGTTCAGATGGGTCCTCTAAGTTGCGTTTTCCGACAAGGATTTTTCCATCCGAATCCACAAAGCGTGTAAAGCGTCCGGCATTTTTCAGATAATAATTCTGACCGTCTGCAAAGCAGATTTTTGAAACGGTATGGTTATGATTAAGATCAATTTTTCCTTTAAGTCCGTTTACTTCAACATTCACGTTCGAGTTTGTATTCAACTCAATGTGTCCGCCCGCATTTGTGATAAACACGTTTTTTGCTTTACCGTCAAATTCAATTGCATCAAAGATGATGTCGCGAATCTTCAGATTTTCGAGTTCTGAAGCAAGTTCAATGTCCGCTACAAATTTTTCAGGAATGCGTACAAGAATAAAAAGATTTTCGATTGCCGCAATATCAGATAAATCAGCAGAATGTTTTATAACAACATCCATACGCTTTTTATCTTCAACAATTTTTACCTTAACCTGCTGTGCAATATAGCAGAGCTTGTTTGAGGCAGCGAGCACCTGGATTTTTTCATCCTTTGTTTTTTCGATGATTACTTCGTGGGCTGTACCAACACGAAGATCGATTTTCTTAGGACTGTCCAGGTCGTACTCGGTACGGCTTTCATAAAGAAATTCGTGTTTTGAGATGAGGCTTTTTTCTTCACTTAAAAGTGAATCAAGAGATTCATTGAAAAGTGAGGAAATGGCAATCAGATTTTCAATATCTGGAATTCCGTTGCCACTTTCCCACTTTGTAATTGCCTGACGGCTGACATAGATTTTTTCCGCAAGCTGTTCCTGCGAAATACCCTTTTGCTTTCTGAGTTCTTTCAGTTTGTCCGCAAATGTCATGAGGTCCTCCTTTAATGAGTGTCATCCCGAACGAGTTCCGTCATCCCGAACTCGTTTCGGGATCTTACCCGAATCTTAAAGCCTCAACCTCAATTATAACAGAAACTTTGCATTACAAACATGAAATTTTATGCTACTTATCGTAGCATAAAGCGGTATTTACCTATAAAACGTCAATTTCCTCAGGAATTTCTGCAAATGGACCTGGAATTGTGCTTGTTCCGCGGTGATTTCCAAAGAAATCTTCATTAAAGATGATATCTGTACCATCGCGGTTTTCAAACTTCTGTTCCGGTTCAAAAGCAGCACCAAGAATTGCAGTTGTGATTATGCCTGTCTTGTAGTCTCCAAGGAGTTCTGCAAGATTTGTCTTAAGTTTACCTGCCTTCAAACTGATTTTTGCTTTTGCAGATTTTGAACCAACAAACATATCCTTTTCGTGCTTACAAACTGTTGCTCCGTTGAAATATGCATTTCCGCCAAGCCATACAGGAAGGTGTCCAAAGTGATATTTTGCGAGCGGTCCCATATCAGGTTCGCGGTCCATCATAAAGTTACTGATCCATTCGTCGTAAGTCGGGAAGATGTCGAACGGAGCGGTTCCTACAACCTCGTAATCCGGAGCAGTTGCTGTCTTTTCCTTATCAGTAATCGGTGCAATCTGAGCAAAAATATTGTTGTAGATTCTGTCATCACCATGAAGAATTGTCATAAAGCCGGCAACTTCTGTGCGGTGACGGATGTGATATGGAGTATAGCGAGGTTCACGCTGATCGTTTACGATGCTGTCTACGCCGGAATTGATGAGACCGAACGAACCAAGAATCAGATTGTGAACAACGGCAATACCTTCACTTGGAATAATAATAGAAACCTTTGAAAGCAGCAGATTGTTGTCGATGAGAGTTGGTCCATGCCCTACTTCGATAAATACATCGTTCGAGAACATTGCACCTTGAGCCGGAGTTCTGCCGGCAGGACGCTCGTTGTTGTACATCAGGTTTTGTGTAATACGTGCACCCTGAGCTTCCCAGTCGAGCCAGACACCCATGATACAGTCGTGAATATGATTGCGGCGGATTACAACGTCGATTGCGGCATGCAGTTTAATACCGGCTGTTTCTGCGCCACCAAGCTGCTGAGAATTACAGATGTGGTGAATATGGCAGTCTTCAATCGTAGAGAATACGCCGCCCATACGGCCGACAATACCGGTCTGCTCACAATGGTGAACGTGACATCGGCGCACGGTGTGTGAGCCGATATTTTCTTTTGTCCAGCCGTGATACTGACCGCGGCAAACAGCATCGCGTTCCATCTGAGTCGGGCTCTTAAGAT
>JAEEGL011633077.1_pt1 | contig 11693 bp, 6 predicted proteins | sample 9134231 | NCBI WGS metagenome assembly JAEEGL01 (sample SAMN16246548, study PRJNA631951) | gut metagenome | biome: gut microbiome; feature: rumen; material: fiber-attached | host: Bos | place: Iran: Karaj | collected 2018-10 | reverse complement strand
TATTCAATAATATCAGTTAATCTTACAGTTATCTTATTATTACAAAAATTAACATATTCTTCTTGTGTCATATTACAATGTTTTAATGTCTCATACCATTCAGAAGCTAAATCAAATTGTTTTTCTGTAATTTCTTTTGCATTTTTATTTACATTTTCTAATCTTTCAATTTCATTATATAAAGATTTTTTTCTCCCTCTTAAATTATTAAAACTCTTTGATGAATTTAATGTCTGAAAATTATCATAATGATATGTTTGATTTATATTTTGACTTCTATTAATTGTACTTCTGTTTAAAGAACTATTCATTGCTTGATATTGATTTAATTGTGATATTATATCTACATTATTTTTTTGTTGTTTATATATTGATACTTCTTTTTTATATTTATATAAGTCTTTTTCTATTTTTGTTATTTCTTTTTCTTTTTTAGTTAATGCTAATTTTAAAGTTTTAATATGTTCTGTCAATTTTTTATTTATATCTTTATATATTTGAAGATTTTCATTTATTTTAATTATTATTTCTGAAGGATTAGCAATAAATATTTCATTTAAATTATTTTTATTTTTTGATTTATATAAAGAAATTTTTTTATTTAGATTTTGTATTATATTTTCCTTTTCAATAATTATATTATCAAACATAAAAATTTTACTATTTGCAATTTCAATATCATTTTTATATTTATTAATTTGAGAAACTGATTTTAATAATTTATTATTTTCTTTTTTTAAATCTGATATTTGCTCTAATAAAATTTGATTTTCTTGTTGGCTTTTTTCAATAAAAAAATCTACTTTTTTATCTATTGTAGATTTTTTGAAAAATGTTTGAATAATTTCTTTATTTATTTGAAGATTTTGAAGAAGATCTTTATTTTCTTTTTTCAAATATTTAAATTGTTCTTCTAGTTGATGATATGAATCTGCATATTGATTTAATAATTTTATTGCTGTTTCTGTGTTATGATATTTTTCATTATTTTTAAACATTAGTTTTTATTTAATTATTTTTTAATTAATCAGTATTAATTATATTATAGAAAATTGAAGTTTATCTTCAATAAATTAATTAAATTTTTTGATATATAAATTACAAAAAAATAAACAAAAATAATTAAAAAATTTCACATTTATTATTGTCATTATCTTTATTATCTCTTCTATCCAAGTCAGGATTAACATTAAGAATATCTCTGTTTAATAAAATATCCTCAATATCATCTTTCATATTACCAAATAAAATGTTTGACCCTTTTTCAACATTATATTCATATTTATTAATTAATTTATCCATATATTTATAATTATTAATAATTTCTTCAGGTAAAAATTTCTTACAAAGATTACAAATAATATCTTCCCCTTTTTTATTATTACAATTACAATTATCTAATTTTGATAATAAAATAGTAATACTATAATTACTTTTAACTCTTTTTTTTTGAGAAAATCTATAAGGATCAATTTCTTTTTTAGTAAAAACAATTTTATCATCATCTTTCCCAATAAAAGCAGTATTAAAAGCAACTCTACCTAAACTTTTCTTTTTTATAGTATATTTATGAAATAACTCAACTAAAATATCACCTTTAACAATTTGATCTAATTTATGTTTATTAAAATTTATTTCTTTATCTTGTAAAACATAAGCAGTATTATCCTCAAATGATTGAATTTGACAATTTCTTTCAAAAATATTATAACAAGGAGTATATTTAGTAATTTCATCATAAGGAATACAAGAAATATTAATTCCAGTAATTCTTCTAACATAAGGAAAAGATATTTGAATCTCTTTATTAATTATATGATAAAAATATTCAACATATCTTTTTTGAGAAGGATTAGTTACACCTAAACCTTTATTAAATCTTTTTAAAGAATAATATGCAAAAACATCACTAATTTTATTAAATCTTCCTGAAAAAAGTAAATAACAACAAATTAAAGTTCCAGTTCTTCCTTTTCCTGCATTACAATTAATAACTATAATATGATTTATCTCTTCTAATAAATAATTATGAATTATTTCAATTAATTCAAATAAAATTTCAAATGGTGGTGAATGATGGTCTAACCAATCATTACTTTCTATTACTTTATTAAATTTTTCTATTTGATATTTGTATCCTGATACATTTAAAATTAAATAATTGTTTTTGTGTTTTTGATTTAAAAAATCGGCAACATCGTCTAAATTATTTCTATATAGTGATGTTATTCCTGTTGCTGGAAATGCCATTGCTATTATTCTTGGTGTTATATATGATAAATCTAAATTAAAATTTTCATCTATGTATCTTCTCTTTTCACCACTTACTATTGTTCTTATGTAATTCATATTTTTTTTTGTAAATTAAATATTATTTTTTAATCAATTTATTGAGTAAATAGTTTTTTATTTTTATTTTATATTTTTTTTAAAAAATAATTTTAAATTTTCAAAAAATATTTTAAATATTATAACATATAATTACAGTAATAGGAATATATTATTAAAATAATTAGAATTCAAAATATAAGAATTGAAATCATAATTTGGTTAAAAAAAAATAAAATAGAAAAAAATTTAAAATATCCATATGATAATAGAATTAAATATATATTAAAAAATCTCATACTATAAACAAAAGAAATAATTATTATTAAAATCAATGGCAACTCCAAATTCAAAAAGTATATTAAAAAATTAATCCATTAGCAACATCATCTTCAAAAAAATTATCAATTCAAGATTTAGAAAATGATAATGAAGGAATTATTAAAGGTTTATATGGTTCTTTTGACATTTCTAGTACTAAAAATTCATTATATAAATATAGAAGATCAAGACCAACAATTTTTTTATCTGAAATAAAATTAAATAATAAATCACAAAGATTTGATGCTTTTGGTAATAAAATATTAAAAAATTCAAAACGTCATAAAGTAAGTTTTATTGATCAAGTTTCAAGAGAAAGAATTGCAGAAAATATATTAATAGAAAGTTCTTATTATATTGAAAAACAAAATGAGATAAAACAAAAAGAAAGTATATGTAAATGTGATTTTTGTAAATTATTTTAATTGATATATAATATATATTATTTATGAATTAATTTAGATATTTAAAATATTATTTCATTAAAAACGAAATAATTTAAAAATAAAAATTTTCCAGTAATTAATTTTTTTTTAATGTAAATAAAAATTTTTATGAGTAAATAATATAAATTATTTTATAGAAAATAAAACTTTTTTTATACAATTTGTTTTAAATTGAATTATAGGAAAAACTAAAATAATACAAATATATATATTCAAATGACACAACAAATCATTCATCAATAATAAAATCATATAATTTTGATTATAACAATAAAAATATAAGATTAACAATTGTATAAATGTAACTGAAAATGAATCAAATGAAAATTATAATTATTCACCTTGTAAAAATAATATAATTAATTTATTCTTTAGTAAAAGCAATTAATGATATATCAATATTGAGAAGACCAACATAAAATTATATTAATAATATAAAAACAATTTATGAACCAGATAAACAACAATTAATAGAAGAAAATAGAGAATATAATGAATAAGAAAAAAATAAATTAACTGATAAAATATTATTTTTAGATAATAAAGTAAAAGTATTACAAGATCAAATAAATTAGATAGTAAAGCAATGATATTACAATTTAATTTTAACATCAAAAAATATTAACAAAAGAAAAAGATAAATTCAATTATTAGTTAATAAAAATTCAGAATTCACATAATGTAATGAAGAATTAATAAATAAATTAAATAAATATTTAGATATAATAAATGATACTAAAATAAATTTAGGTGCTCAAATTTCAAATCTTGAGTATGAAAATAATTGATTAAAAAAAGAAAATGATAATATGAAATATTTTTATGAAAATAAAATAAAATATTATGAAAATAATTTAGAAGATAAAAAAAATAAAATTTATGGATATGAAAATTATATTCAAGAATTAAAAAATAATTATGATAAATCAAAAGAATCATTTAAAAAAATAATGGATGAAAGAGAAATAGATATTAAAAAATGAATTGATAATAATCAAATTGATTTAGATAGATTATCAAAATTAAATATTAATTATAAAAATCAAATTGCTCAATTAAATAAAGAAAAAAGTAATTTAATAAAACAAAATGAGGAACAAAAATTCAAAATTTACAAAATTCATTAGATAAATTTAATAAAGAATGAAAACAACTTTATAAACAAAAAACTATTACAGAAGAAAAATTAGATAAATTTGAAAGAGAAGATTTTAAAAATAGTAATGATGCACTTAACATATGGAAAATTTAAAAAAGTAAATATTTTGTCAAGATAAAATATTATTTATTTTTTTATTTTTTTAAAATAAGTAAGTGTATTTATATTAAAAGTAATATTAAATGTTTAAAAAAAGATTTCAAATAAGTAAAATAATATATTAATTATTCTTTAAATTTAATTTTATATTTTCAAAAATAAAAGAAAATAATATTTTTAAAATTAAAAAAAAATAAAAATTTCATTTATCCTTTTTGAAAAACAATAATATAAAAATAATTAATAAATTAACAGATTTGAAATAAATAAAAATATTAATAAATAAAATAGTTATATTTTTAAAACATTTCAAATTATAATTAATAACAATATAAATATGTTTTTAAATATTAATTTTTTCTAATTTTAAAAATTGTATTGTATGGAAAAAACAAGTAAAATAACTTCAAAAAATTCAAAAGAAATAAACAATAATGTAAATTCTCTTAATGATTTATATAACATTACTGAATTAATGAATATTGAAGAAGAATATTCAGAATGGATGAATAGTATATATAAAGACTTATATAAACGATTCTATAAAAAAGCGTTAAATGAAAACAAAATTAATTCTAAAAAATTTACAATTGAACCTTATTATTCTAAAATCCTCTTATTAAAAATTAAGATTATATTGAAAATAATTGAGAAAAAATTGAATAAATATAACTTTTATAACAATGAGAATAATACTATGAATAAACATAAAAAACATACTAAAAAATATTTAAAAATCATATTTGATGAATTATTAATAGTAATTTCAAACATTCATCCAGATTTAAATGATAAAATTGTTATTAAAGAAAAATTAAATAAAATTGATATAATAATTAATTATTTCTTTGAATATTTCTATTTTTTAATTCTGTTCTATAAAAAATGTAAAAGAATTGATAAATCTATTTCAATTATAATTATATCATTAAATTTTTCTAAGGAAGTTTTACCAATTATTAAAAATTCAAAAACATTAAATATAATTGCAAAAATTTATCTATGTTTTTCAAAGATTTTTATTCTTAATCGAGATTATGAAAATGCAATATTAATTTTAGAAAAATCAATGAATATATGTTTAAGGGAATTATTTTATTATTCAAATATGATATTTACATTAGATAATTATTTATTAAAGTATGATAATAAAATTTCAAATAATATTTATACAAATGTTGTTTTAATTTTTCTTTACAGAGGAATATGTAAAGAGAATGAAGGATATATAAAAAAAGCTATTAAAAGTTATATACAATGCAAATGGTTTATAAATCAAATTGTGACATATGACAATTCTTATTTAAAAACTATGATAAATATTTTATTATCAAAATTAAAATTAAGAGGTTTTATGTATGAAGATGCAATAGATTTTATTAAATTGAAATTAAAAGATTATAATTATGAAAAAAAAAATAAGCAAAAAAAAACAATATATAATGAAGTAGAAATAAATTCTATTCCTCTTGGATATTATTTTGATGAAAATAAATATAAAAATATAATAGATAAAATAAATATAATTAATAATATACCTGAAATAGATACATCAGATAATAATAAATTATTTCCATCACAAAAAAAGAAAAAAAAAGATTTTTTACTTTCAAACATGAGATTATTAGAAGCTTATTTAAGTAAAGACTTTAAAGGAATAATTGAAAATATGAAACAAATAAAATTATTTGATTTAGATTATTCAACAAGAGATAAAATCCAAAAAGAATTTAATAGAAGAATGTTTTTAAAAAGTTTCAAAGAAAAAAAAAATAAATCTCAAATATTATCAATATCTCAATTTGAAAATAAATATTATTGTAAAAATTCATTTAGAGATTTATCAAACGAGAAAAACAATAAAATCAATATAAATGAAAATAAAAAAAATTTTACTAATATAACTTCAAAAATTTTTTCAAATTCTTTTTTATATAAATTAAAAAAAGATAACGTTAAAAAAATAAAATGTAAAAGATCAAGTAATTCATTCATACAAACAAGACAAATTCATTCTGCATTTACTAGATTAACAGGTAAGAGTAATGGCTCACCTATTAATAGATATATTTATGAAGATCAAAGTAATAAAACTATGATATATTTTAATAAAAAATATAGAAATAAAATTAATTATATAAAAGAATTAAGTGATAGAGAAATTAAATTTCAAAAAGATTTATTATCACTTAAAAAAATTCCTAAAGAAAATATTCCCATTTATAATAAATTTTTATGTGAAAAAAAAGCAAATTATACTTTTGAAAAATTATTATTATTTTCTTCTATTAAAGGCCAACATTTTTATTTAAATGATAAATATTCTGATGATGAATTTAAAGAAATTAAAAAAGAATTATTATTAAAAAATTGTATCATTAAATCTTTAACTGATAAAGCCTTTTTAAATTATAAACAACAAATAATTCATAAAAAGCAAAAATTAAACAAAAATTGTAATAATAAAAATAATTATCATTATTATAATAATATAAATAATAATAATATGATTGAATCATTTTGTAATGAAGATATAATAAAACAGAATAAATCAACTCTTTTTCAATTAGATCAAAAGATTCATAATATTGATAAAATGAAAAAATTAACTAAAGAAAAGGAAAAAAATATAGAAAAATTGTTTAATAAAAGAAAAAATAATAAAAAAGAAAATAAAATTAAATTAATAAGGTCTGGAAGTACATTTATTATAAGAAAAGAAAATACAAATTTTGATTTAAATAATTTTATACATTCAATATTATTTCAAAATAGCAATTAATTTATCTATAATAAATATCATATATATTTATAAAATAATATTAAATTTTATTTAAATCTACTTTTGTTTTAATTTGATGAGAAACAGTTGGTAAAAATTTATTTAAATTATTTTCATTTATATCAGAATGTATCTTTTTTTTAAATAAAAATTTTTCGTTTTCTAATTTTTTTTTTTTTAATGAAATATGTAAATTTTTAATATTACAATTTTTATGTTTATTTTCTATTTTTATATTTTTTATAACAAATAATCCAGGATCAATTGTAGTTTTTCTTCTTTTAGCATAATTATAAATATTTACTTCATCAACAGAATTATTTTTTATTTTAGGATATTTTTTTTTTAATCTAGTCATTTTTATTGAAAAAACATTATCGTTAATATTAAACCCATGAATTGATTTTTGAGAAATATTAACTGAATAACTTTGTTTTTTATTTTTTAAACTATTATTCATTATAGAATTTGAATATACAAAGTTATTTATTATTTTACAATGATTTTTATTAGAATAAATTACAGATTTATTTAGGATTTTTTTTGTTTGACATTCTTTAATTGTTTCTTGACTATTTAATCTTTTTCTAAATTCATATAGTAAATCAATATTATTTATTTTACAATTGTCTTTCATACTTGATACTCTTAATAATTTATTTTTTTGTAGATATATATTTCTTGTTTTTAAATAATAATATTTTTCTGGTTCTAGACAAATTTTATTTTTACTATTTCTTTCATTTATTTTTATTTTTGTTATCCTAATTCTATCAGTATAATCTTTTTGTTTTATTTTTTTTTTTAACTTTATTTCTTGTGATACTTTTAAAAAAGGTTCTAATGCTCTTTTGATATTTTGATTTGTAAAACTTATTGTATCTGTTTGAACCCAATTTGAAGTTATATTTAAATTATTATTTGACATTTTTTTTTTAGAATTAATTTCATTTTAATTTAATTTTAATAATAAAAATATTATATTCTCTAAAAATAAATTACTTTTAATTTTTGTCCTATCCCTTTTTTTATTTTTTTTAATATATAAGGAATTAAAAAAATAATTAACTTTAATGAACCTTAAAAATAGTGAAGAATTCATAAAAGATGTAAAAAATTCAAAATGGATAAACTCATCAAATTGGAAAAAGATAGTTGAACAATTTTTATTATATTTAAATAGTAATGTATTAATTGGTAATATTTCATATCATTTAAAAGATGAAGAAGAAAATAATTATAATTCCCAGTCAAATCAAACTAACTATTACCAATTTGATTCAGATTATATTTCTACAAATTATTCTTCAAAAGATTTCCCAATAAATTCTACAGATGAAATTTTCAATTATGGTATTTTTGAAAATGCAAATATAAATAATATATCTTCTGATGAAGATAATATATCAAAAGAATTATATTTCAAATTTAAATCCATTCCAGAATATGATTTAAGAATAGAAGTTTTGAATATATTTATGGAATTATTTGATATTGAATATACATTGACCTATTAAAAAACAAAAGTTGAAAGATATTTATAATATTAAATTATCTATTTATTTCCCTTTTTCCCATATAACTATTTTAATTAATTAAATTATATAAATTTTAAATAAAAAATAATTATTTTTTTTAAACATTTTGAAGAGTAACATATCCTTTATTTCTTTCTAAATAATAAGGATCATTCCCATAAAATTTCAAAGAAATCCATTGAAAAAAATCACTTCCCATAACTTCACAAAAACTTTTAAATTGATTTTTTTCAAAATAAGGTGACATTTCCCAATTTTCAAATTGTTTTTTATCAATAGTTGTTTGATTATTAAGTAACATTAAAGTTTGTTTATAAAAAAGTGTTCCAATACTAATAGTCATAGCTAAAGCACATAACAATCCAATAACAATATTAATAGGTCCCCACATATAATAAATTAAAGTAAAAGGACTTTTAACTTTAATATTATTTGGAATATTATTTTTAATTGTAGTATCAGTATTCAAAAATTGTAAAAATAGGAAAATAAAACCAAAAAAATCACCAATAGTAGAAAAAAATAAAAATTGATAAAAATTCTTTTGATTATAATATCCAACACAATTTGCAATCCAAGGACAATGATGATCCATTTTTAAAGTACATTTTTTACATATTTTACAATGATGTGCTCTTATTGGTCTTTGATTATTACATTTTTTACAAAAATTTTCTCTATTTTGTTCTTTTTCATTTGCAATTATTTGATTAAATGGTATTGGGACATATCCTGGATTTGTAAACATACTTTTTAAATGAGTTATTATTGTTAATATTGAAAATGGTTCAAATAAAAATAAACTTATCATTCTTAAAAAATTATTTGATGATGAATTAAATATAATGTAATAATTCATTGTAAATATTACTTCTATTATTATTAAATATACTGGGATTATTGGAATTATATGAGGGATTTTTTCTTTAAATGAGAGATTTGCATACATTTTGTTAATTTTTTTTTTTTGAGAATTGTTTATTTTTTTTTTTTGATTTTTTTATTTACTTTTTTTTAATAATTTTTTTAATATATTTTTTTATATATTATTTAAATATGGATAATAATGAAAATCTTGATAATCTTCAATATGATTTCCCAGAAATTTCTCAAAATGAAAAATTTGCTTTATTTGATAAATTAAAAAATGATAATACTCAAGATATGAATTTTGATCAATATAGAAATAAAGTTTATAAAGATTTAAGTTCATTAGAAACTGATATAATATCAAGTTTATCAAAACATGATAAAGAATTTATGGAAATGTTTAAAAATTTTGAAGAAAGTGATGAAATTTTAAATACATTAGAATCAAATTTATTAACATTTAAAGATAAATTAAGTGGAATAAACAATGATATGAAAATCCTTCAAACAAAAAGTACAGAAATTTCAACAAAATTAAAAAATAGGAAAGAATTTGAAGAAGAATTATTTCGTTTATTAGATTCAATAATTTTAGCTCCAGATTTTTTAAATGATATAATTAGTAAAGATATTGATGATGAATTTGTAAATAAAATAAATAAATTAGAACAAAAATTACAAACATTTATTGGAGGTGATTTACCAGAATCAACAGCAATAAATGAAATAATTCCTGAAATAAGAAAAACTTTAGCAAAAGTATGTTCTAAAATATATTCTCATATATTAAATACTTTTTTAATGTTAAATAAACCTGGAACTAATATTCAAATAATTCAAAAAAATGTATTTCTAAAATTAAAAGGTTTAGTTGTTTTTATTAAGAAACATGCACCTTCAATGTATACTGAATTAATAAATAAATATGTTGCTTTAATGGAAAAAATTTATTCTAATTCAACTACAAAATATTGTTCAGAATTAAGTAAATTATTAAATGATAAAATTGATAAATTTTCATTAACTGCTTCTGAAGAATTAAATAAAGATTTCTTTCATTTAGTTAGTAAAAGAAAAAGTGAATCAATAAATAATATTGAAAAAGAATCAATAATTCCTATTTATGCAATTAGTAAAAAAGAAACATATTATTATGAACAAATTTTTCAATCTTTAAATAAATTTTTAATGGATTTAATTACTTGGGAAGTTTTATTCTTTAATGATTTTTTTGATATGGGAATTCAACAATCTGCAGTTTATCTTAATAATATATATAAAAATTCAGTAAATACAATTTATGAATATACTCAAAGAAATTTAATAGGAAAAAATAATGATTATTTTGCAATATCATTAATGATTATAATTAATTTTGAACAAAAAAAATTAATGGAAAAATTAAATTTAAATCATTTAGATTTTTATTTTTATGAAATTAATAAATTACTTTGGCCTAAATTTGATCAAATTTATAAAGCAACAAGTGAACAAATATTTAAAGTAAATATGAAAAATAATAAATTATTTACAAATGGAATTCATAGTGTAACACATAAATTAGGAGAATTTCTTTCAATGATTAATTTAATTAGTAAACAAACTACAAATACTCCAATGATTTTTGCTAAATTAAAAGAAATTCAAAATTTATTTAATCAATTTTTTTATGAATTAACAGAAACTATGAAATTTAATAATAATAATGAAAGAGAAGAAATGGTTACAATATTTTTTATTAATAATATATATTATCTTCTTGTTAAATTAAAAGATTTTGATGCAATGAAAGAAGAAAATGATCCTCAATCATTTGATAAAATTTTAAATAATAAAAGAGAAACTTATTTAAATATTCTTATTAAAAAACATTTTGATGAAATAAATAAATTATTACAAAGATGTATAAATAAAAATAATCAAGTAAATGGTGTAACATTTTTAGAAAATGAAGTTAAAAAATTAACTAAAAATGAATTGAAAACTGTAGCACAACATTTTAATAATAAATATAGAGATATTTTAAATGCTGTTAAAAAAGATATTTATTCAAGTATAAAAGATTCTGAAAATGCTAAAACTACTTATACAAAATTTTTAAGTGAATTATTAACTAGATATGCATCTTTTGTTGATTTATTAAGAATGAC
>JAEEGL010354613.1_pt1 | contig 11693 bp, 11 predicted proteins | sample 9134231 | NCBI WGS metagenome assembly JAEEGL01 (sample SAMN16246548, study PRJNA631951) | gut metagenome | biome: gut microbiome; feature: rumen; material: fiber-attached | host: Bos | place: Iran: Karaj | collected 2018-10 | reverse complement strand
GTTGGTGTAGGTGTAGGTGTCGGCGTCGGCGTTGGTGTCGGCGTCGGAGTTGGTGTCGGCGTCGGAGTTGGTGTCGGCGTCGGAGTTGGTGTAGGTGTCGGCGTCGGAGTTGGTGTAGGTGTAGGTGTCGGCGTCGGCGTTGGTGTCGGCGTCGGAGTTGGTGTAGGTGTAGGTGTCGGCGTCGGTGTAGGTGTCGGCGTCGGCGTTGGTGTAGGTGTAGGTGTAGGTGTCGGCGTTGGTGTAGGTGTCGGCGTCGGAGTCGGTGTCGGCGTTGGTGTAGCTGTAGGTGTTGGTGTAGGTGTAGCTGTAGGTGTTGGAGTTGGTGTTGGCGTAGGTTCGTCACCTAAGAACATCAAATAATCAAACTCTACCATATTAAATTGCGTACCTTTCGGTAATCTTGAATTACCGAATTCATCAACAAATTTTACAGCTACAGCTCTTTCCATATTTAATGTTGAATTTTCAATAATTTCTTCTAATGTTTTTCCTGTTGTATCATATCCCGGGTTAACATCAAAAGCACCATATTCATAAGATTGACCGCCTATTTCCTGAGGTGCTGCAAAAATATGAAGGTTATTATAAGCTAATTGTCTCATAATTTCTGTTGCAACCATTCTTGAACTTGCGGTATCCGCTCTTAATACACATTTTCCTGATGATTCATCAACTTCTGAGAATCTATGACCTATCACAGGATCAACAAAATATTGGAGAGCTGAAGTTAAATCTATAATCTCACCCGGATTAATTGAATAGTTTGTACCGGATGTTCCTTGGATTTCATGAACCATATAGTTTCTTTCGCCATCAAATCCGACAGGATATAATTGCCAAGTTACTCCCAAATCATATCCGTTCTGTCCGTTTGCATTTACAATTGATGCTGCTCCATCTTCGTGTGAATGAGCGGTTATAACTTTAGGAAGTTTTATATTTTCAAGTACGGGACCAGCCAATGCAATTCTTGTTAAGTCAGTAATATTTGCATCTACATTTCCTGCTTCCGTATCTTCTTCAAACAAATGAGAATTATCAGGGTCTTGTGCAATTTTACTTGCTATCATTCTTATGTCTGCTGCCGTTAATTCTTCTCCATCAGTAGCTTTATAAGCAACTTCAATTAATTCTTGAAGTGTTGAGAATGTTGTTACACCATCTGCATTTGCAGGATTTACACTTGCTGTTTCCATTGTAGGAAGAATTGTTCTTTGGATATAACCAAAACGCTGTTGTCTGTTTGGTGCTTGCTCAAATGTAACTTCTCGAGGAATAATTATATGTGAAGGTAATCCTTCAATCGTTGATAAGTTAACATTTGAAACCACGCTAAAATCTAATTCTTTTCCAAAATGTTCTACCAAAGCAGGGTTTGCATTAATAATTTCTGCTACACATTTATTTCTGTATGATTCTTGTTCTTCAATTGTTGTTGCAGCATCAATATAGTAAAAAGCTCTGTCAACAATTTCACCTAATGTACATGTTTTATGAGGATCTTCTGTAGGATTGCTGGCAACGATTTCAACTATATTGTCACCACCGTCTCCATAAATTGATGGAATTGTAACTCTTGTTATATCATTACGAAAATAGAATGCACTAACTGCCGGAATCGTTCTTTCTGAATCCTGTATAGGGTTAATAGGTGAATTATCATATATTCCATTTGGTGGAGTTTGTGATCTTTCTGCTAATGCCGGGGCAGACACTGCAGCTGTTGCAGTTACCGCTGCTAGCAATGCCGAAGCAACTCTTGCTCCTCCGGATAGTTTTTTTTCTTGAATTTCCTCTGTTCCAAAACTTGGACGAAGTGCAGTAGAATTTTGCTTAAAATTTTGCATATTTTTAACTGTATATGCCTGAATTGGAGTAACTTTCATCTAATTCCCTTTCTCTTAATTAAGGTCTCTCTATTGGTCATGTCAAAAATCCTAAAAAAAAAATTTGCCATGACCATAAAAAATATTAATTTTTCTCGTAACAATTGTTACAATCAAACAAATCAACAATTAAATATAATAGAAAAATAAAAATAGCATATAATATAATTAAATATATAGGAGTTTTTATGAGTGAATTAGAAAATATGTTAAACGGAGAATGGTATAAAGCCACTGACAAAGAACTTTTGAAACTCAGAGATAAAGCAAGAGAACTCATTTTTAAATATAATAATCTGCCTACGAATGGTTATAAGGAACATAACAAACTCCTTAAAAAACTGTTCAAAAAATGTGATTCAAAAGCCTTTATTGAAGCACCTCTGAGGTGTGACTACGGTTTTAACGTTTCTGTCGGAAAAAATTTCTACGCAAATTATAATTTAGTTCTTCTTGACAGCGGAAAAATAACAATAGGGGATAATGTAATGATTGCCCCAAATGTTTCTTTTTATACCGTTGATCACCCAATCCATCCTTCGGACAGAAGTACTTATCTTGAACAGTCAAAACCCATAACAATAGAAAACAACGTCTGGATTGGCGGAAATGTTGTTATCTTAAAAGGAGTAACAATAGGAGAAAACTCCGTCATAGGTGCAGGAAGCGTTGTCACGAAAAATATACCAAAAAACTCTTTGGCTTTCGGAAATCCTTGCAAGGTAGTGCGCAAAATCACTTCAAAAGACAGACTTTAGTCTTCTAATGTCGGAGGCTTTTGGAGATACCATTCTTTCTTTTCAACCTGAACAGGAGGTTGTTGAAGATACCATTCTTTATCTTCAAGTTGAACGGGACGGTATGGATCATACATCAAATCACGCTGCCACTGTGCCAAAGGACGGGGTCTGTCCCATTTTTCACGATATTTTGAATTTGCAATAGTTGTACCATGCATTGATTTATCTTGGACAGCATAATAGTTACCTAAATCTCTGATTTTCAGATGGCGGAACGATATTTTATTTTGGCAGTCGGGAATTTCAATATCTGCACAAGTACCGATATAATATTCCTTTTCAGGTATTAACTTATTAAGCCGCTTTGTCATTTCCGGTGAAGCTAAATCAAGTTCATAAACTCCGCCCAAATTTAATATTGCATCTTTTTTGATTAAAACTTCGGCTGATCTTGGAATAGGATAATTCGGGGTTCGATTCGTATAATCATCATAAGGTGCAACTTTTATGCCATATAATGCATTACTTTTAACATAGTAACCTTTTTTCTCCGGGGCTTTCCTTATTTCAAGATATACAGGAGTATTATCATCAATCCAGTCACTCGGAATTTTTAAATCTCCCTGAGGTCCGACAGTTACTGTTGCACTATCACCTTTAAATCTAAAAATATCCTCAATTAAATCATTGTCCATTCCAAAATATATATGAGCATAATCTTCATTGTTCTTAGGACTGTTACCTAACACTAAAACGGTTGAAGAACTTGCATAGACTTCTTTATTTCTCGGTAAATATTTACCTTTTACCGCAACAACTGAAGGATCCGGCTCAGTTTTTTGTATTTCCGGTGTTTTTAAATCACAATTTACTACATAAGTACGCTCTCTATGTAGTATAGGTGTTATATGAATAGGTGGTATAATCATAATTATTTTTCCTCTCTGGGTACACAAAAAAATTAATGTCCGAACATAATTTTTTTTGTTATCTTCGAACATTAATTTTTTATACTATTATATATTATTTAAAATATGCAAGCCTGAACACGTTTTTCAACACGATCTTTGCCTAAAAGTTCAATAATAACACCAAGGTCAGCACCATGAATTCTTCCTGTGATTGCCGCTCTCAATGCCCACATTGATTCTTTCGGTTTGATACCGTATTTTTCCTTGAAATAAGTTCTTATATCAGCAAGCTGTTCGTGAAGTTTTTCGGGGTTATCAAATGCCCAGTCCTTGATTTGTTCTGAAATATATTTTAAAACCATCTGAGAGTTTTCTGTTTTGATAACCTTATCCATTACATCATCCTCAAATTCGACACCTTCTCCAAAGAAGTATTTAACATCGTTTGTGAGTTCTGAAAGAACTGAAATAGGCTCTCTTGTCGAAGCTATCATCTTTTCAAGCTGAGGTCTTGTGTATGAATTTAAGTCATAGCAGGAAATAAACGGAATAGCCAAATCCGTCAATTTTGAAATATCCATTCTTTTTATATATTGACCGTTCATCCAGTTCAATTTGTCATATTCAAAAATTGAATTTGATGATGAAATTTCTGTGAGTCTGAAATCCTGTGCAATTTCTTCAAGTGTTTTGATTTCAACACCATCAGATGGTGACCAGCCGAGAAGTGCAACAAAGTTAAGAAGTGCTTCAGTTAAATAACCCTTTTCAACGAATTCGGAAACAGCAGTTGCACCGTGACGTTTTGAAAGTTTACTTCTGTCAGGAGCAAGAATCATTCCAAGGTGTGCAAACTCAGGAACTTGTGCACCTAATGCTTTATAAATCATAATTTGTTTTGCAGTGTTTGCAATATGGTCTTCACCTCTGATTATGTGAGTCATTTTCATTTCCATATCGTCAACAACAACAGCAAAGTTATATGTTGGAGTGTTGTTTGATTTCATAATGACAAAGTCACCGATTAAAGCGTTATCAAAATGCAAATCACCTTTAACGAGATCGTGGAAGTTTGTTTCTCCCTCGGGAACTCTGAAACGAATTGCGGGTACTCTGCCTTCTGCTCTGAATTTAGCTTTTTCTTCTTCTGTTAAATTAGCGCAGCGGCGAGAATACATATGAGGCTTTTTATTCTTTATTGATTCTTCTTTTTCAGCCTCAAGTTCTTCAGGTGTACAGAAACATTCATAAGCCCAGCCCGATTCAAGAAGTTTTTTTGCATATTTCGGGTAAATATCAAATCTTTCGGATTGCTGATAAGGACCATAATTACCACCCACATCAGGACCTTCGTCCCAGTTTAGTCCCAACGCCTTTAAACTGTCATAAATATTTTGAGTATATTCGGTATTTGAACGCTCCAAATCCGTATCTTCAATTCTCAAAATAAATTTACCGTTATTTTTTCTTGCAAAAAGGTAGTTAAACAATGCCGTTCTTGCAGTACCGATATGCAAATTACCGCTTGGTGACGGTGCAATTCTGACTCTTATATCACTCATGTTTTTCTCCAATCATTTTACTTTTAACATATTTTTATTTTATATCAAAAAAAAGAGATGACACATTTTATCATCTCTTTTTTTATATTTTTTCAATTTATTTTAAACTAAAACATCAAACAAATGACAAACATTGCCTTCCATACCTTTGTCATAGTATCTGACAATATAATTTTTTATAGCATTGGAATATTCTGCCATTGTTGAATTTGTACTAACACCCATATTGCCATTTACATGGTCAAATGCCTTTCTGCCGGTTTCGGTCAGTTTTTTTTCTGCATCAAAGCAGCCGGGGTTATATTCTACCATACTTCTTCCTGAAACAGGGCGAAGCGGTTTTAGAGTTGGAACATTAAGTTCTTTTCCTGCTGCGTTATATGCTGAATTTATTGTCTGAGCAATTTCTGATGCGGTTGAATTCACAACTCTTTTATTAGGACTAACATAAACTCTTCTACCTGAAAAACTGATACTATTTAATAATAACATTTTATATTCCTCATTTTAAAAACGTAGTTATTAAATAATGCAGAAAAAATAAAATTGCTTTTATTAACAAAATTTACCTTATTATTTTTTAACATTTGCATTTTTTTCTTGAAGTGATACTATGGTAGCACTATTATAAATTTGTTATGCTCTAAAGAGTTGTAAAGAGCAGACAAATCAAAGACTTACCCACCGAATGAGTCAGAAAAATAAAAAAGGAAAAAAGAATGGCAATTAACTTACAAAACAAAGGTGAAATAATAAAGAAATTCGGCGAAAATGCTAAAGATTCAGGAAACATCAAAGTTCAGATAGCACTTTTGAGCGAAAAAATTTCACAATTAACAGAACACCTCAAAACTAATGCTAAAGACTTTCAGGGCAAAAGAGGTTTGTTGATGATGGTCGGAAGAAGAAAAAGACTTCTCTCTTACCTCAAAGACAAAAACCTGGAAGAATACAGAACAATAATTAAGAAATTAAATATCAGAAAATAGTTACTAAAAATCCGGTTTTAAAGCCGGATTTTTTATTATATTTGACGTTAATATCTGTTTATCGTATGCTTTTATAAACGTCATGAATTAAGAAAGGTGAAAGTAAATGAGCTCAAAGAAATACTTATTCACATCTGAATCGGTAACAGAGGGACACCCCGACAAAGTTTGCGACCAAATTTCAGATGCGATTTTGGACGAATTTTTAACAAAAGACAATAAATCAAGAGTTGCTGCAGAAACTGCAGTTACAACAGGTGTTGTTTTTGTTTGCGGCGAAATTACCGCTAACTGCTATGTTGATATCCCCCACGTAGTCAGAAGAACAATCGAAAATATCGGTTATACGGGAACATCATCGGGCGGTTTTGACAGCAAAAACTGTGCTGTTTTAACAAGTATCGATGAACAATCAACAGACATCGCAGGCGGTGTTAACAAAGCATTTGAAACAAGAGACAACAACGCAAGCACTTCTATTGATGAAACATCAAACATCGGAGCAGGTGATCAGGGTATTATGTTTGGTTTTGCTTGCAACGAAACCAAAGAATATATGCCTCTTCCAATCAGCTTGGCGCACAAACTATCATACAGATTAGCAGAAGTCAGAAAACAGGGCATTTTGAAATATTTAAGACCTGACGGAAAATCACAGGTTACTGTTGAATATGTTGACAATAAACCCGTCAGAATTGATACTATCGTTATTTCAACACAGCACGATGATGAAATCAACGGCACAATTGATAACAAAGCAATTCAGGAAATCATAAGAAACGATATCATTGAACACGTTATCAAACCCGTTTTTGAAAACTATGACATTAAACCTGATGCTTCAACAAAATATTTAATCAACCCTTCAGGAAGATTTGTTATAGGTGGACCTCAGGGTGATGCAGGTTTAACAGGAAGAAAAATCATCGTTGATACATATGGTGGCTATTCAAGACACGGCGGCGGAGCTTTCTCAGGTAAAGACCCAACAAAAGTTGACCGTTCAGCAGCTTATGCAGCAAGATATGTTGCAAAAAATATCGTTGCAGCAGGCTTAGCAGATAAATGTGAACTTGAATTAGGCTATGCTATCGGTGTTGCACAACCTGTTTCAATTATGGTTGATACCTTCGGCACAGGTAAAATTTCAGATGATGAAATCACAAAACTTGTCGAAAAGAACTTCGATTTAAGACCTATTGCAATTATTAACCAATTCGATATGAGAAACCTTCCGACTAAAAACGGCGGAGCTTTCTATCAAAAATTAGCCGCATACGGTCATATGGGAAGAACTGATATTGATGTTCCTTGGGAACACACAGACAAAGCTGCATTGTTAAAAGAGCAAGCTGCTTCTATCTGCGGTTAATAAAATAAATATAATAATAAAAAACGCTGAGTTTAAACTCGGCGTTTTTTAATTATTCTTAATCAAAAAAAATTTTAGTGTTGATTACAAAAATATTTGATATAGAATAAAAATATACTGATAAGAGTATGCGGTGGCATGTCGTAATACTCACTTCAGGGGGAATGGTAAACACTCCTCGTACCATAAGGTACTATTTAAAGTCGAAATAAGTTAAAAAAGGAGAAAAAACTATGCCAAAAATGAAGACACATCGCTCCGGTGCAAAAAGGTATCACGTTACTGCCGGCGGTAAAATTCTCAGAAGAAAAGCAGGTAAAGGTCACTTACTTCAACACAAATCTGCTTCAAGAAAAAGAAAACTTTCTTCTATGATTGAGGTTTCAGCTACACACAGAAAGCTCGTCCTCAAAGAACTGCCCTACACAGGCTATTGCAGATAGTAAATGAATTAAGAAGAAAGGAAATTTAAAATGAGAGTTAAACGTGGAAATGTTCTTAGAAACAGACATAAAAAAATCTTAAAACTTGCTAAGCACTTTAAAGGTGCAAGAAGCAGAATTTTCAAAGTAGCTAATACAGCTGTTATGAAAGCTTTGAAATACCAATACAGAGACAGAAGAAGCTTAAAGAGAAGCATGAGAAGACTTTGGATTGTCAGAATCAATGCTGCCGCAAGACAACATGGTTTGAGTTATTCAAAATTCATGAACGCTCTTAAAAAATCTAACGTAACTGTAAACAGAAAAATGTTGGCTGATTTGGCTGTCAACGAACCTGAAGCTTTTGCTATCGTTGTTGAACAAGCTAAAAAAGCATAGTTTTTCAAAACTAAATCTAAAAAACCGTCTGAATAATCAGGCGGTTTTTTTATTTATTCTTAATTTTTTGTATTTGAAACTATATTTATGCTAAAATCACAAATTATGAAAGTTGATAGCATGAAGAAAATTAATTTTAATAAACCGTATGTTTCACAGGACGAAATAAACGCAATAACAGATGCGATTAAAGGTGAAAAAATTTCGGGAGACGGAAAATATACAAAGCTTTGCAATGAATGGTTCCAAAACCGTTTAAACAGAAAAATTCTTTTAACTCATTCTTGCACGGCAGCACTTGAAATGGCCGCCATTTTGCTTGATGCACCATTAGGCAGTGAAGTTATTATGCCGTCTTATACATTTGTTTCGACTGCTAATGCTTTCGTTTTGAGAGGTTTAAAGCCCGTTTTTGTTGATATCCGTCCTGATACATTAAACCTTGATGAAAAATTAATCGAAGATGCTATCACAGATAAAACAGTTGCAATCGCACCGGTTCACTACGCAGGTGTCGGATGCGAAATGGATACAATTTTAAAAATTGCTCAAAAGCATAATCTCAAAGTCGTTGAAGATGCCGCTCAGGGTGTTATGTCAAAGTATAAAGGTAAGCCTTTGGGAACAATCGGAGACCTCGGCACTTATAGCTTTCACGAAACAAAAAATATCGTTTCTGGTGAAGGTGGTGCACTAATCATCAATAATAAAGCATATGAGGACAGAAGCGAAATTATAAGAGAAAAAGGAACGAACCGTTCAAGATTTTTCAGAGGTCAGGTGGATAAATACACTTGGGTTGATATAGGTTCATCTTATCTCCCCTCAGATATTATTGCTGCTTTTCTTTATTCACAACTCCAAAAGGCAGATGAAATAACTCAAAAAAGAATAAATATCTGGAATAAATACAATAAATTCTTCAAACAATATGAACAAAAAGGTCTTTTAAGATGTCCTATTGTTCCAGAAGAATGTGAACACAATGCACATATGTTCTATGTTCTCTTTAATGACCTTGAGACGAGAACACAATACATTTCAGCACTTAAGGAACACGGAATAACCTCTGTTTTCCATTATATTCCTCTCCATAGTGCACCTATGGGAGAAAAATACTGCCGATATGTCGGTGATATGAAAGTCACAAACAGAGTTTCAGATACACTTTTAAGACTTCCAATGTATTATGAACTTGAAGATGACGATTTGAATTATATTTTTGAACTTACACAACACTTTATGAGTAAATTGGGAGGATAGTTATGGCAACTATTTCAGGAGTAATTAATACATATAATAATGATGCAACCTTGGAAAGATGTCTTGCATCTTTAAAAGATTGTGATGAAATTGTTGTTTGCGATATGTATTCAACGGATAAAACAATAGAAATTGCACAAAAATACGGTGCAAAAGTTGTTTATCACGAAAATGTCGGTCACTGCGACCCTGCAAGAAACTTTGCACTTTCAAACGCAACAAGCGATTATTCAATAATCCTTGATGCTGATGAATATGCTTCTGAGGGTTTAATCAAGACATTAAAAGAATTCATTGATAAACAGGAAAATCCCCCTGAAGGTATAAGAATTTACTATAGAAATGCTATTTTAGGTAAGGTTTTAAAATCCTATTCTAAAAAAGGTATTTTGAGATGTTTCAAAAAAGGTTGTGTACATTATAGACCTGAAATTCACTCTGCTCCGAGCATTACAGGTCGTGAAGAATTTTTAAATCAAGGTGAAATTGCAAATATCACACACGATATGGTAACAGATGTCACTGAACACGCAGCAAAATGGAACCAATATACCGCTTATGAAGTCAAGGAGAAATTCGCTAAAAGAAACAAGAAATTCAAACTTTCGGAACTTATTCTCCGTCCTTTTGGGGAATTTATCAAAATTTATTTCCTCAAACAAGGCTTTAGAGACGGTATTCACGGTTATATTTTTGCGATAATTGCAGCAAATTATAAGTTTATGGCTCTAGTTAAACTTTGGGAAAAAGAAATAAAAGAAGGAAAAAGAAAATAATTTTTTTCTATAGAAATAAAAAAGAGAGGGAAAAAACCTCTCTTTTTTTTATTTATTTTCAAATCAATTACCATATGAAGTCGGGACATACTGTCCTTGTGCATTATAGCCATACTCAATTTTTTGTCCGCCCACAGAAGTTGGAACATATTGACCTTTTGCATTATATCCATACTCAACTTTCTGACCGCCAATTGAAGTTGGGACATATTGACCTTTTGCATTGTAGCCATACTCAATTTTTTGTCCGCCCACAGAAGTTGGAACATATTGTCCTTGTGCATTATATCCATACTCAACCCTCTGGTTTCCTATTGAAGTCGGAACGTAATCACCTTTTGCGTTATAGCCGTAGTCAACCTTTGTTGAACCATAAGAGGTCGGAACATATTGACCTTTTGCGTTATAGCCATACTGAACTCTGTCTGCGAGTGCTACACCAAAGAGAATAAATAAACCTAAAAATAAAACAAAAATCTTTTTCATATTTGATATTATATCATAACCGTCAAGTATTTCCATTTTTGCGATTTTTCATCATTTCTCTGTATTTTTCGGGACTTGGGCGTTTGTTTTGCCCTTCTGATTTTCTCTGTTGAAGAATTTCTCTGTATTTTTCAGGGCTCGGACGTTTTTCAAGAGAACCTGTATTCTGTTTCATTTGTGATACTTGAGGTTTCTGTGTTTGAGAATTTTGTTGTCTCATTTTTCTATATTTCTCCGGGCTTGGACGTTTTTCTGCAGTTTGAGTGTTTTTTGGGGTTTGGCTAACATTATTTTTAACTTCAACTTTAGTTTGAGACTGAGCTGATATTTTTACATAATAGTCCTTCAATGGTTTATATCCTAACTCTTGCATCAAAGAATCCCAGTTATTCGGCAATTCTATTTTAACCGTAGCCATACCACCTCCGGGAACTGTCAAAACCTTATTTCTATTAGCATCTCCTGTAACAATAATTGCTGTTTTGCCCTGTTTCATTACGGGAACTGTTTGAATATTGTCTTTTCCTGTCCAAGAAAGCCATTTCGGAACAGCAGTTGTTTGAGCACCTTCTTCCCTTGAAATTTTTGATTTATGCATTTCAACTGAATAATTTTTACCGTCAAATGAGCTTCCGGGATTTGCCCAGAAATTTGCATAAGCTCTTTCGTCCAAAGGTCTTCTTGCTTCCTGAACAAGTGCTGTTTCAAGTGTGTTTTTATCCTGATACTTTTTAGCCAAATCACGGGCAACATATTCCGTAATCAAAATAGTTCTATAAACAAACGGTGTACCTCCACCAAGAGCAAATTGTTCTTTTTCAACAGCATCCCAAGCCATAAGCTCTAAAATTTTATCCGCATCAGAGGTTGCAGGGGTTAAATTATTG
>JAEEGL015923353.1_pt1 | contig 11694 bp, 9 predicted proteins | sample 9134231 | NCBI WGS metagenome assembly JAEEGL01 (sample SAMN16246548, study PRJNA631951) | gut metagenome | biome: gut microbiome; feature: rumen; material: fiber-attached | host: Bos | place: Iran: Karaj | collected 2018-10 | reverse complement strand
CCTTTCGGCAGGTTGAGCAGATTGTAGCCCTTTGCCTTAAAGAAGGCTGGAATGAACTCTGAATAGCCTTCTGCGAAGTACGGACCTATAATCAACCTGCGGCGGTCTTCTTCCATAAACGGCTTGGTGGTCACAAACTTGGTTTCCTTGCGGTGTCCGTTGTTGAGCTTGAGGCTTTCAACGAGCGAGCGGATACGCAGGCGCAGAGAACCGATGTTGTTTACATCGTCAATCTTTAATATGGTGAGATTCTTGCCTTTACGGTTGAGGATGCTTCCCATTTCGTCGAGGATGAAGGCGTCGGGGCCGCAGCCGAACGAGGTGAGTTCGATGAACTGAACATTGTCGGGAGCGTTGGCAACATAGTGCGCCGCCTTGAAGATTCGCGTCGGGAAACTCCACTGCGTGAGCGAGTGCAGTTCGTCGAAGATGTTTTCATTGTCCAGATACGAAACATTTTCGGTTACAACATCTATGCCCATCTCGGCAACTGCCTGTGACACTTTGTGTTGTATGAGCGGGTCGATGTGGTAGGGACGGCCGGCAAGGACTATTACGGTTCTGCCGTCGCGGTTGGCTTTTTCGATTACCTCGGCTGTGCGCTCTGTGAGGCGTGCGCGGAAGTTTGCTTGTGCTTCGATGGCATTTTCGATGGCTTTGCGACGCATTTTCTTGTCAAAGCCAAGCGACTTCAAATAGGCATTGCACGACTTCCAAAGCAACTCGTCATTACTAAATGTAATTATCGGATTGTCAAGTCGTATACCGTATTTGTTTTCAGTATCGATTGAACTCTTTATTACATCGCCGTAACCGCTCACGATGGGGCAGTTGTAGCTGTTGTTCGACTTCTCATCGTCCTTTACTTCTAGCACTATGTAGGGGTAAAAAATGAAATCAACTTTCTTGTTGACAAGGTCGAGTATGTGTCCGTTCATAAGTTTTGCCGGGAAGCAGATATTGTCGGACATAATCGACTTAACGCCAGGCTCGTAGAGCTTGTTTGTCGACTCGCCAGACAATACGACTTCGTATCCCAAGGTGCTGAACATCGCCTGCCAGAACTGGAAATTCTCGTACATTCCCAAGGCACGCGGTAGGCCGACTTTTTTTCCGTTCTTAGCTGTTGAGTATTCGTGCTTTTCAAACAGCATATCGTCCTTTTCGGCGTGCAGGTTAATGCCTTTTGCCGTGCTTTCTGACCTGTTGGAGAAGACTTTCTCGCAGTTGTTGCCAGCGTAGAACGAATTGCCGTTCTCGAACTTGAAAATGTTCACAGTGCATTGGTTTTCACAGCCTTTACAGTTTACAATCGACGATTTGTATTCGTTGAACTTGATAAGTTCCGATATGCTGGTTTCGTTGTGGCAATCGGTTGATTTTCCGTAGATTGCAGCACCAAAGGCTCCCATAAGTTCGGGAATGTCGGAGAAGAACACATTTTTGCCGGTCAGTACTTCCAATGCCTTCACAATCGAGAGGTTTTTCATTGTTCCGCCCTGAACGACAATATTGTCGCCAAGTTCGTTCAAGTTCTTAAGTTTCAATACCTTGAATAGACAATTCTTGATGACGGAGTAGGAGAATCCTGCTGCAATGTTCTCTATGGAAGTGCCTTCGCGAAGCGACTGCTTTACTTTGGAGTTCATAAACACGGTGCAGCGTGTGCCGAGGTCGTAGGGCTGGTCGGCGGTGCATGCCATGCGTGCAAATTCGGCAACCGGATAGTTAAGCATGTTGGCGTAAGTCTCTATGAACGAACCACATCCCGACGAACAGGCCTCGTTAATTTCGATGCGCTTTATGCTGCCATTGTCGATGAATATGGCTTTCATGTCCTGACCGCCTATGTCGAGTACGAACGAAACCTCTGGACAAACCTCTCTTGCAGCAATGTAATGTGCCATAGTTTCGACAATTCCATTGTTTAAGTTAAAGGCTTTCTTTAAGAGATTTTCGCCATAACCTGTTGCTGTACTGCTGACAATGCTAATGTTTATATTCTTCTCTTTTTCAAATTGTTGCAGAGCTTCCATGCTTTCTACGAAAGTGCGGAAGCTGTTGCCGTTGTTGCGACGGTAATCCTTGTATATTATGTTGAGGTTGTCGTCGATGAGAACGACTTTTGTCGTCGTGGAGCCGGAGTCAACGCCAAGGTGACATCTGATTTCTGCGCCTTCGGTCGGCACTATGCTTTTTAGCGAGAATTTCTGCCTTTCAGTTTTCCAACTTTGGAATTCTTCTTCTGAATTGAATAATTTCTTTAATACATTACCATTTGATTTAGAAGAAGATTTATGCTCTTTGTTTAAGTGTTTGATTAAGTCGGAAATTGAACTTGGAGCTTCGTTGTACTTCTTTGCGAGGAAGGCGCAACCCAATGCTGGGAATAGTTCTGTATTCTCTGGAATTATACAATTTTCATCGTTGATTTTTAGAATATTAACGAAGCTCTCTTTAAGTTGTGGTATAAACTTAAACGGACCTCCACAGAAAAGTATTGGCGGTACTATGTCGGTTCCGCGGGCAAGCGACGATGTTACCTGCATTGCCACCGAGTTGAGCACCGAAGCGGCAATGTCCTGCTTACTGGTGTTACGGCTTATGAGGTTCTGTATATCAGTCTTTGAGAATACTCCGCAGCGCGAAGCTATGGGGTAGATTGTCTTGTGGTCGGCAGCTAACTGGTTGAGTTCTATCGGTTCTATGCCGAGCAGTGTGGCCGTCTGGTCGATGAACGCACCTGTTCCACCTGCGCACGAACCGTTCATGCGGATGTCGGGAGTTTTGCCTGGCTGGAGGAAAATCATCTTGCTGTCCTCGCCGCCAATATCGATGAATGTGCGCACTTGCGGATATTTTTCCTTAATCCATTCGGTGGAGGCGATGACTTCCTGCACGAACCTTGTGCCTATCTTCTCGGCATAACCCATTCCTACAGAGCCAGTTATTACTGTTCCTGCTTCAATGTTGCCAAGTTTTTCCGTGACTTTTGCTAGCGTTTCCGACAGCGTATCGACCACATTGGCGTTGTGACGTCTGTATTCCGAAAACAGAATGTTGTCGTCGTTGTCGAGGACTATGGTTTTTACCGTTGTTGAACCGATGTCAATTCCGAGTCTATATGTCTTGTTTTCCATTACTTTGCTTCTTCTTTGTGCCTAATTACAATACTATTCATTATAGTTGTTACCGATTCCTTTTTGCGTCGTTCGAGGAATTCTACTATTTCGTCGTCGTCGAAGTCGAACTGGCTTTCGAGTATTGGCAGCATTAAAAACGATACGATGTTCATCGACACAACATTAATGAGCAGGTTGAGTGTTGTTATTTCCCTGATGTTGCCTTTCTGGATTTCTTCCTGAAGTTCTCTGTCGAAATTCCTGTATATTTCCAAATTGCCGCTGTAAATCCTTTTGACCAGCGCATTTCTGCGTTCTTCATTTAGAATCAATTCATTGATTACCAAAAATGGAATTTGCCTATTTTCTATCAGCAGGTCGAAGTGCGTCTCGATTTTCTTGCGTAGCCTTGTGGTGAACGGCTCGTCGCTGTCGTCGAAGGTGGTGAAAATGTAGAGGAACTTTGTGAATTTCGCCTGGAAAATCTGCTGGAACAGATTTTCCTTAGTGCGGAAATAGTAGTGCACGAGAGCCTGATTACAACCAGCTTTCTTTGCTATGTCGGTGGTACTCACCAGCGAAAATCCCTTTTCCAGGAACAATTCTTCGGCACATTGCAGAATATGCTGTTCCATATTGTTGTCCTTGTTCATCATTTGCGTTTCTAAAATTTGCCGCAAAACTAATAAATTTATTTAATAAGCTTATTAAATAGGACGATTATTTTTTTATGATGTAGATTTTGCAAATTTCTTTCCCAATCCGATTAAAATACCTAATTTTGCCATCTAAAATTCTATTAGATGGAGAAGACGATATTTATAACAGGTGGCGCAGGCTTCATCGGCTCGCACGTTGTAAGATTGTTTGTAAATAAATATCCTCAATATCAGATTGTTAATGTGGATAAACTGACATACGCAGGCAATCTCGAAAATCTGAAGGATGTCGAAAATGCACCTAACTACAAGTTCGAGAAGGTCGATATTGTAGACTACGAAGCCATAAAATCGTTGTTTGCAAAGTATTCGCCCGATGCAGTAATTCATCTTGCAGCCGAAAGCCATGTCGACAGAAGCATTACCAATCCATTGGAATTCATTTACACCAATTTCGTAGGAACGGCAAATCTGTTGACTGCTGCACGCGACTTTTGGAAAGGCGATTACGAAAACAAACGGTTCTACCATATTTCAACCGACGAGGTATACGGTTCGCTCGGCAACGAAGGTTTCTTCAAGGAGACAACCCCATACTCGCCTCGTTCACCATATTCGGCATCGAAGGCTAGTTCCGACCACCTTGTAAGGGCATACCACCATACTTTCGGTATGAATGTGGTACTGTCAAACTGCTCAAACAACTACGGTCCGAACCAATTCCCAGAGAAGCTTATTCCGTTGTCAATCAACAATATAAAGAGCAATAAGCCGATTCCTATCTATGGCAAGGGACTCAATGTCCGCGACTGGTTGTTCGTTATCGACCACGCACGTGCTATAGATTGCATTTTCCACAATGGCAAGAATGGTGAAACCTATAATATAGGTGGCAATAATGAATGGACCAATATCGCGTTAATCAGGAAGTTATGTGAGGTTATGGACAGAAAGCTCGGTCGCGAAAAAGGAACTTCCGAAAAGTTGATAACCTATGTTACCGACAGGGCTGGACACGATCTTCGCTATGCTATTGATTCAACTAAGTTGCAGACCGAACTTGGATGGAAGCCGTCACTGCAGTTTGAGGAAGGTATCGAAAAGACTGTTGATTGGTATCTAGCTAACGAGGAGTGGCTCAACAGGATCGTCTCGGGCGACTATGCAAAGTATTACGAACAAATGTACAAGAACAGATAAACAAAAGCAATAAAAATATTTCAGAATGGAAACATATTACATTGGAACAGAAAGATTAACACTTGACAAGTTAGAAGAAATCATCGAAAGCGGTTGCGAAATCGCCTTGTCGGAAGAGGCAATAAAGAACATCGAGCATTGCCGTAACTACTTGGACGAGAAGATGAAGAACCGTGAAAAACCTATTTATGGTATCACTACAGGTTTTGGTTCGTTGTGCAACACTTCGGTTTCGGAAAACGAACTCGAACAACTTCAGGAAAACCTTATAAAGTCGCATTCCTGCGGTATGGGCGAAGAGGTTGAACAGCGCATTGTCCGTCTTATGATGTTCTTGAAAGTCAAGAATATGTCATACGGTATTTCTGGCGTTTGCGTATCTACAGCACAGCGTCTTGTCGATTTCTACAACAAGGGCATTACTCCAGTTGTATATCAGCTTGGCTCTCTTGGTGCATCTGGCGATTTGGCTCCGTTGGCACACATTACCCTTGCAATGCTCGGAATGGGCGAAGTTTACTACAAAGGACAGAAACGCGAATCGGCAGACGTTCTCCGCGAACTTGACATGGAACCGCTTCGCCTAAAGTCGAAGGAAGGTCTTGCCCTCATTAACGGCACACAGTTCATGTTGTCGCACGCTATTGATGCTTTGCTTCGCGGCCGCAAGATTTTGAAGAATGCCGACATCATCGCAACAATGTCGCTCGAAGGTTTCAACGGACTTGCTGACCCGTTCACCGAGAATCTTCACACCATCCGTCCTCACAAGGGACAGATTAAGACTGCACAGAACATTCGCGCATACCTTACTGGTTCGGAATTGCAGCAGCAGAAGAAAACCACAGTACAGGATCCGTATTCGTTCCGTTGCGTTCCGCAGGTTCACGGAGCATCAAAGGATGCTTGGGACTATGTTGCAAGCGTTGTCGAGACCGAAATCAACTCGGTTACCGACAATCCTATGGTTTTCCCGGATGACGACCTCGTTTTGAGTGGCGGTAATTTCCACGGACAGCCATTGGCAATCGTCATGGACTTCCTTTCAATCGCTATGGCAGAAATTGGAAGCATTTCCGAACGTCGTATCTACCGTCTTATCAGCGGTGATAGGGGTTTGCCAGCATTCTTGGTTGCAAAGCCTGGTCTCAACAGCGGTTTTATGATTCCGCAATATACAGCAGCATCTATCGTAAGCCAGAACAAGCAGTTGTGTATGCCTGCAAGCGTCGACTCTCTGTCGTCGTCAAACGAACAGGAAGACCATGTGAGTATGGGTGCAAATGCAGGCACAAAGCTTCTTCGCGTAGTTGCAAATGTAGAACGTGTTCTCGCTATAGAGTGCTTTGCTGCAAGTCAGGCATTGTACTTCCGCGAGCCACTCAAGCCATCGCCGTTCATTCAGGAATTTGTAAAGGATTTCCGCAAGGAAGTTCCAATCGTTCAGGACGATACAGTAATGTACAAGCTGATGAACAAGTCGCTTGAGTTCTTGAAGAACAGAAAGTAAATTAGAAATAATTTGGATTTAAGGATAACTGAAGGGTAATCGGAAACGGTTGCCCTTCTTTTTTTTTGCCATATCAAACGTGAAACATTGAAACGGCGTAGCCATTCAAACATAGAAACGCCGCAGGCTTATTTATTTGCCAGCAATTCGTCGTACAAATTCTTCATGTCGTTCACGAGACGGGTGTAATGGAATTTGTCGCGGACAAAAATCCAGCCGTCCTCTGACATCTGTTTGCGCATATCGTCGTTTTCGATAAGCATAAGTAAATTGTCGCTGAAGGCTTCAACATTCTGGGTGGGAGAGAGCAGTGCGGTTTTCCCTTCCATAACTACGTCCCTGATGCCTCCGACAATGGTGCTTACAACAGGCACATTCGCCGCTTGCGATTCGATTATGGAAACAGGTGTGCCTTCGTTGAGCGAGGTTAACGCAGAGATTTCAGAGCCTGCAAACACATAGTCGGCATCCTTTATCCACGAAGTAAATATAAGGTCGGAATACGGTACTTTGTGCTCAGGCGTTGAAATTGTAAGTCCATGAGAAGTAGCATATTCCATGAGAATATTGCGTAAGTCGCCATCGCCGACGATTACTCCGCGGACCTTGCGGTTAGTTTTCGTTTTTACATCCTTTATGACATCGATAAACATCTTGTGGTTCTTCACAGGAACAAGACGTCCGACTATCGAAACAGCAATCTCGTCGTCGGCAATGCCGTACTGCTTACGGAAAGCATCACGCTTCATGGCCTTGTTTTCCTGGAAGCGGTTGAGGTCGAATCCCAAAGGTATTACCCTGAATTTTTCGGCGGGCGCAATCTTGTATATTTCGGAAAGTTCGTATTTCTGTATGTCGCTAATGGCAACAATAGCAGACGATTTTTTTGCGTAGTGCTGTTCTATCTTGCGGAAAGTTTCGGTTACATACTTGTTGAAGTACGAGTTGAAAATATGTCCGTGAAAAGTGTGTACAATCACTGGTACTCCGCAGCTTATGGCAGCCTGTCGTCCAAGTACGCCGGCTTTTGAAGCGTGGGTGTGGACAATGTCTGGCTTGTAGCGCTTGATGATATTTTTTATCTTTTCGTATGCTACAACATCGTTGTATCCGTTGATGCTACGAATCATTTCGCTTATTTTAAGCGAGTGTATCCCAAGCTTTTGCACTATGTAGTCGGAACAAGCTTCCGACTTATCGTTCATTCCCCCAACCAACAAGGTTTCGTAATCTGGCGCCATGTATTTTGTAAGGTAGCTTACATTATATGTTGGACCACCAAGATTGAACCTGTTTATTATTCTTAATACTTTGGGCATTAGTTTATTAACGAGATTAGGGTTGCTTTTTTTGCCTTTTTGCTCTTAATCAATATCAAATTAGCAACAATTAAGGTAAGAGCAATGCCGACAAAACTGAGGCAAATGCCAGTTATTATTAAAAAAAGTAGCAGCGCCCAGTGTCTCATATTTAGGACGCTGCTTACCTTTATGCCTTTTTTCTTTTCTTCAACAATGTGCAGAATAGATCCGTCGTAAACATAAATATCACCCTTTCTAATCACGGTCTTGTTGTATTTCTCCTTGATTAGATCGAATAACTCTTGTTTCTTTTGCGACAGTTCTGCCATTCTTTTCTAATGGTTCTGCTTGTAAATTTCGAGACGTTTTTCGAGCAAATCCATCTTGTCGGGCGTAATCTGCGATACGCAGGCGCGAAGTCCGTACTTCTTGCTTCCTGTGTTGTCGAGGGTGATTGCGCTGATTCCGTAATGCAGAAGTTCTTCCAATAATTTGTCTCCAGTCCAGTCCTTATAGGTAATGGTGAAGTAGAAGCCATCTGCCAAGTCCTTGTCGATGTCCTTGTCGTACACGATGTTGAATCCTGCATCGATGAAAAGTTTCTTCATCTTTTCGGCACGCTTGCCGTACTCCTCGATGTCCTTGATGAAATTGAATGTTCCATCGTTTGCAGCCTTAAGCATTGCAGCCATGCCATATTGTGCCGAGTGGCATACGCCTGAACTCAAAGCGTAGATGATTCGCATTACGAATGTTGCACCGAACTGGTCTCTGCCGAAACGCTTCTGCAAGTTGGGGTACGAGCGGTGGAACACCTTGTCGGAAATTGCCACAACTGCCACGCGCTGACCTGCATAGCTGAAAGCCTTTGATCCTGAAATCATCAAGATGTAGTTGTCGGTGTAGTTTGCGACCGATGCCTGGTAAGGCGGGAATCCGGGATGATATGTGTCGTCGCGGAAGTCCATGCGGAAGTAAGCAAGGTCTTCTATTACTATTGCATCGTACTTGTCGGCAACCTCGGCGATGATTTTCAATTCGTCGTCGGTGAAGCAAATCCAGCTCGGGTTGTTGGGGTTGGAGTAGATTATCGAGTTGATGTTGCCTTTCGAGAGGTATGATTCCAGCTTGTCGCGAAGTTTTTCGCCGCGGTAATCGTAAACATCAAAGCTTTCGTACTTGTGTCCCATCACATTGAACTGCTGTTTCTGAACAGGGAAACCAGGGTCGATGAAAAGAGCGGTATCCTTCTTTGGGTCGAGGTTCGAGCAGGTGAGGAAGGTAGCGTAACCGCCTTGCATTGAGCCTACTGTCGGTATGCAGCATTCTGGCGATATGTCAACGCCGATGAAATTCTTCACAAACCTTGATGCTTCCTTCTTGAGTTCTGGAACACCGTCAACCATTGGGTATATTGCGGCAACGCCGTCGTTGAGAGCCTTGATTTCGGCATCGGTGCCGACCTTTGGCGGCTTCAAACTAGGTACGCCCATCTCCATCCTGACGAATTTCTCGCCAGTTTCCTTCTCTATGCAATTAACTAATCCGACAATTTCTCTGATTGTCGATTTGCCTATGTTGTTGATTCCCAACTTACGGCATTGTTCGTTGATAACTGTGTCACAAATTGGTGTGTTTGCCATATCTATTTGATTTTAAAATTTCACAATGTTAATAAAATTTTCTTATCTAGTGATAATGTTTTATAACATTATTTTTTGCATAAAAAATCCCTAAAATATTGTATGAAATGACATGATCTGTAGCGGCGCAATGCATTGTGCCGCCTACGATATTACATCATTATTTTGAAACATTTAGCAAAGTGTCTGAGTACTCGAACTTTAGCCCTGAAATTTCTTCAAATTCCTTGCCGCTGTCGAGAATATCCTCGTCGTCGGCTTCGTAGTGCCAAACGATTGTAATTCCTTCGTTACCTTTGAGTTTCTTGAAAAAATTGTACAGGAACTTTGCGGAACTCGTGTTGAAATACCCAAGAGAAAAGTGAATTCTGAGTTTGTGGTTCTCTGCGTATTTTGTTGATACTATGTTGTTTAGCTTTGCAAATGTCTCAGTTGGATTTTCCGGTATTATGACTCCCCATACGCAGAGGTCTCCGTTTTCCTCGTATATGTGTGGCGTTTTTCCTGTTGCTTCTACTAGTACGTTCATTTTTCTATCTGTTGAATGTTAAGTTTATTTCAAATGTTTCGTCCGAAAACTTGGTTTCGATGTCGGTGTCCGATTTCAGACGGCAGAGTATAAGTCCGTTTCCAGTGCCTTGAGTCAAGTTTTCTGCGCTAAGATTCTTCTTAAATAACTCCTTTAAATTACATGTGCTAATATTATTAATTTCTTGGATTTTGTTGTTTAATAATTTTACACTTTTTAAGTCAAGTTTCCGTGCTGTATTAAGCTTAATTTTGTCGTTCATTTCGGCGACAGAAATGTCTATTCCGTTGCCTTGATTGTGGATGGTGTTGTTTTGCAAAAGCTCTATTGCACAGGATATTATCCTTTTCCGCAGCGGCTTGTCGATTTCCTGAAGTTTGCTTTCCAAAGTTTCGACTATGTTTTCGCAGTCGCTTCCTGCGGAAATATGTAAGGATAATATTGTTTTTGTGCCTGGCAAATTATTTGAAACTTATCGGTTTGGGTATTGTTATCTGTTTCATCGCTTCAAGTGCAAAAACATCGGTCATTCCCGAAATGTAGTCGGTGATTATGTTGATTTCGGTTTCGTTGCGCGAAGTGTAGAAGTGGTCCATGGTGTTGATGTACTGACCGAAATATCTGTCAAGTTCGATTGATGATTGAGCGTATTTGTCGTAGTCCTTTTTGTTCTTGGTGTAAATGTCGTGCAGATAGTCGAACAGATTGTTGATGATTTTGTGGCAGAAGCGGTCGTATTCGTTGAGAATCTTGTTACTGTAGATTTTCTCATAGTTGAATTTCTTCAGTTTGGTAACCACTTCGTAGGTGTCGTCGGAGAAGCCAATCATGTCGCGGTTCTTCGAATTTTCAATAAGGTCGAGAATCAATGAGTTGATAATCTGACCGTTGTGGTTGCCAAGCATTTCCTTTACATCGTCAGGAACATCGTCTTCGGTTATGAATCCGGCTACGAAGGCATCTTCGAGGTCGCGGCCGAGATAGGCAATCTTATCAGAGAAACGCATAATGCAACCTTCGTAGGATGAAGGCATTACGGAACGGTCCTTTATTGCGTCGAGGTCGTTGACTGTCTTGTTGGGATATGCGTACTGTTCGTCGCGTTCGCCGTTGTGGCAGATGATGCCGTCCATGACGCCGTAGCATAGGTTAAGTCCGTTGCCGTGGTTGGCGAGGTAGGCGACTTGGCGGTACGAGTTTACCTCGTGTACAAAATGCCCATGCCCTGAGTTTGAAAGGATTATGTCAAGCGACTTTTCGCCGGCGTGTCCGAAAGGCGTGTGCCCGAGGTCGTGTCCGAGACCTATTGCGTATGCCATTTCGTCGTTTAGTTCCCAGCCGACCTTGTTTAAGCCCTTGCAGATGGTTGATGCGATGGTCGCTACATGCAGAACATGCTCGATGCGTGTGCAAATGTGGTCGTTTTCAGGAGCAAAGAAAACTTGAGTTTTCTTTTTTAGCCTGCGGAACGGCGTGGAATGGATTATTGCCGTCTGGTCGCGGAAATAGTCGCCTCGTATGTCTGTTTCCCTGTAAGTCTTTCTTTTTGAATATACTTCGTCTGGTAGTGGGTTTCTCATATTTATTCCTTTAAATATTTGTCGTAAACGTGTGTCGGTTTGTAATTTTTGAGGTACTCGACGGCTTCTTCTGGCGTTTCGCAGACATAATAAGTTGTCCTGTAGTTGCTTACGGTAAATCCTTCGTCGAAGAACTTGTCCATCTGCCTT
>JAEEGL015224741.1_pt1 | contig 11694 bp, 9 predicted proteins | sample 9134231 | NCBI WGS metagenome assembly JAEEGL01 (sample SAMN16246548, study PRJNA631951) | gut metagenome | biome: gut microbiome; feature: rumen; material: fiber-attached | host: Bos | place: Iran: Karaj | collected 2018-10 | reverse complement strand
CATTTCAGACCCGGAAAAAATTATATAAGAATTTTAGTTAGGACCCTTGACAATTATTGAGAGACGTCGTATACTGTCAATCGTGAGGTTCCTAACTAATTTTGTATTTCGACTTGAAAGGATGATATAAATTTGAAAAAGTTTGACAATGACTTTGAAAGAAGAGACAGAAATGAACAATTCCATCACGGCGAGGGCCCTGTGTCCCATCCTCCCCGTCACCCCATGGCCTTTGACAGAGACAGTCTTCCCGGCCTTCTGGGCCACTGCGGCCGTCTGGCGGGGATGATTGACGCGGGCAACCGCGGTCAGGGCCGCATACTGCGGCTGCTGGCCGAACGCGAGAACGTCACTCAGTCCGAGCTGCTGGAGGCTGCCGGCGTCCGCCCCGGCTCCCTCAGCGAGGTGCTGGGCCGCATGGAGGAGCGTGGACTCATCGTCCGCCGTCCTGACGAGGCCGACCGCCGCCGCTCCGTGATAACCGTCACCGACGCCGGCCGCGAGGCCGCGAAGGTCCAGGGTGACGGTCCGGACCTGTTCGCCGCCCTGACGGCGGAGGAGCAGGACACCCTCCGCACCCTCCTGAAAAAGCTCAGCGACAGTCTTGAGCCCATGGTCGAGCGTCCTCCCCGCCGCAGGGAGCATCCCTGCGACGAGCCCCGGATCTGCCCCGTTCCCGACGGCTGCCGCCGCAAATGCCCGGACAGGCAGCCCGGCGAGCCCTGCAAACGGGACGGCGAGGATAACGGCCGCCGCCATGGCGGACACCGGGACGACGACGGCCGGGGCGGGCCCGGTCACCACGACGATCGCCGCGGCGGCAGGGAGAGCATATAATGCCCCGGGGCATGAATGAGGCTGCGGAGGCCAACAGGACTCCGAAGCCCGCGAATCTCCGGGACGTGCCCCGCTACTTAAGGGAGCTGTCGAGAGACTTCTTCTCACGGCTGCTGTACATATTCCGGCTGGTGTGGGACACGAGGAGATCCCTTCTGTTCGTTATGCTGTTCATGTCCGTGTTCAACGGCGTGGCGCCGGTCATCGGTTCCCTCATCGGGGCGCGGATACTGAACAATCTGGCCGCGGTGTACGCCGGGGCGGAGCTGGCCTTCTCCGTGATAACGGTGCTGCTGGTCTGGCAGTTCGGCTACATGCTGCTGCGGTCCTCCGCCTCCCGGATATACTCCATGATAACCTCCATCTCAGGCGAGCTGGTGGCCAACCACGTGAAGCTGCAGATAATGGCCAAAGCCAGGGACACGGACCTGATGAAATACGACTCACCGGAGTTCTACGCCCGGCTTGAGAACGCCAGCCGCGAGGCCGGCAGCCGCCCGGTGCAGATAATGGCCAGCACGTTTACCGCCGCCAGCACCGTGATAAGCATGGTCAGCTACATCGCCGTGCTCTTCGCGGTGAGCCCCGCGGCCCCCTGGCTTATAATCCTTGTGTCCATCCCCACGGCGGTGATCAGCTTCGTTTACCGCCGCAAGAACGTGGACTACATGTTCCGCCGCAGCAGGGCCAGGCGGGAGATGGAGTACTACTCCTCCACTCTCACCAACAAGGACCTGGCCAAAGAGGTCAAGATGTTCTCCCTGGGCGACGAGCTGATAAAGAAGTATTCCGACACCTTCAACGATTACTTCAAGGGTCTGCGGCGCCTTAAGGTCAGCGAATGCCTGTGGAACGTGGCGGCGGCGCTGCTGTCCGGCGCGGTCTACTGCGGCATATACATCTACATCGCCCGGGGCGTCTACGACGGCAGCGTGATGGTGGGCAGCTTCTCCCTCTACACCGGCGCCATCGACGCCATCGGCAACGGAGTGGGCAGCCTTATCGCCACCGTAGCCTCCATCTACGAGGGAACGCTCTTTATAGACAACCTCATAGCGTTCCTCAATGAGAAGTCCACCGTGGTGCCCATCCTCGACCAGCCCCGCCGCGTTGCGCGCGGCGCGGGCCACACCATCGAGTTCAGGGACGTGTACTTCCGCTATCCCGGCACCGACAAAGACGTGCTCACAGGCATAAATCTGACGGTACATCCCGGCGAGACGCTGAGCATAGTGGGTCTCAACGGCGCCGGCAAGACCACGCTCATAAAGCTGATGACGAGGCTCTACGACGTGACCGGCGGGCAGATACTGCTGGACGGCCACGACATCCGGGAGTACGACACGAAGGAGCTGTACGCCATGTTCGGCATCATCTTCCAGGACTTCGGCAAGTACGCGGTCACCGCCCGGGAGAATATAGAGTTCGGCGACCTGAGCAGGGACGCAGGTCTTGACGAGGTGGAGGACGCCGCCCGTCACTCCGGCGCAGACGACTTCATCTCCCGCATGTCCCAGGGCTACGACACGCCCCTTATGCGCGTGTTCGACTCAAAGGGCGCGGAGCTGAGCATCGGTCAGTGGCAGAAGCTGGCCATCGCCCGGGCCTTCTACTCCGACAGCGACGTGCTCATCCTCGACGAGCCCACCGCCTCCCTTGACGCCATCGCCGAGCAGGATATATTCAACCGCTTCGGCGAGCTCCGGCAGGACAAGACCAGCGTGTTCATCTCCCACCGGCTTTCCAGCTCCACCATCGCAGACACCATCGTGGTGATGGAGAACGGCAGGATCACCGAAAAGGGCAGCCATCGGCAGCTGATGGACGCGAAGGGCACTTACTACGAGCTGTTCTCCACCCAGGCCGCCCGGTACGTGGAGGCTTGACGGCGCCGCGGCAGGCGCAATACGATACCGGCACACGGCGCCGCGGGAAAACCCGCGGCGCTTTTCATATCCGGATAATATTATGTTTACCTGTCGCCCCGTTCCGACGGGGTTTTCAGCCCGTCTGCATTACAATCTTTCTGACCCGTCCATGACGGGAAATCAAGCCGGAAAGAGGGTATTGTCGTGACGGGAAGGGATACGCCGGGGATCGCCGCCGGAGCGAGGGAGAAGGGCCGGGGTCTTGACCTGACGGCCGCGGCGGAGTACGCTCTGCGCTTCGCTCTGGCCTTTATTCTGTCGAGGGGACGGCTGCTGGGTGCCATATCCCCCTTCGGTGTGGGCTTTGCCGCCTGCGTGCTGCCGGGGACGGCGGGAGCCGTCACGGCCATAGGGGCCGGGGCGGGGTACGTCTCGCTTCTGGGGCTGACCGGTGCGCTGAAGTACATATCCGTAATCATCCTCATCCGCTCCGCTGTGTGGATAATGGAGGGCTCATCTCCGGCGGACAAGCCCCTTTTCGTCCCGGCGGTGACATGTGCCGCGGCGGGAGCCGTCGGCTTTGTGTACGCCGCCGCCGGCGGATGGCAGCCGGAAGCGCTGATGTTCTGCCTGACGGAGACGTTCCTGTGCGGCGGAATGGCTTATTTTTACGGCACTGCCCTGGATCCCCGGGGCGACGGCTCCGGGGAGGGACGGTCGATACGCATATCCTCGGCGCTGATACTGCTGACGTCCGTGCTGCTGAGCGCGTCGGATATTACGCTTTTCGGCGTGGTGTCCGCGGGCCGGTGCCTCGCCGCGGCGGCGGTCATGCTCTGCGCTCTTCTGGGCGGCCCGGGACGGGGCGCCGCGGCGGGCTTCATGATGGGTGCGGCCATGGACCTGGCCGCCGGGACGGCGCCGTTTTTCTGCGTGATCTATCCTCTGGCCGCCGTTATCTCCGGCGTTTTTTCAAGGAGCAGTCGTCTTCTTTTTCTTCTGGCCTTCATCGCCGCCGACGCCCTCGGCGCGGTGTGGGTCTGGGCGTACGGGCCGGGGCTGTCGGCCCTCTACGAAACCTTTGTCGCGTCCGTTACGGTCATGGTGCTGCCGTCCGGCACGGTGGCGAAGCTGGGCGTGTTCTTCCCCTCCGCCGCCACGGGCTACGGCTTTTTCAAGGCCAGGGAGTACGCGCGGGAGAAGGTCGAACTGACGGCGGAGGCCTTCCGGGAGCTGTACGGGGTGCTTCGTTCCGCACGGGAGGGCGACACCGGGGAGAACGTGTCCGTGGTCTTTGACCGGGCCGTGGAGGCGGTATGCCGGAAGTGCCCCCGGGCGGGGATATGCTGGCAGAGGGACTATAACGACAGCTACGATATAATGAACAACCTTTCCGGCAGGCTTCTTGACAGGGGCGAGGCCCTGACCTCCGACTTCCCCGCCCGGTTCATCGACGCGTGCATCCGGTTCCCGGAGCTGCTGACCGCCGTCAACGGCGAGCTGCGGCTGTTCATTACCCGCAGGCAGTTCCGCCGCCACATAAGCGACAACCGGGCAGCGGCCTGCAGTCAGTACGGCGACGTCGCGGCCGTTCTGAAGGAGCTGGGCGAGGAGCTGGGCGGCGGCATAACGGTGGAGCCGGGCCTTGAAAGGCGCGTACAGAAGTACCTGCGGGGTCTGGGAATAAGCGCTTCGGCGGCGGTGTTCCGGGTCAGGGGCAGCCGCCTGCGGGTGGAGATAACCTCCCCGCAGCTGCATATGCTGACGGCGGACAGAGAGTATCTGGACCGTCTTGCCGCCGTGACCGGCACCTCGCTTTACGCCTCTGCCTCCCGCACGTCGCCCGAGCTTCTCGTGCTGCTGGAGACGGAGCCTATGTGCGCGGTGGTGGGCTCGGCCTGCGTAAAGCGGCAGGGGCAGAGCGTGAGCGGAGACAAGGGGGTGTTCTTCCGCACCGACGAGGGGCTTTTGTATCTTCTGCTGTGCGACGGCATGGGCTCCGGCGAGGGCGCCGCCCGGGCAAGCGCCGCGGCGGCCGGTATCATGCAGAAACTGCTTCGCGCCGGGGTAAGTCCGGAATTGTCCCTTCGCATGCTGGGTGACGTGATGCTGCTGAAAAACGAGGGCGACACCGACGCGTCCACCGTGGACCTGATGTGCGTAGACCTGTTCACCGGAGAGGCCCGGGTGTTCAAGTACGGCGCGGCTCCCTCCTACGTCAAACACGGCGGCGCCGTGCGCCGTTTCGGCTCCGCGTCGTTCTCGGCAGGTCTTCTGCTGGGCAGAAACGGCAGCGGTGCCTCCTCCACGAAGCTGGCGCCCGGTGACCTGGCCGTGCTGGTCACCGACGGGGTCATCCCCGGCGGCGACGACAAGTGGCTCACGGGACTCATAGCCTCATATTCCGGCGACGACCCGAAGGAGCTTTCCAGGGCCATCCTTCGCTCCGCGGTGGAGCGGGGAGGCTGCGGCGACGACATGACGGCGGTGGTGATAGCCGCCGGGGAGAGAAAAACCGCCGCCGCCGTATAACCCGGGCAGATTACGGGCAGACTGGAAGCAAAAGGAATGAGGTGACACCCATGGTCAAAGGCACCGCCCGCCGCGTGATAGTCATAAAATCCCCGGATCCCCGGCTTTTTGAAGAGGCCATTTTCATCGTGAAGGAGGACGCCGCCGGAAGCGGCGTTACCGGCGGGGAGATACTCCGGCAGGCCCAGGAGGCCGCCGACGCGTACATCAGGGAGCATCGGCCGGGTCGGCGGCGGATGACCTCCCTGCCCCCCGCCTTCTTCGCGCTGGCGGGCGCTGCGGTGACGGCGGTGCTGTGGATAGTTTCGGCAATACTGTAAAACGGCGGGATCGGAAATCGATCCCGCCGTTTTTCTTGTAAGAAATCCCCCGCTGTGTTATGATTATATTATCCATACCGTTCCCGCCGCTCCATGGCGGCAAGGAGGGATTATGAAAAAAATAATGCTGGTCTTCGGCACAAGGCCCGAGGCCATAAAGATGTGTCCGTTGGTGAACGAGCTGAGATCCCGGCCCGAGGCGAAAACCGTGGTGTGCGTCACCGGGCAGCACAGGGAGATGCTCCAGCAGGTGCTGGACGTGTTCGGCGTGACGCCGGACTACAATCTGGACATAATGAGCCCCGGACAGACCCTTTACGACGTGACGGCGAGGGTGCTCATGGGCATGAAAGACGTGCTGGATAAGGAAAGCCCCGACGTCGTGCTGGTCCACGGCGACACCACAACCGCCTTTGCCGCGGGTCTTGCCTGCTTCTATGCCGGGATACCCGTGGGACACGTGGAGGCGGGTCTTCGCACCTGGGACCTGGCCGCGCCATTCCCCGAGGAGTTCAACCGCCAGTGCGTGGATATCTTCTGCCGCTGGCTCTTCGCCCCAACTGCCGTGAGCCGGGACAATCTCCTGCGGGAGGGCAAGGACGCCGGACGCATCTTCGTCACCGGCAACACGGATATCGACGCCCTCAAGACCACCGTGCGCACCGATTACACCCATCCGGACCTTGAATGGGCGGAGGACTCCCGCCTGGTGGTGATGACCGCCCACCGCCGTGAGAACTGGGACAGTCTCGAGTCCATATTCACCGGCATCCGCCGGGTGGTGGATGAGTTCGAGGACATAAAAGTCATATACCCCGTGCATCTCAACCCCATCGTCAAGTCCGCCGCCGAAAAGGTCTTCGGCGACTGCGACCGCATAAAGCTGACGGCCCCCATGGACGCTTTGGATTTCCACAATTTCCTGGCCCGGGCCTACATGATACTCACCGACTCCGGCGGCATTCAGGAGGAGGCTCCCTCCCTGGGCAAGCCCGTGCTTGTGCTGCGGGACGTGACGGAGCGGCCCGAGGGCGTGGCCGCCGGGACGCTGAAGGTGGTGGGCACCGACGCGGACAACATATACGAACAGTTCAAACTCCTCCTCACCGACGAGGACGAGTACTTCGCCATGAGTCAGGCCCGGAATCCCTACGGCGACGGCTTCGCGTCGAAGAGGATCACGGATATCCTGCTGACCGGCGGGACGGATATGTAAAGGAGCACTGGGATGAAGAAACGGACGATCTGCCTTTTCCTGGCGCTGGCGATGCTCTTCTCGCTGGCGCTGCCGGCGCTGGCGTACAGCAGCTTTCAGGACTATCTGAACGGCACCGGCCGCATGAAGTGCGTCGACTACGGCCGCATAAAGCAGGACACCCGCAAGCTGGTCAAGGTCAGCTTCGAGCTGGGCAGTCAGACCTTCCGCGGCACGCTGCGCAAGGGTTACAGGCTGGACGATCAGACCACCGACAAGCTCATCCGGCAGGCTATGCTTGAGCTGGGGCTCAACGAAGCGGCCGTCACCGTACACAACGTGAGGATACAGCAGGCCGCGGAGCTGGACCCCGCCTTCAAGGTCGATTTCTGGATCGAGATGATAGGCCAGTTCGTGGGTCTGGGGGATGCCGTGGCCGCCGTCCAGATGAGGAACGGCAAGCTCTCCGGCACCGACTACATCCTCGGCAAGGTGCAGGACGAGATAATCTCCACGGGCGTGGACATATACGCGGGAGCGGCGGCGCTGGGCAGAGTGGGCTCTTTCGTGCTGAGCGGTCTTGCCAACTGCGCAAAGCCCGCGGCCCAGGAGGCGTACAAATGGCTGTCCAACAGGGAAAAGGAACAGCAGGCCATCGAGAGCGCCGCCATCCTCGACCTTTTCTACAAGCTGTGCAACCAGCGGCTCCAGGAGGAGGCCGACAGACACGACGATACCAGCTGGACTTTGACCTCCAACGGCAGGGTCTCCGAGGAGCGCATCCTCTTCGGCGCGCCGGTGATGCAGAAATGGTCCTTCCGCTGTGACCTGAAAAAAGAGGATAAGACCGACGACTACACCGGTTGGTACAGCGGCCCCATGTTCATCGACATCACCCACGACATGACGAAGTTCGACAGCCGCTTCCTGTGGGACGTGGTGAACAATCTGCCCATACTGCCGGAGATACACAAAACGTGTCCCTGGGAGAGCTTCTACGACTGCAGGAGAGAGAGTTCCATCCTTGAAAAGCACTTCATGTGCAAAAAGCTGATGGTCTTCATAAAGGCTGATACGCAGAACGTGTCCGACGGCGACATCATGGATACCATCTACCTCGACCAGCAGTTCCAGGAGAAGCACGAGTTCTGGATGATGCACCCCATCTGGATCGTGCCACAGGGCGTCATGCCCAACATCGACGAGAAGGGCCGTTACAGTTTCCCCTATACGGAAGGACAGATGGCCACCACCGTATACCTGATGGGCGAGATGGTGGACGGTCTGAGTCCCCGCATCGACGTGTACACCAGCGATATGGCGTCGTGGATAGAGGTCAAAGCCCCTCACGTATATAAAAAGTACGACAACAGCCAGTACAACGGCGGCGGTACGCTGATAACGAACACCGATCTGTTCCGCGATCTGCAAAGCGGCCGCATAGACGTCAAATACGGATGGGGGGATTGAGCGTGAAAAAGATCACCGCGGTTCTTATGACCGCACTTATGCTCCTGGCTCTCTGCGCCTGCAAATCGGCCGACAAGCCGGATGAGACCCTTCCCGAGGCGCCGGGGTCAGAGGCGGCACAGCCCGCCGATACCGTGCCCGCTCCCCCGTCCCCTGCCGACGCCGCGCCGGAACCGGTACAGACCCCCGACGCGGGCGAGCCTGCCGACGAAGCTGAAGAGGAATATCCCGGCGAACTCAACGACTACGGTCTGCCCGACCTCTCCTGCTACACCGCCGAGGAGATATGGGACATGCTCCAGCACCCGGAGGACTACGACAGCGCCGTCCTCGACCAGTGCGACAGCGGCTTTGAGTGGGACGAGGACGCCCCGCCCCATTACGACGAAGAGTTCAGCGCCGACTACGTGGCTGACCTGGGTCAGTGGCAGGACTACGATCCCGGCGACTGGGTCCCCGGCCCGGACGAGAAGGCGGACGTTGAGTTCGACGCCGGCCAGTTCTCCGGGGAGGGAGAGAGCGCCGATGGCGGCATGCCCGATACGTCGGATCTGCCGGAGGAGCTTGATTTCCTGCTGCCCGACGGTCTCAGGGAGGGCGACTTCACCATCGAGGAGAACGGCACCCAGATACTTAACCTGATGGACCGCACGAGGGACGACTACAATGATATGGTGCAGCGGGCAAAGGACGCCGGCTTCACCATTGATCCCCACGAGCTTGACCTGTACGGCGCGCTGATGTACGGCGCCAGCCAGGTACGGGGCAGCACTCTGCGCTCCGTGACCATAATGTATCAGGACGGCGCAATAATGGTCACCTACGAATAAACGAGCGGCAAAAAGCGGAGATTTCTATTGAAATCTCCGCTTTTTTTATTCGATTATCGCAGGCCCCTGCGTCCAGCTCCGGCCGCCGCCCCGCTGTGACGGCTCCGGGCAGGCGAGGGCGTAGATATCGTCCATCCCCGTCTCCGCCTTGAACGCGGCACCGGCCTCGCCGGGCAGAAGCTTTGCCGCGGCGGGCTTCGTTATCACCGGCAGAGACGCCGTCAGCCGCATGCGCCGCAGCACGGACTGCCCCCGGGAATTGAAGGCAAGCACTCTCAGGTATTTCGGCCCGCCCTCCTGCATGTCGGCGGTGATGCCCAGCAGCGCGCACAGCGCCATTCGGCGCAGACGGGAACGGGCGTAGCGCTTCGTCTTCACCGCGTCTATAACGCCTTCCACGGTGCTCTCCCGCCTTCCGAACTTCTCAAAACGGGCGTCAAGGCCCTCGGAGGCGTCGGGCAGGGCGGCGTAATCCTCCGCCGTCATAGTGCGCAGACGGTACAGCATGGCCGTCTCTAAACGCGTTATGTCAACCGGCATCCTGCCCGCGGCCATCTCTCTGCGGTAAATCTCCATGGCCTGCTCCGGCACGTAAGCGGACACGTCCTCCCCCGCTGCCAGCGCCCCGCGGATGTAGGAGGCGGAGGCGTAACCGTCACCGGCGTCCCCGTCGTGGGCGGGACCCACCCGGGGGAACGCGGCAAGCTCCATGTCAAGACCGCCGGCGGCGACGGCCTTGGCGTACTCCACGGCCAGCAGGTCGTTGGGATTTCTCAGCACGGCGGCGTCCTCCCCCAGCATTGCGTCCGCGGCGGACTGCATGGCGGCGGCGTAGCTCACGCCCTTTTTAAGGCCCCGGGATATGAATCCCGCGGCGGCGTCGGACGACATGGTCTGAGCGACGCGGCGCAGCTTCTCCCCGTCGCCGCACTCGCTGCCGAAGCACAGCGTCATGGGAACGCCTGTTGCAGCCAGCAGCGCGACGCCGCCCCGGGCGAACCGCTCCGCCGAGGACACGGCAAAGGGCGACGGCAGCTCCAGCACCAGGTCGGCGCCGCACCTTACGGCGGCCTCCGCCCGTGCCCATTTGGACACCGCGGCGGGCTCGCCCCGCTGTACGAAATTGCCGCTCATGGCGCAGATCACGGCCGTTTCCGGCCCGAATCTGTCCCTTACGGCCGTCATAAGAGCCTGATGGCCCAGATGAAGGGGGTTATACTCGCAGATTATGCCGCAGACCTTCACGCAAATACCCTCCGGACTTTACAAAAACAGTTGAGATATCGGGAAAAATGAGTTAAAATATCTCCGTTGTTAATATTACACTGCACGTGAAATATATTCAAGGAAGGATTTTTATATGAAAATACTCATCATCAACGCCGGCAGCTCCTCCGTAAAGTACCAGTTCATGGATTCCGACTCCGGCGAGGTCTTCGCCAAGGGTCTGTGCGAGCGCATCGGCATCGACGGAAAGCTCACCCATCGGGTCCCCGGCAAGCCCAACTACGAGGCGGACATCCCCATGCCCACCCACAACGAGGCCATAATCGCGGTGCTGGACATCATGGTAAGCCCCGAATACGGCGTGATAAAGTCCGTTGACGAGATCGACGCCGTGGGCCACCGTGTCCTCCACGGCGGCGCGGAGTTCACCGAAAGCTGCATAATCGACGACGCCTGCATCGCCGCCATCGAGCGCTGCATCCCCTTCGGTCCTCTCCACAACCCCGCCAACCTCATGGGCATCCGGGCCTGCCGTCAGGTCATGCCCGACAAGAAGCAGGTGGCCGTTTTCGACACCGCCTTCCACATGACCATGCCCCCCAAGGCCTACATCTACGCCATCCCCTATGAGTACTACGAGAAGGACGGCGTTCGCCGTTACGGCTTCCACGGCACCTCTCACCGTTACATCGCCGGCCGCACCCTGAAGCTGCTGGGCCGCGAGAACAATCCCGAGGGCACGAAGATAATCTCCTGCCATCTTGGCAACGGCTCTTCCCTGGCCGCCATCAAGGACGGCAAGGTGGTGGACACCTCCATGGGTCTGGGGCCCCTTGCCGGCTTCCCCATGGGCACCCGCTCCGGCGACATCGACCCCACCATCATCGAGTACCTGATGGGCATCTACAACATGAACATCGGCGAGATGCTGAACATTCTCAACAAGAAGTCCGGCGTGCTGGGTATCTCCGGCGTGTCCTCCGACTTCCGCGACCTTGACGCCGCCGCGAAGGACGGCAACGAGCGCGCCGCTCTGGCCCTTGAGAAGTTCTGCTACGAGGTCACCAAGTACGTGGGCGCTTACGCCGCCGCCATGGGCGGAGTTGACGCCATCGTCATGACCGCCGGCATCGGCGAGAACAATGGCGAGCTCCGCGGCCGCATCCTGGGCGGTCTGGAGTACATGGGCGTGAAGATCGATCCCGAGCTCAACGCCAAGCGGGGCGACGAGCGGCTCATCTCCGCCGCCGACTCCAAGGTGAAGGTGTTCGTCATCCCCACCAACGAGGAACTGATGATCGCCATGGACACCGCCGAGCTGTGCAAATAAGCTGAAAATCAAATAAAAAAACGCCCGGACGGCTCGTCCGGGCGTTTTTTGCGTGTTTCAGCTGGTCTTGTGGTCGTTGTCGATG
>JAEEGL013908661.1_pt1 | contig 11694 bp, 13 predicted proteins | sample 9134231 | NCBI WGS metagenome assembly JAEEGL01 (sample SAMN16246548, study PRJNA631951) | gut metagenome | biome: gut microbiome; feature: rumen; material: fiber-attached | host: Bos | place: Iran: Karaj | collected 2018-10 | reverse complement strand
TCACTTGCATATTTAAATTTAGCGAAGGAAGTGATTGAAAGAAATGGAAATGCCTAGAAGAAGAGCTTTAGGAAAGGGACTTGAAGAATTATTTAATGCGGAAGTATTAGATTTTGATTCATTAGAAGAAAAAATTGTTGAAGAAACTCCTAAAGAAGAAATTGTTGATATTAGAATTGATGAATTAAGAAGTAATCCTTATCAACCAAGAAAAGTATTTGATCAAGAGGCTTTACAAGAATTATCTGATTCAATTAAACAACATGGTGTATTTCAACCAATTATAGTTAAGAAAAGTATTCACGGATATGAAATAATAGCTGGTGAAAGACGTGTTAAAGCATCTAAAATGGCTGGTTTAGAGACAGTACCTGCTATTATACGTGAATTTGATGATACTGAGATGATGGAGATTGCTTTACTTGAGAATTTACAAAGAGAAGATTTAAATCCATTTGAAGAAGCAATGGCTTATGTAAAAATAATGGAAGCTAAAAATCTTACTCATGATGAATTAGCTAAAGTACTTGGTAAGAGTCAATCTTATATAACTAATACTGTTGGATTATTAAGATTACCTGAAAATATTAGAGAATTAGTTATTAATGGTAAATTATCTATGACTCATGCCAGAATTCTTAGTAAAATGAGTGATATTAATACTATTAATTTACTTGCTGATAGAATTATTAAAGAAAACTTATCTGTACGTGATTTAGAAGAAATAGCTAAAGGAAATAATATTGATAAATTAGTTAAAGTACGCCGTACAGTTAAAGAAAGTGATCGTCAATATAAATATGCTGAGGAATTATTATGTGAAAAACTAGATTCTAAAGTACGTGTTTATAAGAATAAAATTGAAGTTAAATTTGCTAATGCAGATGATTTAAATAGAATATTAGAAATTTTAAACATTGGTAAATAAAAAATATAAAGGAAGGTAAATATGAAGAATATTAAGACTATTATCTTACATTTTGGCGTTTTTTATATGATTTTAATTGTGGTTTTAATGATGATATCATATTTTGATATGCCTACAAATAATATTGAATTAACAGTTAATGACGATTATGTTAAACAAATAAATGATTATAAAAATAAAGTATCTTCTTTAGAAGATTCTTCTTGTAAAGATTATTTAAATAGTGTTATTAATCGATTTGAAAAAGATATTAGAAAAGAAAATATAGATGTTAAAGAATATTATGAAGAAGCACATGGTGATGATAATATTTTAAGTTATTACCCTAAAGGAATAGAAAAATGTAATATATTAACACAAGAAAGTATGATTAAAGAAGATATGCCTGTATTATTTCTTACAGCATCTATTCAACATGATGAATTAATAGAAGACTATATTTATCAATATGAATTAGGTTTTAAAGATTATAAAACAAGAGAAATAAATGAAACATCACTATTTTATGTTAGAAACAATATTAAATTGAAAAATGAACTTAAAATTATAGATAAGCTAATAAATATTATTAGTAGTGAAGAAGGGGTTTAATATGAAAGAGAAAAAGTATTTAGTTTTATATTATATTTCTTTTGTAATAACCTTAGCATTTAGTATTTATTCTACCTATAAAACGCGTAATTTATATAGTATAGGTGATGATGCTAACATAGTATCAAATTTATTAGGTAATGTTTTAGTATTTATTAATTTTGTTTTAGTAATTATTTTTACTATTTTAATATTAAAAAAGAAAAAAATTAAAGTGGATAATATAATACTTCCAGTTTGTTATATATTATTTTCTATTATTGTTGTAGTATTATGCTTATTATTCAATGATAAAGTTATTATTCCATATATGCATTTTGAGTATTATTTATTCTTTATAAATATAGGATTCTTGTTTGTAAATAGTTATTCACTTTTTTTAATTAATTATAAAAAATAGATGGGGTGAAATTATGAATAAAGAATATAGTGTTGGTAGTTTATTAGTTTTAAAAAAAGGACATCCTTGTGGTGAAAATCTATGGGAAGTTGTTAAACTAGGAGCTGATATACGTTTAAAATGCACTAAATGTGGAAGACTTATAATTATACCAAGACTTGACTTAAATAAAAGAATTAAGAAGGTAAAAGAAAGGGAAAAATAGTATGTTTGAAGGTAAAATAAAGAGAAAATTTAGAAGAAGAACATTTAATCCTATTACATCATATTTACTTCTTACAGTATTCGTTATTGTATTAAGTGGAATACTTAGTTTATTTAATTTTCAAACTACTTATAATATAGTTGATAATGCTAAGTTAGAATATGTTCAAGTAAATGCAACTATTGAAAATTTATTTAGTTTTGATGGTTTAAAATATATTGTTGGTAACGCAACAAAAATGTTTATTTCTTTTGCTCCACTTAGTATGTTTTTAATAGCTTCTATTGGATTGGCTATAGCAGAAGCTAGTGGATTTATGGAGATTACATTTAGAAGGATATTCTCTAAATTAAGTAATAATTTCTTAACATTTTTAGTGGTATTAGTAGCTACAATATCATCTTTAATTAATGAAGTTGGTTTTGTTATATTAATTCCCCTAGCCGCTTATATTTACAAAGCTAAAAAAAGAAATCCAATGGTTGGAATATGTGCAGCTTTTGCTGGATGTGCTTTTGGTTATGGAACCAGTGTGTTTGTAGGATCTTTGGAAACACAATTAATTCCATTTACTACTAATTCAGCTAGAATGATAGATCCTAACTTTCATGTTAGTTTATTATCTAATTTGTATATTATGATAATATCAACAATTGTATTAGCAATAGTCGGTACAGTTATTATAGAAAAGATTATTGCACCTAAATTAGGTAAATATCGTGTTAAAAAGCAATTAAATACCTTAGAAGACTTTGAAATAATTGGAGAAGATGAACAAGAACAAAAAGCTTTAACACTTGATTATAATGAAAAGAAAGGGTTTAAAGCAGCTTCTATTGTATCAATAATATTCATATTATTCTTTATTTATTCAGTTATACCAGGATTACCTGGATCTGGATTATTATTGGATTATAGTGAAGATACTTATTTAAAACAAATATTTGGTGATAATTCATATTTCCAAGATGGTTTTGCATATATGATTTCTTTACTATTTATTGTTAGTGGATTAGTATATGGATTTGTATCTAAGAAATTTAAAAATAATACAGATATGCTTAATAGTTGTAAAGAACCACTTGCTAAAATCGGTACAGTATTACTATTATTGTTTGTTGCATCACAATTTATTGGTGTATTTAAGAAAACTAATATTGGTACGGTAATTGCTGGTATTTGTGCTAATGCATTATCGACATTCTCATTTACTGGTATTATCTACCTATTAATAGCTATACTTATTATGTGTATATGTGATTTCTTCTTAACAGGTGTACAAGCTAAGTGGATTATATTCTCCCCTGTTGTTGTTCCTGCTTTGATGAGATCTAATATTACACCACAATTTACTCAATTTGTTATGCGTGCCGTAGATTCAATGACTAATGGTGTAACACCACTTTATGCATATTTCGTTATATTTATTGGTTATATGAATGTTTATAATATGAATGAAGATAAACCAGTTACTATTTCAGCTGGTATTAAAATAATGCTACCATATTTCTTAATAATTAGTTTAACATGGTTGCTATTATTGATTGGTTGGTATATAATAGGTCTACCAATTGGTCCTGGAGTATATCCTACCGTTTAAAAAGGAGAAGATTATGAGTTTAAAAGCAGGTATAGTAGGGCTTCCCAATGTTGGAAAATCTACTCTTTTTAATGCAATAACTAAACAAAATATATTAGCAGCTAACTACCCTTTTGCAACAATAGATCCAAATGTAGGTGTTGTTAATGTACCAGATGAAAGAATTGATGTATTAAATGAAATGTATAAACCAGCTAGACTTATTCCAACAAGTTTTGAGTTTACTGATATAGCTGGATTAGTTAAGGGTGCATCAAGTGGTGAAGGATTAGGTAATAAGTTCTTATCACATATACGTGAAACCGATGCTATTATTGAAGTAGTAAGATGTTTTGATGATAGTAATATTATTCACGTTGAGGGTGCTTGTGATCCTATAAGAGACATTGAAATAATTAACTTAGAATTATCTTTAGCCGATCTTGAGATAATTACTAATAGATTAGATAAAATCAAGAAAAAAGCTGAAACTACTAAGGATAAAGATGCTTTAGTAGAAGTTGGTGCTTTAGAAAAAGCTAAAAATGCACTAGAGAAAAACGTTCCACTTCGTGTAATTAGTTTTACTGATGAAGAATTACAAATAATTAAACCATTTTGTTTTCTTACCCAAAAACCAATTATTTATTTAGCTAATGTATCAGAAGAAAGTTTTAATGATGAAAATGAGTATTTTAATAAAGTACTTGATTATGCTAATAAAGAAGGAAACAAGGCTATTAAAATTAGTGCAAAGCTAGAATGTGATTTAGTTGATTATACTGAGTCTGAAAGACAAGAAATGCTTGATATGTTAGGTATTAAGACTAGTGGATTAGATGAGTTAATTAAAGTAACATATGAATTACTAGGACTTCGTACATATTTTACTGTTGGGTCTGATGAGGTTCGTGCATGGACATTTAGAAATGGTATGAACGCTAAAGAATGTGCAGGAATTATTCACAGTGACTTTGAAAAAGGATTTATACGTGCAGAAGTAATGTCTTATGATGATCTAATTGCTTGTGGAAATGAATTAAAAGTAAAAGAAGCTGGTAAATTTAGATTAGAAGGCAAAGACTATTTAATGCAAGATGGAGATATATGCCATTTTAGATTTAATGTTTAAGAGAGATAATACTCTCTTTTTATATATTTATATAGTTGTTTACAATAAAAGAGTAGCTTCCCCTACTCTGTTTTTATACCTTGATAAGCATTTCTTCTTACCATTTCTTTATCTATTTCATTTAATACACCAAATTTCTTTATTAACCAAGTTGGTTCTATTAATTCATTTGGGTTTGGATCACCTGTTATTCTATTAATTACTATCTCTGGTCTTAATAATTCTAATTCATCACAAACAATATCCACATATTCTTCCCTTGTAAGAATGTGGAAATGTTCTTTTTGATAAAGCTCTGCTAATTTAGTATCTGTAATTACATGTAACATATGTATTTTAATCCCTTGTATATCGAGGTTATTAACATATTTTACTGTTTCTAACATATCTTCTTTTGTCTCATATGGTAATCCGTTAATTATATGAATTATTATGTTAAGTTCTCTTTCTCTTAGCTTCTTTACCATAGTAGAGAATTCTTCTAGAGTTTCTCCCCTATTAATTAGTTTATTAGTCTTTTCATGAATAGTTTGTAGACCTAATTCGATAGTTAAATAAGTCTTTTTACTTAATTCTTCTAAGTAATCAAGACATTCATCTGTAATAGAATCTGCTCTTGTTGCAATATTTAGTCCAACAACTCCATCTATCTTTAATATTTCTTCATATTTTTCTTTTAAAACAGATACTGGTGCGTATGTATTGGTATTTGCTTGAAAATAGCCAATATAACGTGTATTTGGCCATTTCTTGTCCATTATGTCTTTTACATCAAAAAACTGCTCTGTTAGGCTTTTATTAGGCTTTCCAGCATAATCACCACTACCTAACTTAGAACAATAAATACATCCCCCTACTCCTTTAGTACCATCTTTATTTGGACAAGTAAAACCACCATTTAAACTTATTTTAGCTATTTTTCCACCAAATTTATGTTTATAGAAGTAATCTAATGTATGATATCTTTTATTACTATCACTATATTTAAACATACTTCCCCTACTCTATATTACTAATTATATCGAAGAAATCTAATGGTTTTTCAGATAATTCAACTAAATTATTAATAAAACTAGAATCAATATCATAGTTGTTTTTTAGTAACTTAAGATATACTTTGTATATCTTAGTTAAATCTTTTTCATCCATTTCTATAGTAATTTTCTTATCAATACATTTTTTTAAATTTTCTATTAACATAGTATCTAATTTTAAGTCATATTCCTTTTTAGTACTATAGTTTTCTCTCTTTATTAAATTATTTTTATATACTAAGTTTTCTATCTTTTTGTATTCCATTATAACCTCTATGTACAAATATTATACAATATTTTAAAAAGTTTTTTAACAAATACTTTATAAATTTTATTTTTTTTGTTATAATTTATGATGGAGATAGTATCGATGGTAATACTATTAAAAAAGAAAAGATTGGGGATATGAACATGTATAAGTTAGGTGAACAATTTACCAATAATTCTGTTGTAAGTTTATCTTCATTAGAAGATGCTATTATTAGAAATAGTACGTATCGTATAACTGTATTAACAGAAAGATTAATAAGACTTGAATATAGTAGTGATGGTATGTTTAACAACTATGAAACAGCAATTGTAAAAAATAGACGTTTTCCTATACCAGAATTCTCTAAACAAGAAGACGAACGTGTGATTAATATTGAGACTAATTATTTTACTTTAACTTATATTAAAGCTAGTCCATTTTCTTCAAGATCTTTAACTGCTAAAAGTAAAAATGGTAAAGATGAATGGTATTATGGTCAAAAAGAAGTTCGTAATTTAAGTAGTTGCAGTATGTCTTTAGATAATGAAACATCTATGCCTCAATTAGAAAAAGGCTTATTTGCTACTACTGGTATTGCTACTATTAACGATACTAACGCCCTATGTTTTGATGAAGAAAGAAATGTTGTACCTAGTCCAACATCTAAAGATTATGTTGATTTATATTTATTTATATATGATAAAGACTTTGCTCTTTGCTTACAAGATTATTATCAATTAACTGGTTATCCTAAAATGATACCTAGATATGCTTTAGGTAACTGGTGGAGTAAAGAGTGTGAATATAAAGATTATGAAGTATTAGAGAAAATAAATAAATTTAAAATGCGTGATATTCCATTATCTGTCTTTGTATTAGATACTGGATGGTCAAAAAGAGATCCTAAATATCCAAATATTAAAAATGGATTTAGTTTTGAACCTACGCAATTTAGTAATCCTAAAGGATTTATCGAAAAAGTTCATGAGCAAGATGTTAAATTTGGCCTAAAAATTAATCCACAAGTTGGTTTCTATCCATTTGAAACTAATTATCAAATAATAGCTAAATATTTACCAGTTAATAAAGATGGATATATAGATTTTTCAATAACTGATTTAAAAGCAGTGGATGTATTATTTAAAGTATTATTACATCCACTTGAAGATATTGGCGTTGATTTCTTCTGGAATGATTATTTTGATAGTGATAAAAGGAAACAATATTTAATGAATTATTATATGAATTTAGATGCTACAAGAGATAAAAAACGTGATATTGTTTTATCTCGTAATAGTACATATGATGCTCATTTATTCGATTTATTATATTCAGGAAGAAATATAGTTAGTTGGAATGTATTAAAAATGCTTCCTTTCTATACATTAAATAGTGCTAATATTGGTGCTTGCTATTGGAGTCATGATATAGCAGGATCTAGTGGTGGAGTAGAAGATAGTGATTTCTACTTACGTAGTATTCAATATGGTGTATTCTCACCAATACTTAGATTTAACACTGTAAAAGGTCTATATTTCAAAAGAGAGCCATGGAAATGGGACATAGTAACAAACAGTATAGCTAGTGATTATTTAAGATTAAGACATAAATTAATACCATATTTATATAGTGAATGTTATAGATACCATAAAGAAGGTAAATTATTAATTCAACCATTCTATTACTATAATATTAAGTTCTATGATGATGAGAATTATTCTAACCAATATTATTTTGGTAGTTCATTTATGATTTCACCAATTATTAAACCATTGGATCCAGATATGAATCGTACTATTCAAAGATTCTATATACCAGAAGGTGTTTGGTATGATTTTAAAGATGGTAAGAGATATTTAGGTAACCATAAATATATAGGATTCTATCCAATAGAAGAATATCCAATATTTGTTAAACAAGGAAGTATTATTCCATTAGCAGGTCCTAATAGTTATATGTCTTATAAGAATCCAAAAGACTTAGAAATACATGTGTTCCCAGGAAAGAGTAATACATATCGTTTATATGAAGATGATGGTGAAACTAATCAATATATGGATGGTAAATATTGTATTACTGAAATGGATTATAACTATCGTCAAAGTAATTATACTTTAATAATTAGACCTGTTGAAGGTGATGTTGGTGTATTAGATCCTACAAGGGATTATAAGATAGTATTCCGTAATACTAAGAAATCTGATCATGTCGTAGTTTATGAAAATGATAAAGTATTAGAAAATATTAGAACTGAGACAACAGAAACAGACTTTATTGTATATATTAAAGAAGCTAGTACTAGAAGTCAGTTAGTTATTAACTGCTATGGTGAAGATATTGAAATAGATAGTGTTAAATTAATTAAAGATGATATTGATAGTATCTTATTTGACTTAAAGATATTAACTAATCTTAAAGATGAAATAGCTTCTATTGTATTTAGTGATGAATTAAATTTAGGTAAAAAGAGGATTGCTATTAGAAAACTAAAGAGAAAAGGATTAGATTCTAGAAGTGTTAAAATATTCTTAAGATTACTTGATTATATGGAAATGTAGGGAGAATTATGGATATCGTAAAGGTTTTGATTGAATTTGTTATTACTTTCATAGTAATATACTTAGTTTATTATTTCTTAGTAATAAAGAAGTGTAAGAAAGATAGTAAAATAGTACCAGCTGAAGTAAATATTATTCTAATGTTTCATAAGATTGATATAAAGAAGATAAATTTATATCAAATGATTCAAGTAGTAAGTATAGTAACAACATTGATATTATCAATAATAATTACATTAATAGGTGTATTCTTTGATAATACAATCATTTTACTAGTATTTGGTACACTAATATCGTTAGTGGTAGCTATTATATGTTATCGAATAATAGGCAAACACTATGAAAAAATAAGTGAAAAAAACAAAAAAAATAATAAAAAGTCTAAATAGACTTTTTTTATTTTGTAATTATAGTTTACATCAAGTCTATGTTATATAGACTTTTTTTATTGTTAATAAAATATAATTGTGCTATACTTTAAATAGAATAGGGTGGTATCCATGAAGTTAAGAGATTATTTAATGAATGTATCAACTGAAGAATTAACTGAGAGATTAAAGTATCTCGATAAAGCTATTAATGAATTACATAATAATGGATATTATGTAGTTGGTGATTTAGCTGATATAGAGATAATTAATAATGAAATTACTCTTGATTCTTTTAAAGATAAAATTGATTATTTAAATAGTGGAATTAATGAAAATGGACGTAATAAAGATATTCTTGAATTATGTTCAATAGGTATATGTGCATATAATAAACTATCTGTATTACATACAAGTAGAGAGTTTATTGAATATGTTATTGAAAATGTAGAAATGTTTTTGGAACATGGTAATATTCCTAGTATTATGCAAGAATATTATATTGATGTATTTAATCGTGGAAATGTAAATTATTTAAATGAATTCTTAGATAAAAACTTAGATAAAGATGGAACTAGTAGAAGTAATAGTAGGGGAGCTTATACTAAATCTACAGCAGTAGGTCGTGCTTTATCTGAAAAAGAAGATTCTGCTTTTGCAAGTATATTAATGCTACCAGCATTATTAGCTTTATTATATATAATAGCTGTTGTTGTGTACTTTGTTGTACTTAAATAGTGAGGATTTATGAGTAATAGAATATTTGGAACTGAAAAAGTAGATAATATTATTGGTTTAAAAGATCAAACTGTATACGATAAAATAGATGTTTATATTGATGTTAATAATCCAAATAATATTTGGGGAATGGTTTATTACACAGAGTATATAAAACGTAAGCCAGTCCAAAAACAAGAAATAGTAAAGTTTGATAATTATCAAACTATGATTAACTATGTTAGAACTAATTTTGATGGTTATGAATTAGATCATCCTATTGATATAGAACGTAAAAAGATATTTCTACATAATATAAATTATTGTAATGTAGAATATTTTTATCATGAAGGAAAACCTGAATTAAACTATATTGAAGTATCATTTTTTGAATATGAGAATGATCATTTTGTTAAAAGAAGAATTAAATTACCTAAAGAATATGAAGAATTATTTGTTAATGTTTTAAAAGTAAGTAAAAATGTTGATAAATTAGATTCTAGATTTCATAGAGATGTTGATGTATATGAATCACGTGCTATTGAAAGAAGAGAAACGATAAAAAGTCTTGTATTTCCAATAGAAGAATTCTTTCATATGGCTGGAGAAAAAATTAAACAAATACATTTGCATAAAGAGAAAATACTAAAAGGATTAAAAATAGCTGTATCTACTGCGGCTTTAGTTACAATACTAGGTGGTGGATATAAATTAGTAACTGAAAATGAATTTAATTCTGATTATATTATTCAATCAAATCCAATTAGGAGTGTACAAGATATTGGAATGTACTTTAATAAGGGTAAAGTTGGAATAATTATTGAAAAACTAATAGAAGGTAAATATTATGATGTAAGTGCTGAAGAAATAGATCAAGCCTTAGAATATATTAGAAGTTTAGATGATAAGAATTATGATCAAAATGCCTCATTTACTTTGTTTAGTTATAATGATTATTTTCAATATAAAGTGGCTTTTGATGATGGAATAGATTATGCAAAAACAACAGAAGTACTATACAAAATAGATACTTTATATAAAGAAAGTGTTAAAATAGTTGATGGAAAGCCAGTAATAAACCAAGATAGAGCTAAGAAATACTTAGATTATGTATGTTCATTAACATTTATGTATGATACTTATCATACTGATAGAGTAAAAAGTTACTATACTGGAGGAAATAATCAAAGTTTAATTAGTCCGTATGCAACTAGTGGAGAAATAGAGGCTTATGATAAATTCCCACCAATACTTAAGTTTATTATTTTAAATCAAATGAAAGGTTTATTACAAAGAGTTGATTATAAGGTAGATCAAAAACCACTATACTATTTTAAAGGCACTGATAAATACGATTTATTAACCGAGGCAACAAAAAGAATAGATACTGTTACTAATAATATGTACTATGAATGTGGTTATAATCGCGGAAATTCAAGATAATAGCTTAAAATACTTGTATTTTACACCGAAATGTGTTATTTTATATATGCACGTAGGTGTTTTTATTTTGGTTTAAAGGAGAATTAGGTTATGAAAAAATTCTTTAGTGAAGTTAAAAAGGAACTTAGTAAAGTTAAATGGCCAAGTAAAAAGGATATGGTTAAATATTCAATTGCAACTATTTGCTTTGTAATATTTTTTGCTGGATTCTTTTATTTAATTGACTTTGGTGTAGCTTTTATTAAGTCATTGGTGTAGTTTATGGATGAGAAGAAGTGGTATGTAGTTAATACTTACTCTGGACATGAGAGTAAAGTTAAAGAAAAACTAGAAATGAGAGCTCAATCTATGAATATGGAAGATAAGATATGTCGGGTAATTATTCCAGAACAAAAAGTAATTGAGGAAAAAGATGGTGTAAAAAAAGAAAAAATTAAAAAGATTTTTCCTGGTTATATTTTAGTTGAAATGATTATGACAGATGAAGCT
>JAEEGL013814815.1_pt1 | contig 11694 bp, 8 predicted proteins | sample 9134231 | NCBI WGS metagenome assembly JAEEGL01 (sample SAMN16246548, study PRJNA631951) | gut metagenome | biome: gut microbiome; feature: rumen; material: fiber-attached | host: Bos | place: Iran: Karaj | collected 2018-10 | reverse complement strand
TTTTTTTAGCCACAGATTGCGTTTTTTTAGCCACAGATTGGACTGATGACACTGATTGTGTAGTATTTCTGCTGCTGTTATTTGTCATTATTACCAGGCAGCAGTTTTCCATTAATAATTTCAATATTTTACTGCGAAAAAACTTCCATTTATTATTAAAATTTATTACTTTGTAATGATTCATTACCAGATGTAACATAATGCCAAATAATCGTTACATAAACACTTTGCTATTTAATAAAGATGTATTTTCTTTGCAGTCGATTTTTATGATGTATAGATTTATTTCTTTCATTATACACTTACACGCTCTTTTGTATTCTACATTATTATCAACAAGAATAATTATAAAAACATAAAAACGATAAACAACATGAAATTTAGGTTCTTAACGTTGATTTTATTGTTGTGCCTGGTGGGGAATATGGCCCAGGCGCAGACGTCGACGTATGAGTACGTTGATGACAACCTCGACTTCGCTGGCTATAGGGTCAGTTATAGTGATCAATTTGGCGACCGTGTTCAAATGGATTGGGATGGAAACTATCTCAAAGGTATTAGTCAGCAAGAAAACGGATGGGTCAGACGTACTTGGTTTGTTTCACAAGCATACACAACGTACAATAACGAGTATTGATTATCTATAGATAATACTTCCAGAATAAACATTGCCCATGATGGAGGAGGACAGAATGACCCCTCTTATTTACAGTTTGATGCCCGTGATGGAAGCTATCGTGATGTGAATATCCACCATTTGGGTGTCAACGATAAAGTGACAATCCAATTGGCTGGTGGAACACGCTGCTACGTGATGTCAGACAACACAGATGTCACCAGTGGTTATCAACTTCCTCAAAACTCGGATAGGTCGCAGATGATTACCATTGCCAATGATAATAACGATGGCGTGCTGACGTTAAGAATTACGAATGAAGACGGTGATTACCCTGGCATTCGCTTTATCGGCATTCAAGTTTACAAAGAAGTCAAAGAACCTTATTTCGACTATGATCCCGGTTATGAGGAGTATGACATGTATGATGAGTTCACTTATAAAGGTAATAACAACAACGCACAAGCCAGTAATGATACTCGATTCAACACAAATAATGATGCGGGTTTCAGTTTAAATGGAAAAGACGCCAAATACATTACATTTGACAAATCTAAGATTACCGCCAACAACCGAATTGCCGTTGAACAAACCGATGATGATTGGCGTTTCAATTATGGTCTGAGACCTCCGACGGATGATACAAATGATGTATGGAACAACTTCAGTGTATGTAACCTGAGAGTTGGTGACCGTGTGCTCGTTTCCTACATGGGCAGTCCTGAAGACCTTGTTTTCTCCAGCGCAGGGAATAGCGATACATATACAGGCTGCGCCGCCTTTGCCGACCAATGGAACGATGGTGTTTTTAACGAGGGCGAAGACCAATACATCACCGGCGGTATGCCTGTACAAATTGACTGGCAGCGAAATGAGGGAAACATTTCCCAAACCTATGGAATAGCACAGGGCAACCAAGCTGATGAGTACCAACTTTATTATACCAAGGTGTACGTGATTGCCGAAAACGGCCATTTGGACTTTGGCATCAAGAATGGTCCTGTCAACCGTCTGGTGAAGATTAAGATTTACAGCGACCACCAGGCCATGATGGTGGACGACTATGATCAACATGATTATAGGTACACTGCCCACTTCAATATTTCTGGCGAATTGCAAATGAAAGAGCACATCATGCCGGGCGGTTTGGAGGTGCATATCGGTAACGACAATCCCAACCAACATGCTATCGTGGTTGCATCGAAGAAAGAAAATGACCCCAGACATTCTGTTGATGGCTTCGTGTCGTATGTCAATGCCGTGGATGGCTATAAAATCCCCGGTGTCACCAAGAGTGATGATGGCAGCTACTATATTCCTAAGTTCGATTTGGTGCCCGGAACGATTAACGGCACTACTTATACCGCATCTGCTGACAGACTTCCTCAAACGGGCACCTACTATGTGTTCAAGCCTGAGAATAGTGGTAAGATGAAGCTTAAATTCAAAGCCAACAGCATGAATTACTACCGTTGGGATTATGCGGGCGATGCTGTCTATTCTTCAGGCAGTTGGATTGAGCAATTTGACAGACCCAACGAGCAGACGCTGGATGAGGAATGTCCTTACTATTTGGTGACGATTCCTGCACCTACTGATGACAATCCTAATCCTACTCCGACATTCGAGTTGTTGGGTAATGTGAAAAACGGTAAATACTTCGACACAAAAAATGACATCAACTTAGTAGCAGGCTATACCTATTATTTATATGGCGCTTGGAATAGTGCTGATGTCTTCTATAATTATAGCGATAATGGTGCGTATGTGCATGGACAACAGGACCAATCTGTCCCGGATACGTACGGGAATAATATTGAATGGCGGCCGATAGAATTTAATCCCAACCAAACCAGAGCCTGTGGTGTAGCTGAATTGCTATGGGTTGAATTCACACCCCAACGGTCGATATTCCCATTGGCGAAGTGGGTTAAGAACGACACTCGAGCTGTTAATGACCAGAATCCGGCGCCCAATCCCGATTATCCTACCGATAGAGCCAAGGACGAAAAAGAACTTGCCAAAGTAACGGGCTATGTCGGTGCCCTTGTTACTGTTAAGAAGATGTCAGGCAATATCGTCTCATGCCGTCCCTACATTTGGCGTAGGCACGCGAATGATCAGCAGGGAAGACTCATGATTGACAACATCGTGTATGCTGAAAACGAGAACCCTGGCGGTACTATCCTCATCAAGATAGGCGACCCTGAAGACAAGTCTGAACCTCTGTACACCCTTACCATTGCCTATAGCGCCGACGAGCGGTACGACGAGAATAATGAAGATGCAGGAAGAGGCCATATCTGGGATTACTCTACCACGTCATTGCAAGGATTGACTTGGGAGAATGAGACATATAATTCTTCAATACCGGCAGAAAACGGAACGTATTCCAAAATATTCTCCAATACCGAGGGAGGTTATGCCGTTGAGAAGAATTTAGGCCATTATTTCAATGATTACTTCGGCGATTTCAGCACCTCTTACAGCAGTGCAGCCGACGTGATGGAAAGAATGGAGAAGAACGATGCCACAGATGCGAATGGCGATTACCTCTCTCTTCTTCGCGAGGAAATCGACTATCAAGATGAATTCGGACAGACTCGTTCCGACTGGACGTTCAATTACAACCTGGTGAACAACGGTATGCTGTTTGACCCGATTTTCGTCAACAAATACGATATGGAAGGTGACAACGCCGACATGATTTGGGATTCCGAGGGTATGATCTTCCAGACGAGTTCGGGCCAGAGTGGTATCTTCGACGAGTATGGCAAGAACGTGGCTCACACAACAGCAGCCAACGAGGCTACTGACCCCGACCGCTTCATCGGCATTTTGGAAGGCGGTAAGTTCCGTATTCCTTGGTTGGAGAAAGATGACCGCGTGATTATCTACATGGGTATCGGTACACTCAACCTGATGGGTCAGGCCAAGTTCAGCATCAGGAATGCTTACGATGCTTTGCATAACGAGATAGACCCGGCCGACGACTACGTAGTTGGCGGTTCTCAATGGATGGGAAAAGATGACCCGAACTACGGTGGCTGCTACCACTTCTTCGCCAAGGGTGACGGACAAGGCGGCCCTGCCGACATGGTGTTCGAGATGAAGGAAGGCTCGCTCTGCAAGATTTACAGTGTGCAGATTTACCGTGGCGACCGCATCATCACCAATGAGATTGTCGGTAAGACGGAGAACGACAAATTCTTGCTGTCGAGCACGGCACCAGACCCCAACGACGCTGCTCCCGACGCTGAAACCACTGTTAGCGACACCTATAACTGGACACTGAAATACTTCGGTAAGAACCAGAAGTTGGCCGACGGAACGACTCAGACGAATGAGGTGATTGCTCAAGTGGGAAGATACGAGAATACTCCTGCCCTCACCACAAGCACCGTGACCGATCCTACAGATGCCACTTACAACACCTTCACCTTCGCGCACTCGGCTGGAGACATCGGAACCTTCCGTATGCGTGCCAAGGACATGGAGAGGAACATGAAGTACGTGGCCGACTACGCCGACCATAACGTGACCGTCGCCTATCAGGAAACGATGAGGTATCCTTATACATGGGACTTCATGGATATGACCGGGTTCGATAAGAACTATGAGAAGTTTGACGCAGAGAATGCCTTAGGCCCCCAAAAGCCGACCTTCAGCACGATGACAGATGAAGAATGGGATAATTCGACCTCTTATCATAAGATATCAAGAGACCTCTCACTTTGGGGCAAATCAGGGCAATTTGATGACAAGATCTACATCTTGCGCCTGAACAGCCAAAGACAGGAAGGGGCAAGACAGAGAGCAAGCGATAACATTTTCGAAACTGCCAAGGACATTTACGGAAACCAGTTGTGGGCCGATCGCATGGTCGTTCCTGAAACACAAGGTCTGTGGTTCTACACCAATAACAACAATCAAAACAGCGGCCAATGGAGAATCCATAACAACGGCATGGAAATGAACGGGGCAAGTTATTGGCCTCACAGTATTGTGATTCCGAATGTGCCTGCAAACGCGGCAGTCTATCTGCGAATGGGAACAACCAGAACCGACGGTCTGTACTCTGCATACAAATTCCAGGGAGATGAGAATCCTACTGTTGTCGATACCGACAATTTAATCCAGATAGGTGATGAGTATGTCTTTGCCGTCAAGAACACCGGTGAAAAGAGACACCTCGCCCTCTCATTAGGAGGCTTCTTGCTGAAGAAGGTGGCCGTATCTACCGATCCGAAGAAGGTGAACATTAAGGGTTATGCATCCGAGAGCCGCAACCACGACATCGACGCCAAGTTGCTGCCCTACTTCACCGGCGAGGACTTCAGAACCTATCTCGTGAGCGATCCCGACTACACCAACCTGAAACTGACGCTGACGGACATTGCCAGCACGAGCAAAAACTTTGTGCTGCCTGCCAATACGGGTTGTGTGATTCGTCGTGTGGGCGACGGTGATGACCTCACATTCAACACCTTCGGTGACGGTAATGGTTTCCACCTGTTCGTGCCTGATATGCACGACACCGAAAAGGTGGTAACAGCTGCTGACAAGGCCATGAACGACCAGTATATGGTGCCCGTAGCGACAGAGATGCAAATACCCTATTCGAACAATTACGTGAAGCTCATTCATGAGGGATATGATGGCGACGGAGCCGTCTGGTACGCTTATACTTGGAGCACCGACCAAGACCAAACATGGATTCCAGAGTCGAATGGCGGACGGTTCATCGGACTGAAAGACAAAGTCATCTTCGTGAGAATGAATCCTACATTCAAGAACAATCCCTCTTGGAATGGCAAATGGAATCAGACAGAAGACCTGACCGTGCAAAAAGGAAGTACTTATACTATCACAGGATGGGGTTCTGAAAAACTGACTGGTGCATGGGGCGGCAGCGCAACCACCACCGACATGACCAACTATGTGCTCACCTATAACTATAAGAAACTGAATGGCGACAATCTGTCGGGTATGCTCTCGGGCGAGGAGAAATTCTACCGCGTGTATTCGGGTTGGGACATCTGGCTGCGCGCCAACTCCGCTTACCTGCAGCTGCCCACCGCAAGTGTGCTGCCTGACAATGCGACCCGTTCTGCCCGTATGTTCTCCTTCCGTGTGGTCAACAACGTGATGCCGGGTGATGTCAACTACGATGAAACGGTGAATGTGGCCGACTTCATCTCTGTGGGTTCCTCCATCTTAGGCAAGTCTCCCTCGGTATTCTATACCAAGGGCGCTGACGTCAACAACGACACCAATATTAACGTGTCCGACTTCATCGGCATCGCCAACATCATCCTGAGCACTCCGGAAGAGAATGCCGCACCGGCACAGGCTCCGAGAAGGGCTTCCATGAACAGCAACGGCCTCGAGATTTCTGACTATGCGGTTGAAGTGCGTCCGTTGACCGCTACCGAGCCGGGTAAGCAACAGGTGCTGTCTATCCGGATGAAGAACACCCAGCCCTTGGTGGGATATGAGTTCACTATCCTGCTGCCCGACGGTGTCACCATCGCCACCGACGATGAGGTCGCAGCGGCTCAGCTGAGCAACGCCCGCACCACGGCACAACGCACCAACTTCTTCGCCGCACAACAGTTAGGCAACAACGCGCTCAAGGTGCTTTGCGGTACAACGAACGGTGACAGCGACGGACTTTACTCCTTTACAGGCACTGACGGCGAAGTGGCCCGTATCACGGTCAATATTGCCGAAGGCTTCAACCCGGACAACTATGAGGTGGCAGTCATCGACGGTTTGTGCACGAACCGTGAGTGCATGAGCATGCCGCTTGTTCCGATGTCGTTCAATGTGACAGGCATCAGCGACGTGATGGCAGAGGGCGAAGCAGTGGAAGGCTCTTCCTACTACAATGTCCAAGGTCAACGTCTGGGCAATCGTCCTGCACAGCGCGGTGTCTATATTGTCAATGGCAAGAAAGTGACGGTGAAGTAAAACAAAGGATAAATAGTTCAGCAGTAAATAAACATCATGAAAAAGAAGTATATCCAACCCCTGACCGAAATGGTGCGTGTGCGCCTCTTCTCCACTGTGCTCGATGACAGCATTGACATCGGCCCTCAATCGACCGTAGCCGGCGGCTCGACCGGTACGGGCGAAGATGGCGGAGAGCACCAGTTCGGTGATGCCAATGCCTGGTCGTTCGACGAAGACGAAACACCTTCGCCCGACAAAGAATGGGGCCGTATCGGTTACTTGTGGTAAGACATCATCATATCCCCACTGGCGTTGACCGGTGGAATAGCACCCATGTTGGGGCAGGCGATCGTCTGCCCCAACAGTGTTTTTATATCAAAAAAGCCCCACCCTTCCACTTCACGGGGAAGAGTGGGAAAAGACCTGGAGAGATTAAGGTTGCAGCGTAAAACCGAAGACCAGGCATGCTTTTTAGGGTTGCAGCGTAAAGCCAAAAACCAGGTAGGCTTTTTGTGAACAGGGATTGGCGGTGAACTGCGCGAAGACGGGAATGCTGAACGAGTCGGTGATACGGATGTCTTTCGATGCCCGCAACGAGAGGTCGGTCACAGCGAACCCGCTGGTTTCATAATAGGTGGTGGCATAGGGTACGACACCCAGCGTAGCCGTCCAGTCGACACCCACGAGGGTGAATGGCGCCGACACCTCGGCATAACTGCTATACGCCCGCTTGTCGTCTTTGTTCGTACCGTCGTTGCCTGTGATGTTGGTGTACCACTGCAAGGCAACAGGTCCGAAATCGTAACCCACATTCACCTCGAACACATGGTTGGTGGCATGGGCATCATATTTGAAATAGCGTGCCTTGGGGTCAAGTCCTTCGCTGAGCCAATAATCGGTGATACCGACATTGAAACCTCCGACGGTGTAAGCGAGGGTGAGGTCCAATTCCTTCGCATCATCGGGATTGGACAGTCCGTAACTGCCCCATGCCGTCAGACTCAGCCCCTTATACCCGATGCCGAGGGTGGGTTGCACGGCCACACTGCCCAAATCCTGTCCGCGCCAGATGTACTGGTTGACGAAATCAGCACTGATGGTTGTCTCTACCTGCGCCGTGGCGCTTCCTGCGGCTACGATTGCCGCTAAGAAAAGATATATTTTTTTCATAACGTTGTTTTTTAATATCACTTGTTTCTTGTGCTTTTGTAACTATCAGTTGTAACAACTCTCGCCATGTTCATAGATGTCGAGTCCCTCTTCTTCGATACGGTTATCGACACGCAGTCCGCGCACTTTCTTGATGCCATAGAACAGGATGAAACCGCAGGCAGCCGCCCACAGGTCGATGCAGAGCACGCCGAAACACTCTGCTCCGAAGAAGCCCCATCCAAAGCCATAGAATGCGCCATTAGAGGTAGAGAGCAGTCCGGTCATAAGAGTACCCAGGATGCCGCAAACACCATGCACACTGGAAGCGCCTACGGGGTCGTCGATATGCAAACGGTGGTCGATGAACTCGATGGCATAAACCAAGACGACACCGCAAACGAGGCCGATGATCACTGCACCGATGGGAGAAACGAGATCGCACCCTGCGGTGATGCCCACCAATCCTGCCAGCACACCGTTGAGTGTGAGTGAGAGCGACGGTTTGCCGTATTTCATCCAGGTTATGAACATGGTTGCCAAGCCACCAGCCACAGCCGCCAGATTGGTAGTGAGCAGCACATGTGAGATGGCCACACGGTTGACCTCGCCACTGGCAGCCAACTGCGACCCGGGGTTGAAACCGAACCAGCCGAGCCAGAGGATAAACACGCCGAGAGCAGCCATGGTCAGGTTATGGCCAGGAATAGCACGGCTCTTGCCGTCCTTCGCATATTTACCAATTCTCGGTCCGAGTGCCATGGCGCCAATCAGAGCCAATACACCGCCCACGCTGTGTACGATGGCCGAACCTGCGAAGTCGTGAAACACGTCGCCAAAAGTTGTCATCATCCATGAGTCGGCACTATCGTTGCACAGCCATCCGCCACCCCATGTCCAATGCCCCTCCACGGGATAGATAATCAAAGAAATGAAAGCGCTGTAGATCAAATACATGGAGAATTTCGTGCGCTCGGCCATCGCCCCAGAGACGATGGTGGCCGAAGTAGCACAAAACACCGTTTCGAACATCAGAAAGCCCTCTACAGGCAAATCACCATGATAGAAAGAGAGGTCGCCCCAGTTAGGAACACCTATAAATCCTGCTCCTTCGCTTCCGAACATCAATCCAAATCCCACAAAAAAGAACAAGAGGGAGCCGAACATAAAATCGACAAAGTTCTTCATGAGGATGTTAGCCGTGTTTTTACCACGTGTAAATCCTGCCTCGCACAGAGCGAATCCCGGCTGCATCCAAAACACCAACATGGCCGCCAACAGCATCCATACGGTATCAAGTGATAATCCTATTTCGTTCATAATCCTGAAAAATTAAATTGTTAGTTATCCGAACATCTTTTTACTGTCCTTAAAAAAACACATCAAAGCCACTTATCATATCTTTTTCCGGGTCTGTTATTTTTTGTCCCGGAGTACGGTGTCACCGTTTTCGCCCGTTCGAATAGAATAAGTGTCGATCATGTCGCTAATGAAAATTCTACCGTCGCCTATCTCACCGGTGTGTGCCACGCGCAGGATCACTTTCACCGTCGGTTCCACGAACTGGTCGCGGCAAACGATGGTCAGTGCCACACGCTCTATCACATCGGTGCTGTATTGAACGCCACGATAAATACGTTCCTCACGACTCTGCCCGATACCGTGCACATTATGATACTCAAACCAGTCGATGTCTGACTGTAACAATGCTTCTTTCACATCCTCAAACTTCGTTTTACGGATGATGGCTTCAATCTTTTTCATACCTTTTACATTTTAAAACTAACACATTGAAACGTTTCGCTTGCAAAAGTACGCACTTTTGTAAGCAAAAACAAGAAATATTTGACATTTTGAAAGGTAGATATTATATTGGTTTACAAATTGAAATTATATAGACGAAATTTCTTTCGGTTTGTAAGAAATATAAAAGAAATAATTTCAATTCGTAACGACCAATAAAGGGATGGGTTGCGGCAGTGCCGCAACATACAGGAGCAAGGGGAAAGGAGCAAGGGGAAAGGAGCAAGGGGAAAGGGGCAAGGAGCAAGGAGAGGGGCAAGGAGCAAGGGAAAGGGGCACGGGGCAAGGGAAAGGGGCAAGGGAAAGGGGCAAGAGATATGCTTAGAACACTCAAGCCTAAACACTCAAGCCTAAACACTCAAGCCCTCAAGGTGATGGGAAGGGACGGAGGGAGACAGGAATCACTGACCGATGCTCTGTTTGATCCATTGCACCATGTCGGCAAGGACTTCGGGGGATATGGTTTCCTCGATGGAAGAATATTCGGTGAACAGACCTGTCTCACAATGTTGGAAGAGGTGGTTGAGCGCAGGATATTCCTTGATTAGATTCTTTTTTGAAGGTCGGAGCAACCGCTGGATGGCAGTAAGATTCTGGGAGGAGATGACCTGACAATCGCGGTCGCCATTGAGAGCGAAGACAGGGCAGCGCGTCTTTCGGATATCCTCTGAAGGGTCATAATCGATGAACCACCTCACCCACGGCGTGGACTGCGCCTCTTTTTGTTGGCGGAATTGTTCTATGGTCATGTCGTGCTTCATCCCCATCAACTCTTGTATGCGATTGGTTTGCGCCACCACGAGTGTGTCGCCTTTCACACCCGGTCCGGCCATCGAGATGATGAAGTCGGTTTTCTTGCGTGCAGCGAGCATAAAAGCGATAGCGCCGCCCTCACTGTGCCCTAAGAGACCGATTTTGCTAAAAGCCTTTTGCTGGCTCAGATAATCGATGCCGGCTTCAGCATCGCGCGCCAGATCGCGGGTCGTGGCGTGGTCCATGTCCCCTCCAACAGAAGCGGCAGTGGCACGGTCGTCGTAGCGAAGTGTGGCGATGCCGTGGCGTGCGAAATAGTCGGCGATGACGAGGAAGGGTTGATGTCCCATCAATTCCTCATCACGGTTTTGCGGTCCGCTGCCGGTGACGAGCAACACAGCGACGGGTTTCTTCTTGGCTTGTCGGTCGTACCCCACAGGGTAGGTGATGGTTCCGGCCAACGTGGCAGAGTCTCTCTCATTACGAAAAGTGACCTCCTCTGTCGTGTAAGGATACGGCGGCTGTGGTTTTTGAGGTCGGTTCATCTCGTACACGCCCCGTTCCAGAACGAGTGGGAACGAGAATCCCCGCTGGGTGAACGTGCCGTCGAGTTTTCCGTCTCTTAATCGTGCCTGAAAAGACGCGCCGAGATTTTCCACCCTGACAGCGATGGAATCGTCGGTCAGGTATTCCTTTTTGGTGAGAATGCCTTTTGCGCCCTGGTCCGGGCTGTCGAGCGACACCACGACATAGCCGTCATGTTGTTCAAGATTGAGCACTAACGTGAGGGAGGAGAGCCCTGCTTTGAGTTTTCCTTTCCACGAGCCTATTAAAGAGGTTGTTGGTTGGATGACCTGACCTTTGGTTGACACTGCTACAAGAGCGACCAAGATGACTAATAAGATTTTTCGCATTGATGAAAGAGTTGACTGTTGAGTAAAAGATGATGAAGCGGAACAAGTCGCGAGTATGCAACATTTGCCGGCTATATATCAATCATACGAGAATCATTCATAAATTGTGACAAAAATACGAAGAAAAAATGAAAATACCATACTTGTGGGATTATATTTTTGGTTTTTCAGTTGTACCTTTGCAGCGGATTATTCTGTTTTGGCATTACTGACCCCACCCCTGATGGGCTACATGGACAGTTGGCTGACGCCCTTGCGAAATAACGGCCTCATGGCCTCTTCAAGCAACTGGAATATATATACGACCAGTTTCATTTTTAAAATATAAAAAAGGTAATAAGATTTGTACTAAAATTATGAATAATGATTGATACATATATAAACTTAATAGTAAATCTTGAATATGGTTGGGATAAATACTTTCTCAATTATATTGTTCCATTAAAAAAGGAATATCCTGAAGAATTCCCATACATACTCATAACATTCTCTAATCATCCTCAT
>JAEEGL013615785.1_pt1 | contig 11694 bp, 9 predicted proteins | sample 9134231 | NCBI WGS metagenome assembly JAEEGL01 (sample SAMN16246548, study PRJNA631951) | gut metagenome | biome: gut microbiome; feature: rumen; material: fiber-attached | host: Bos | place: Iran: Karaj | collected 2018-10 | reverse complement strand
TCGATCACCTGAAGGAGCGCGGTTACGAGGTCGTTGACTACGGCGCATATTCATCGGACCGCTGCAATTATCCGGTATACGGCGAGAAGGTCGCGAACGCGATCGTAAACGGTGAGGTCGATCTCGGCGTCCTGATCTGCGGAACGGGGGTCGGCATTTCATTGGCCGCCAATAAGGTCAAAGGCATCCGTGCCTGCGTCTGCAGCGAGCCTTATACGGCAAAGCTCTCCAGAATGCATAACAACGCGCAGATCATTGCTTTCGGCGCGCGTGTTATCGGACCGGAGCTCGCAATGATGATCGTGGACGAATTCCTGAACGCAGAGTTCCAGGGCGGACGCCACGCGGAGCGGGTCGCTCTGATCACGGAGATCGAGGACAGGCAGAAATAAAAAACATGATGGATCTGACGGATTATATCTTCAGACCGGGCGAGCTGCCTCTGGACAGGATTCCGACTGACGGAGGGATGACGGCCGTTTTCCGGCGGATAGGCTGTATCGGGGACAGTCTGGCTTCCGGTGAGTTTGAGTCAGAAGAAGTCCTTGGGCAGAAGCATTATCATGATTATTATGAGTATTCCTGGGGACAGTATCTGGCCAGAATGGCAGGACTGGAAGCACTCAACTTTTCGCGGGGCGGGATGACGGCTGAAGCGATCATCCGGGAGTATGGCGATCTGTGGCATATGTGGGACCAGGAGAAGCTCTGTCAGGCCTACATCATCGCGCTCGGTGTCAATGATCTCGTGGGAAGACGGATGCCGGCCGGGACACTGGATCAGATCGATTTTGACGACTGGCGGAATAACGGGACGGATACCTTTGCCTCCGGTTACGCGCGGATCCTGCTGCGCCTGCAGAGCCTGCAGCCTAAGGGAAAGTTTTTCCTCGTTACCATGCCGAGAAATACGGACGCGGCTGATGATATCCGCAGGATCAGCGAAACGCAGGCTGAGCTCATGCGCGGATTCGCGGATCGTCTTCCGAATACCTACGTGATTGATCTGATGCAGTACGGACCGGATTATAACAATGACTTCCGCAAACGGTTTTTCCTCGGCGGACATATGAATCCGATGGGATATCTGCTGACAGCCCGTATGATCGGCGCATATATCGATTACTATATCCGCAGGGAACCGGGCAGATTCGCGGAAGCCGGTTTTATCGGCACGCCTTATCACAATCTGCATACAGAGGAGGTATAAGGCTTATGAAAATCCTGGATTTCGGATCACTGAATCTGGACCATTTCTATTCAGTCGATCATATTGTGGAGCCGGGCGAGACGGAGGATACGCTTGCGATCGAGACGCTTAGCGGCGGCAAAGGACTGAACCAGGCGGTCGCGATTGCCAAGGCCGGTCTGAAAGTGCAGATGGCCGGATGTATCGGTGAGGACGGTGAAATGCTGCGTGACGTCTGCCGGCAGTACGGTGTTGATGATTCACTGCTGCGGACGATGCCGGGACTGACCGGAAATACTGTCATCCAGCTTGATAAAAACGGTCAGAACAGCATCCTGCTCTACGGCGGTGCGAACCGGGCTGTGGACCGCGCTTATGTGGATGAAGTGCTCGCGCAGTTCGGAGAGGGCGATTATCTGGTCCTGCAGAATGAGATCAGCGAGCTCCCGTATATTATCGATGAGGCATACGCGCGCGGCATGCGGATTGTGCTGAACCCGTCGCCTTTTGATGACAGACTGGGAGCCTGTGACATGGGAAAAGTTGCCGTCTTCATGGTCAACGAGGTCGAGGGAGAGCAGCTCTCCGGGAGCGAAGATCCGGACAGGATCCTCGACGCGATGGAGGAGAAATATCCGGAAGCACACATCGTGCTGACGCTCGGGAAACGCGGATCCGTTTACCGCTATCGCGGAATGACCGTCCCGCAGGAAGCTTTTCCCGTCGACGCAATCGATACGACCGGCGCCGGGGACACTTTTACCGGTTATTTCCTTGCGGGATTTACGGCGATCACCGGTGCGGTGACGAAGAAAGCTATCAAAAAAGTGATGGAGAGGGCTTCCAGGGCTTCTGCCATCACCTGCACGCGCAAAGGCGCAGCACCCGCGATTCCGACAGCGGCAGAGGTCGACGCGAGCATGCGCTGAGAGTGCGTTTGTCCGAACAGTAATAAAACAGAGATGTCTTATCAGTCCGGTAAGGCATCTTTATTATGGAACAGAGGAATATACATGAGTGGTTTTTTGTGGACTCCTAAAAAACAGCTTAAATCCGACCCCAGAAGCGTCGGACTGATCCAGGTCGCGTATCCGATCCTGCTGGAAAGTCTCCTGCGTACAACGGCCTCCATGATCGACGTACTGTTCCTGAGCCGGGTTTCGGATAGTGTCGTCAGCGCTGTCTCGGTCGCGGGACAGTATATCATGCTGTGCATGATCCTGGCTTCTTCCGTCGCATCCGGAACGCTTGTCTGCATCAATCAGGCCCTGGGCATGAAAAATCTGCGCAAGGTCAATCAGTATGCGTCCATAGCCGTTGTGACGAATACGCTTCTCGGCATACTGCTTGGCGTCAGTTTCCTGTGCTTCTCCGGATTTTTCCTTAAGATCATGACACTGGACGCGGAGGCGATGGCCGCTTCCGAGGTCTATATGCGGATCTACGGAGGCATGATGGTCTTCCAGTGCACGGAGATCATTTTCTCCGGAATCTGCCGGTCCATGGGCCACACAAAAGCGCCGCTGCTGATCAATCTGATCTCCAACCTGATCAATGTCGGAGGCAATTACGTCGCAGTATTCCATCCGGAAATCCTCGGATTCTCACAGGTGGCGGGCGTAGCGCTCGCAAGCGTTATGAGCCATTTCGCAGCGATGCTGATCGCCATGTTCATCGCGTTTAAGGCAGGCGTGAGGATCGGGCCACGGTATCTGCGGCCGTTCCCCGCTGCGGATTTTAAACTTGCGCTTTCCATCGGAATTCCGGGAGGGCTCAATAATATCGCTTACTCGGCGAGCCAGCTTGTCACCACTTCGATCATTTCGCTGACCGGAACGGCTATGGTAGCCGCTAAAACATACGTTTCCAATCTGGTGCGCTATGTCGCGCTGGCCGGCATGTCCTTCTCGAGCGCCAGCTCGCTGCTTGTCGGGTACAGGATCGGCGCGGGGAAATATGACGAAGCGAACCAGATCCGTTCGCTTGTTACAAAAGTCGCTGTCGGTTCCAATCTGCTGTTTTCACTGATCCTTCTCCTGTTCCGGGTTCCGCTGCTTGGTTTCTTTACGAAGGATACGGCCATTATTACCGTTGCGGCGAATGTATTCCTGATCGATGTCGCTGTCGAGATCGGCAGAGCATTGAACAATTCTCTGTCCGGAGCATTGCAGGCAGCTGGAGATGTGAAGTTCCAGCTTGTGGTCAATCAGGCAAGCGCGTGGATCATATCGGTAGGAGGTTCTTATATATTCGGAATTCTGCTGGGATGGGGTCTGTACGGTGTCTGGCTGAGCTTTGCGCTGGACGAGATGACGCGCGGACTGATCCTGCTGTACCGCTGGCGGTCACAGAAGTGGGTCGCTCAGGCAGAGCAGAGACGGATAGTTATCGCGTCATAAGTATTTTCTTGATAGATGGTATTGACAAAATGGGATATATCCCCTATAATGTAATTGAAAAGGGGAGTGAACATGCCTTACCGACTATCTGTCATTTTTATGGAATCATTGTTGTGATGTATTTGCGGAACAAAGAGCACAATCCACCGCATGTCCATGCAATCACACAAGATTTCGATGCACCGTTTCTGATTGCTACCGGCGAAATTATGGAAGGAGTATTCCCTCTTAAAGCAAAAGAAATGGTTAAAGAGTTTATTCTGACTTATCAAAAAGAACTGGAGGAAATGTGGGAAACGGAGCAATATCGTAAGCTTCCGCCATTAGATTGAAATGTTTCATAAAGCAACCAAACTTGAATTTAAGGAAGGCACAGCACTTGAAATGACGTTTCAGGATGGAAAAGTCAAACGTTATGATATGTCTGCACTTTTTGAAAAGTATCCCCAGCTTATGGCATTGAAGGATCGAACGCTGTTTACCTCCGGCAAAATGCTGGGGCAGTATGGGATCGTATGGAATGACGAATTGGATATCGAAGCGGAAACGGTTTACGCGGACGGCAAAACTGTCCGTGAAGAAAAGCCGGCTGCATTCGTTATGGTTGGTGAAGCTGTTGCTGCCGCCCGCGCCAGGAAAGGGTATTCACAGAAAGAACTGTCTGTAATAACAGGAATAGATCAATCTGACATCTCTAAAATTGAGAGGGGTATGGCAAATCCGTCTGTCAATACTTTGAATCGTATTGCTCAGGCTTTAGATGCTAAACTGTCGATTTCTATCGCATAACAATTGGTGCAGCTGCTCTTATAACAGAAAAAAGATCTGCGAGGGACGGATTCCATCTCTGGCAGATCCTTTTTTGATGAATTAAATATCTTTTGACCAACTGACCTATGCGCTTGCCGATGCCGCTTCAGGCCCGCTGCCGGAGGACGGATTTGCCGCCCGGACTTTTTTCCGGATGTGCAGGTAATAAATCACGGCTACGACCGCGGCGATGAACCATGTCATCGGATAGGAGAAGTAGAGGACGCGCAGCGAATGCGTCGAGCGGAAAACGGTCATGATCCAGATGACGCGGACTACGCAGACAAAGAAGATCGTGTTGATCATCGGGAAGGACGAGTAGCCCATGGCACGGCTGACGTTGTTCGGAACGCTCATCCACTGGCCGATGAAGTTGACGATACAGACTGTGCCGAGACGGATCATTCCGGCTTCAATAACCGCGGGATCCTCGGTGAAGACCTTAAGCACGTGGCGGCCGAGCAGATACGAGGGTACGCAGGTACACAGAGATGTTGCCGTGGTCAGAATAAACGCCAGGATCAGGACCTTATCAATACGGTTATATTTCTTCGCGCCGAAGCACTGTCCTGTAAAGCTGATTGCCGCCTGGGAGAATCCGTCGGCAGCAACGCTGCAGAATCCTTCAAGGTTTGCGGCGGCTGCATTGCCGGCCATTGTGATCGAACCGAACGAATTGATCGAAGACTGGATCAGTATGTTGGAGATCGAGAATGACGCGCCCTGCAGTCCGGCCGGAAGGCCGATCTTCAGCATGCGCACCAGTTTATCTTTGCTGATCCGGGCCTGCTTAATGTCGAAACGGTATTTTTCATCCGTTTTGATCAGACAGCGCATGACGAGGACAGCCGAAACCGTCTCGGAAACGATCGTCGCGATTCCGACGCCCGCGACGCCCATGTGGAACGGGACGACAAGAATGACATTCAGCACGACGTTGACGACACCGGAGATGATCATGAAGATGAGCGGCCTTTTTGTGTCCCCGACCGCGCGGAGGATCGCCGAGGCATAGTTATAGATCATCAGCGACGGCATGCCGAGGAAATAGATCTTGATATAGAGCTCCGCGAGATCGATAACGTCCGGAGGCGATCCGACAAGATTCAGCATCGGCCGGGCGAGCAGCATTCCCAGGACGACCAGGATCACGCCGAAAAGGAAACTCGCTACGATACTGGTGTGGACGGTTTCCGTCAGATCCGTATCATTACGGGCGCCGAGTGCCTGAGCTGTCAGGACGTTGGTTCCGATCGCGAGGCCCATAAAAAGCGTAACTATCAGATTGATCAGAGGACCGTTGGATCCGACGGCCGCAAGAGCCTGGGATCCGGTAAAACGGCCGACAACGGCCGAATCCGCGGCATTAAAGAGCAGCTGCAGGACACCTGACGCTGTAAGCGGCAGGGCGAAGCGCACCATTTTGCCGAGCAGCGGGCCCTCTGTCATATCCATTCTGGAATAACGAGCCAATACAGAGCCCTCCCTTATGCTTTCCAGTCAAGCGGGTAATCCGCAAGATATTTGTCAAGGAGTCCGCATTCATCGATCAGTTTGAACAGGGTGTAGCGTGTACGGTAATCCTTTGCGCAGTGCATAGACAGGTTCGTCAGCGCTTCATCGACACCGCAGTCCGCGGGGACCATCTGTGCGCCGAGGCGTTTCATCGCGTTATAGATCGTCTCATAAGAAGGCATGTCGGCGATGACGGCCTTGATATCGTCAAAACGCTCCTGTGCTCTCCTGATACGGCGTTCCTGTTCTTCCCATGTCAGGAAATCGCCTTCATTCTCGCTCATGATCGCGTTCGCGGCTTCCGGCTCATATGCGTACAGCATCCACTTTACGCGGTCTTCGCGGCTGATACGGTTGGCCTTGATCTGTTCGAGATCGAGCTTGCTGAGATCTTCGCTCATGAAACGGGTGAAGATCGGCCATACCATGAGGGTGGAGACGCCGACGGAAGCGCCGTGCATCGGAGCCTTCTTACCGTGCAGCATCTGCATCATCTCCCAGTAATGGGCGATATTGTGCTCAACGGAAGCGACCGCGCGGGTGTGTCCGACGATCATGATCGTCATGCCGGAGAGAAGCAGAGCCTCGATCAGGATCTTGATGCCCTTGTCGGAACGGGACACGATCTCGTCAATGTTGTCGATCAGCTTGCCGACCGCGTCCATGATGATCTCGCCGCAGGTCGGGCAATAGGGCTCATCATTGATGATGTTGCCGATGATCCAGTCGGCCTTGGCGATATATTTGCCGAGAACGTCGCCGACGCCGGAGCGGACCATCTCGATCGGAGCAGTCTTGAGAATGTCGATGTCGCAGATGATGACCTCGGGACATTTGCCGGCACGGTGAATCTTAACACCGCGGAAAGTCAGCGGGCAGACCGAAGAGGTATATCCATCCATGGACGGCGCGGTGCCGACGCAGACCTGCGGCATATGCAGACGAGTCGCTACCATACGGACCGTATCGGAGATCGAACCGGAACCGACGGAGACCAGGAATTCCGTGTCCGGCTGCAGGCTCAGCATGACCTCGCCGATCGCGGTCTCATCCGGATCCATCGGACCGTCTCTGCGGATCACGCAGGGATAGACCGTGATGCCGCCGGCCTTGAGCAGATCCGCGGCACGGCTTCCGGCCAGATCCCAGGTGATATTATCCGCGACCAGAACGCAGTGCGTGCCGACGCCGCGGAGCTTAACATATTCAGCGATATTATCGAGGATGCCGTTGCCGACGTAGATGTCCTGCTCCGGTTTGTTGTGCTCGCATGGGCAATCACACTCGATATCGGAAATGATCAGCTTGCTGTTTTCATCATAATGCATCTTATAACTCATATGGAGACCCCTTCTTTCTGTAATGATAGGATGTTAAAATGATAGCAGAGACCGGCTTTCAAGTCAAGAGAAAAGAAAACCGCCGGCGGGGAAACCCGCGCCGGCGGCATGACAGAACTATTATTTCAGTGTGATCTCAACGACAGTGTCTTTTTCGTCGGGGAGAGGGAAGGTAAGGATCTGTCCCTTGCGGAACGAGAGGAAAGCGTCCTCCGGATATTCTCTGACGTTCCAGTGATTCAGCTGGAAGACCTCCGAACCATCCTTGAGAAGGCGCATATGATCGATCTTGCCGGCAAGCCCCTTCAGACAGACCGCACCCATCGTTTCTTCGTAGATATGTGCGTAGAGCTTCTTGCCGTTCTGCGTGTAGCGGCCCCATTCCGGTTTTGCATATTCCGCCTTGCCGCAGCCGTAGACCGAATCGTGATTATCGCGCATCCAGCGGGCAACATCCTCAAGGATCCGGACGGATTCTTCCGGAAAGCGTCCCTTGGAGTCCGGTCCGACGTTCAGCAGCAGATTGCCGTTCTTGGAGACGCACTCTACCAGGTTGCGGATGATCATCCGGGAGCTCTTGTAATGATGATCGGCAGCCGAATATCCCCAGTTATCGTTCAGCGTGATACAGGCCTCCCACGGGACGCTGTCGCCAAGCTCGTTGGTGACGCCTTCCGGCGGGATCATCTGCTCCGGACACGCGAAATCGCCCGCGTAATCGGAAGGATGCGCCGTCAGGATCGTGCCGGACTGTTCACCGCTTCCTTCCAGACGGTTATCGATGATGATGCCGGGCTGCAGTTCTCGCGCCATGCGGACAAGCTCTGCCGCGTGCCATTTTTCACCGCGCATCTCTTCATAGGAGAAGTCGAACCAGATGATGTCGATTTTGCCGTAATTTGTCAGCAGCTCGCGGACCTGACCGTGCAGGTATTCGACATAACGGCTGAAATCGCGGTTCTCGTTGCTGTAGGCGGGATTCTCGCGCATCGGATGGTTGCGGTCGCCGTAGTGCGGATAATCCGGATGATGCCAGTCGAGCAGAGAGTAGTAGAAACCGATCTTCAGACCCGCCTCGCGGAAGGCGTCCACATATTCGCGGACCAGATCCCGGCCACAGAGAGTATTGGTGGATTTGTAATCCGTCAGCTTGCTGTCGAAAAGGCAGAAGCCGTCATGATGCTTCGTGGTCAGTACAGCGTATTTCATGCCGGCATTCTTTGCGACCCGGGCCCATTCCTTCGGGTCATAATCCACCGGGTTGAATTCCTTGAAGAACGGCTCATAGTCCTCAACGGATATCCGCTCTGTGCTGCGGACCCATTCGCCGCGGGCAGGAATGGAGTACAGACCCCAGTGAATGAACATGCCGAAACGGTCCTTGCGGAACCATTCCGTTCTGGCGGTACGGTCGATGATATTCTGATCCATAATGTGAACCTCCTGGTTATTTGTAATCTGTCCGGCAGGCGCAGAGGCCTGTACGGCCTGACACTCCGGATAATAAACTTATGCTTTCATAATGCTTTAACCCTATTATGCTTCAGAAGGTTCTGTTTTTCAAGCGATTTTGTAAAAAAACAGCTGTGCGGACAGACAGTTGATATTCTGAAATATATATGATATATTGAAAAAGATTTCTTAAGGAGGATTCAGAGATGAAAAAAATCCTTATAGTATTTCTCTGTATGTTAATGTTATTAAGTTATGGATGTTCTGCAGAACCGGAGTCTGAAGCGGCAGAGGATTACAGCAAATCCTGGCGCGACAGACCGATTCCTGAAGCATTTGATTTAAGAAGTGTCGATACGGACGGAGACGGCGTGGGAGACCGGTGCTTCGTTACGCCTGTCCGTTTTCAGAACCCGTTCGGGACCTGCTGGGGTTTTGCCGCGATCGCGGCAGCCGAGACCAGCATTCTTGGTTCTGTCTTTGAAGACGATCCGGACGCATGGAAGACGCTGGATCTTTCCGAGAAACAGCTTGCGTATTTCACAAGCGTCGCGATTAACGATCCGGATAACCCGCAGAACGGCGAGGGTGTCGTCCATGACGATATTACCGATGCGAATCAGGTGTACAATACCGGCGGCTCCGGCTTCCTGGCCACGTCGACTTTCGCGCAGGGAATCGGCCCTTCCTACGAAGAAAAAGAAGAATACGGCAGCTGGTTCGTATACCGGGGAGCCAATCAGATGGCCGATCACAGATATCTGGACGGAGAATTCAAAACTTACAGCTATTCGGCTGAGGACGACTGGACGATACCGGAAGAATACCGGTTCCAGCAGGATTTTGTACTGATGAATTCTTATATGCTGCCTTCTCCGAACTCCAGAAACTGGAACAACAACTATGCTTATTATGCGAAAGCGACCAAGATGATCAAAGAGCAGCTGCTCGATAAAAGAGGTGTTCTGATCGGATTCTGCGCGGACACATCGCTTCCCTCGCAGGATTCAAGCGAAGGCATCTACATTGATCTCGAAAACTGGGCACATTATACCTGGAATGACGCCTATCCCAATCATGCCGTGACGATTATCGGCTGGGATGATAACTATCCGCGGGAAAATTTCATCAGCGAGCATATGCCGCCCGAAAACGGCGCCTGGCTCGTAAAGAACAGCTGGGGCTCCGGAGAACTGGATTTCCCGTCTTCCGGCAATGAGCATTGGGGTATCCCGGTGCCCAAGACAGACGAGAAGGGCGAACCGGTCCTGGATGAGAACGGCGATCCGGTGATGGTCGGCTCGGGTTATTTCTGGCTTTCTTATTATGATAAGTCGCTCTCGACTCCGGAAGCATTCGTTTTCGGGATAGAAACAGAGCCTGAAATCGTGGATCAGTATGACTATCTGTCCGCGTCGGATATAAGGGTAGCCCCTCAGGCGGGTCTGGCCAGAATGGCCAACATATTCCCGGTCGACAAAGCGATGATGCTAGAGAGCATCTCCTGTATTACCGCTGAGATGAATAATAAGGTCGAATATGCCATCTATATCCTGAATGATGATTATACCGCTCCGGACGAGGGGTATCTTGCCGCCAGCGGTACAGTCGAATATGAGTATCCGGGATTTCACAGAATCAGCCTGGAAAATGCCGTCTTCCTTCAGGAGGGTCAGCATTATTCTATTGTTGAAACGGTCAGTTACGGGAGCACGTATAACATTAATATGCCTCTGGCGATTATGCTGAAGGGGTATGTAGCCCAGCAGGCGGTCATCAATCCGGGAGAGAGCTATGTGTTCGACCAAGGGGAATGGGTCGATTATAAAGATATAACAGACGAATTCATGGAGGACGATCCGTACGCGGATTTCGGCGGCAGAGTCTACTATGACAATTTCCCGATCAAAGGCTACAGCCAGAGCACACTCGGGAATGTGTCCATTATCCTGTCAGCTGATCAGCCGGCACTGTCGCTGAAAGACACAGGCAGCAAGACCGGCGTTTGTCTGTATTTCAGAGGCCTTGCCGGGCTGCCGGCAGGCAATCCCGAGGTTCTATGGTCGCTGCTTCCCGGTTCTGAAGAGATCGTGGATATGGAAATCGGCGAGAAAGGCTATGACGCCGTCATTTCTGCGAAAAAGACAGGTACGGCCCATATCGCCGCGACCGTATACGGTGCAGGTACGTCCATACTTACGATCGAAGTCGCTCATCCTGTTCCTTCGCGGTTTATTCCAGCCAACACCGTTATGGAATATACCGGCAAACCGCTGGAGACATCCTGCATGGTCATCGGATCCGGCAATACCGTACTTACGGAAAAGGAAGACTATACCTTGCAGTTTTCTGATAATGTGAAATGCGGCATTGCCGTAATCGAGATCCGCGATCCTGACGGGAAGTCCTTCGAGCCACCGCTGTACGCGCATTTCGGGATCAAACCTCAGCAGGCGGTCATTACGTCCGTGAAGGCCGGAGACGGTCAGTTCAGTCTTACCGTTCAGGATCAGTGGGCGTCCGGCATCAGCGGCTATACCGTTGAATACAGTCCGGCAGGCCAGGAGGAGTGGACCGCTGAGTCATTTACCGAAGGCAGTGAATTCACGATCAGCGGACTTGCAGCCGGTGATTATGATATACGCGTAAGTGCCTTTGTTGATACAAAGGGCATGGAGAAGGATGTTTATAACGCGGAAATATATTACGGCAATTACAGCGGCGTAAAAACGATCGCTGTCCAATGACGGTTGAAACATTATTATATATAACAGAAACAAAGAAAGAAGGGTGCTGTAATGAAAAAAACTTTGATGATCCTGTTAGCCGTTGTTCTGGTTTTGTCGGCATGTGCCTGCGGGCAGAACAAATCCGGCACAGAAAGCAGTGCTGCCGGCAGTCAGACCGAGAGCTCATCTGAGGCAGGAGTAAAAGGCACGGAGCACAAATACGGCCGGTTCAGCGTATTGATTCCCGAGGGATGGTCCGC
>JAEEGL013298306.1_pt1 | contig 11694 bp, 10 predicted proteins | sample 9134231 | NCBI WGS metagenome assembly JAEEGL01 (sample SAMN16246548, study PRJNA631951) | gut metagenome | biome: gut microbiome; feature: rumen; material: fiber-attached | host: Bos | place: Iran: Karaj | collected 2018-10 | reverse complement strand
TTTAATTTACCACCAATAATACTTCCTCCACCAGCGGAATCAGTAACACTTACTGAACCATAGTTTTCTATAGCAGTTCCACCTGCATATTCAAGACTATGACCATTTAAATTAAATGTTATATTCTTAGCTGATGTAACAGAAACAGTATTAGATAAAGTAATATCCTTTAATAGAGTTATTGTTGTTGGTGTATTATCACTTACTGTAGCTAAAGCTTCTGGAAGTGTTCCATATTCTTCTGTACCAATTCTTGCTACTGTATCTCTTCTCCAATGTGCATAGAAACTTTCATTATTATTAATTATCTTACTAGCACTTATTTCCTGATCATTTTCATCAAACCATCCAACAAATGTATATCCTTCTCTTGAAGTTGTAGGAAGTGTACCAAGTTGACTACCAGAAGTTAAACCTCTTGTAGGTTCTGTTTCTACACCACCATTATATTCAAACGTAACAATAACATATATTGTCTCTAAATGAACTTCTTTATAACTGCCATTTGTTGTATGTTTCATTTCATAAGCTGTCTCTATTTCAGAAATCATTTCTTCATCATCTATTGCATTAGTTTTACCACTAATAACACCATCATAATAAGTAAAGGCACTAGTTGATACAACACCATATGTTTCTCCCTTAATAGATGGACTTGTAGTACTTACTCCATGACCTTTTGTACCAATTCTTAAAGTACCTAAATTTTCGATTCCCATTAAACCAGTTGAAGTTACAGTACCACCAGTTATATTAAGAGTACCTGTTGCCAAGTTATGAAGAGTTGCACGTTCGTCTGTACTTGATGTAAATGTACCACCTGATATATTGGCTGTACCTTGATTATATAAAGCTTGTCTTGATCCAGTAGCTGTTACACTACCACCAGTTATATTTAATACTGCATTTTGATTATTATTAATAGCACCCTGAGAAGTATTTGATGTAATATTACCACTTATTATAGTTAAATGACCGTTATTAGTAATTACTGGATTAGTACCACTATTACTTAAAGTATTATTTTTTAAATCCAAAATAATATTTCTACCACTATTAATAGTTATTTTTTCACTAGAATTAGCAAGTAATTCTATCGTAGTTTCATCACTATTTTTAACAGCCTGTACTGCTGCTGATAAAGTAGTATAGTAATTATTACCAATTCTTGCTTTTTGATCAACCCAGTTAGCATATAAAATAACATTACCACTAATTTGACTAGTATTTCTTATATCATCTCCAGTGAAACTAGAATTTAAATACCATCCACCAAAGATATAATTAGCTTTAGTAGGAGATTTAATAGCTTGATTTTCATTAGTAGTATAAGTAGTTACTTGATCATTAGCTTGAACTCCTCCATTTAATTCATAAGTAATGGTATATAAAGATGGATTAGTTATATATAAATGATTTCTAATTGGTGTTATAAATGTTAAAACCCGATTAGAATATGTATAATTAGTTCCTAATACTAATGTATTTGCACCACTAGTTATTAATAAACTATTTGGTGTTTCATTAAATGTAATAGTAGGCATATCACCATCCATAACACTTATTGGTGATGATGGTGGATTAGTAAATCCTGAATAATGGATATCATATACTTTCTTAAAATCAAATAATAATTCAAAGCCGTAATTAGTATCATTAGCATCATATGAATTCTCTTTATAACCAATTGTGATATAAAAACTCTTTTGTGCACCACTACCACATTCACTAGAATTATTATCATCACATATTTTATCTTTCAATGTATAATCAGTTATATTTAAAATTTTTAAATTACTTGGTAAGCCTGATATACTACTTATACCCATGTAAGTACCATTGGATATTTCTATATTAGTTACTTCTACTTTATAAGTAATTGTTGAATTAGAATTAGGTAAATCTAATGCTCCTGATACTGATTTAACATCATAATCTTCTCCTTCACTAATTGCTCCATTAGTAACACTTGAATGATTAAAACCAGTTACTCTAACATCACTATTTATTCTTACTACTGTTCTACTACTTAAATTCATCGTAGAATTAAATGAAGACCAACCAATAGATAAACACAATACTAAAAGAACTATAATCATAGATATTATAGTTATCTTATTAACATTATTTTTCTTTTTTTTCATAATGTCACCTATCTACTTTCTAGTTCATCATTATTTATTGTTAATAAATATAAATCATTATTATTTAATATATAGAATACTCCTTCTTTATGAGGAATAGTATTTAAATATAATATTGGTAAATTTAAATTATCTCTTGCATCCAAAAGTTCTGTAAAACTCCTTATATCTATTACATTAAGTCCTCTAGTTTTAAGTGGAGAATTAGTTTCTACTATTAATCTATCATATTCTTTTAATTGTTTTTTAACATATTTATCATAAGCTGTATATATATCAAAAGCACTTAATAATTTATTAATCATTTTAATCATTAATATACATGTTGGTACAAAGAATACTAATTCTAGTAATAAATATAATGTATTAAATTTAACTTCTTTATCAGGTATTATTTGTTTATTAATACTTTGATTAGATGCATCTAAATTAATTTCAATAGCTTTCTCTGATAAAGGAATTCTAAGTGATATTTTATTAGAATCAGTTATACGATAATTAATACTCTTATCTACTTTAGGAGTAACTATCATATATACATTTAAATAACTATTAGTTTCTAATCCATAAGTAGATTTAAAACTATTAGCTAATCCATTATAATATGCATAATCTATCTTAATATTCTCTTTAATATTCTTAGTATTACTTTTAACTAATTTAGCTATTTTAGTATCTTGTAATACATATTCTTTTTCAAAATATCTTAAATTAGTTTTATTATTCTCAATAACTAATTCACCAACTATTTTATAATCAAAATCTACAGTAGTAGTTTCATTAATATTAAAATTATAATCTAAGTATATATCAATATATTTAATTAAACTAGCTACATAAGATTTATTCATCTCTAAATAATCTTCACTATAAAAATTATTTTTATTTAAATAAACTTTATATGAAATACTACCTTTTTGACTATAATCAATTGGTAATGCTTTAGTTCTAGTTATAGTTTTTGAAGCAAATAAAAGACAAATGGTTAATGATATAAAGAATAAAACCATGTATAAAACCCAACTAGCTTGTCTTTTATGATTACTTTTTTTCACACTAACATCTGCCCTTTTATTCATAAAACTCCTTTCTATAATTCGTTAATCCATACAGTAGGATAACCTATATATGGTATTTTTAACTTAACTATACCAATAACCATATCCATAGTTATTTTATAGTCATCCATACTTTCATTAGCATCACCCTTAGTATAGAATATTGTTTGTCCATTTACTTCTATTCTTTTAACTAAACGGTGTACTACTATTATTTTATTATGTTTATAAGCTATTACTTCTTGTAATTTAATTGATGTTGGATCTTTAATCTTCTCAATAATAACAACATCACCTTTACTAAGTACTTTCTCCATACTACCACTAGCTATAACAACAGCATGATAGTGAAAATAACCAGATACAAAGTATACTAATATAAATACTAAAGCAAATGGTATTATTAATGATCCAAATCTTTTTTTATGATAATCTCTTTCTATTTTTAAATCATGACTTTCTTTAGCAAAATACTTATACATTCGATACATTAATACCATTGGGACAACTAACCATATAATAGAATAAATATATTGATTAGGATTAGGTATTATTGGTATTAAATATGCATATAATCTTGTAACTAATACATATAATAAAGTTGGTTTATAACCTACTTTATATGATAAATATGTACATAGTATATTTCTTGATATTATTGGTAATAAAACAGTTGCAATAAAGATAAACGTATCATATTTAGTTTTAAAAGTAGATATATCATATTTACCAACTAAATCTAGGCTAATAAACAATATACATGTAATAACTAATAATAATTTATCACCAAAAGTCTTAGATACTACCATATATCTTAATATCTCTTTTAAGATAATTGATAATATTAATGGAATAAGTATATTAGTAATTCCCTGTAATGTATAATAATTAACTATCTTTGCAAATGATACTAAAACACCAAGTAAATAATATACCATGAAGAAGATTAGTAAAAAGATAATTATATCTAGAATAACATTCTTCCATAAATGATGTCGATCTTTACTAAAACCATATAGAAAATAAAATATTACTAGTAATCCAACTATAAATACTACTTCTATATATCCTCTTAATATACTTGATACAAAATTATTTAATAAGAGCATAATTATAATTAATATTTCAAAAATTAATAATTTCTTTGACCCTCTTTTCATTCTTCTCTCCTAAATAATCTTGTTAAAGGATATTAAGATAAAATCTTAATATTTCTTTATTTATTAATTAACTGCTGTTGATCCATATACTACAGATGAATCTCCTAATGTTACGATAAAGTCTCCATTAGGTGCATCAGATACAGTAGATAATGAATTATTTTTATAAGCAATTGTTAATTTAGCTGCAACATATGTTGGTGAACCACTTGGTTTAGCTAATTTATTAGTATTACCAAATCCAGTAGTTACAGTTTGTCCATCAGTATAATTTACTTCACCAATTGTTAATGTAGCACCAAATAATTTTTGGCAATCAGCAGGAGAAATAGTACCAGTTCCTTCACTTATAGTTGTATGACCTGAATCAGTTACTTTAGGACCAACACCTTCATTATATGCACAAGTAATATTTCCCATAGTAACTGAGTTTAAATATGCATCTAAGCTTCCATCATTAACAATATAGAAATCGTATTCAACTTTTGAACCATTAGTTGTATTTAAATTAGCATTTGTAGTTTGTTCAATAACGAATTGAGTTAAACCTAATGCTCCATTAGTTTCACTATCAGTTTGACCAGAAACTGTTCCAGCTGTAACAGCATTATTTACTGTTGAAAATCCAACTTTCCATACACTAGCATCAACAGCTACTTCTGCCTCAGAAGAGATATCTAATCTAGTTGCAAATGCTGCAAAACCTAGAGATAAACCAAGAATTCCAACTAATAGTGTGGCAATTGCAATAACCTTTCCACTTCTTTCTCTTTCCATTCTTTCACCTCCTCCTTTTATAAGATATAGTGCATGTATAAGTTATAATACTCTTAGTATATTTACTTCTATGCTACCATAATAATTTTAGCATAAAAAAATTGTTAATACAATTACTTAACAATCTTTTTTTCATAACTTTTATTATTCATTAATTCAAATAGTGTATCTTCTTCAATATCCGAAAAATCTGGTCCATTAATTTTAACATAGTTCGTAAACTTATTAATAGCTTCTGCAAAATCAGGATTATTAACATAACAACTTATATTACCCATCATACTATTATTTATGATATCAAATGTATTATCACACTTTACTTCATTAAATTTTGGTTTAACACTATTTTCAAATAAATTAGCCGTAATTACTATCATAGAATAACCTTTATCTATTTCTTTAGAAACTATTTTTTTAAATTCATCAAAATAGTAAGTACGATCTTCTATTTTATCAGCTAGAGTTTTTTCAGTAATAAATAATATTCTACTGCATAGTCTATTTACTTCACTACCACTAGTATTTTCATAACCTGTAGTAGTTACTTCTTTCATAGAATAAACTTCTTCATTTGCATTAGCTAATCGAAGTAGTAATGACATAGCTGTTTTATAATCACTAAAATAGAAATTACGATATTTATAATAGTTTTCTAATTCGGTTAATTCAGCATTACATATTGGCGTCATACTTCTTATTTCACCAATCTTTTTCATTATTTCATTAATTATTTCTTTTCTTCCTAGAACTGTTTCTTTATATTTTTTATGTAATTCTCTTATTTCACCAAGTACTTCTTGATAATTTCTTTTCATATCTCCTCCATAAAAAAGTTGATAAGTTTATTATACCATAATAATTATTATTAAAAGTATTTTGTCACATATTTGACTTATTAAATAAATAATGTTATTCTATAGACAAGAAAGGAGTTATTTGTATGATATACTTAGTTCGAAAACATAAACATCATATAGGTAACACTTATACTATGTAAAAATTATTAACAGGTATAAGTGTGTTTAATCATGTGCTTATACCTGTATGGAATATATTTAAATATAAATACAGGTCTACCTGTATTTTTTTATAGGTATAAGCTATTAAGAAAGGAGTTTACTATGGATGTTAAAGATATTTTAAAAGATTTAGTTAGTTTTAATACAATAAGAGATCAAGAAAATAAAGAAATAATGGATTATATTGAGAATTATTTAAAAGGATTTGGTTTTACTACAGAAAGAATAGAAAAATGTTTAATAGCTTATAATGACGATAATCCAAATATTGGATTTGTTGGTCATACTGATACGGTTGATTATGGTTCATGGGATGGAGATCCATTTACCTTACAGGAAGATGGTGATAAGTTAATTGGACTAGGTGCATGTGATATGAAAGGTGGTATTGCAGCTATATTAGGTGCAATTAATAAGATTGACTTAAATAAGAATAAGTTAGCTCTATATCTTACTAATGATGAAGAAATAGGTTTTAGTGGAATACATACTATAGCGAACTTAATTAAACCAAATAACTTAATTATTGGTGAACCAACTAATGTAATACCAGTATATGGTACAAAAGGATTACTTGAATATAGTATAGATTTTTATGGAATTAAATGTCACTCATCAACTCCCGATAAAGGAGTAAGTGCCATAATGAATTGTGTTAACTTTATTAATGAATTAAATAATTACTATGAAAATGTCATTAAGAAAGACTTAATTAAGGACTTTGAAGTACCTTATACAACTATTAATTTTGGTATGATAAATGGTGGTGAAACTATTAATTCAGTAGCTGGTAAATGTAATTTAATAATTGATTGTAGAATAGCTAAAAGTGAACATATGGAATTAATAAAAAATAAAATAAATGAAATATTAAGTAAATATGATTCAAAAGCTACTATTACTGAAGAATTATTACCAAGATTAAATTATAGTGATATATCTTTCTTAGAAAATATTTCTTCAAAGAAAGAGACAAAGTGTTATTTAACTGAAGGATCAGTTCTTGATAAAAATACTATTATTCTAGGAGTAGGTCCTGATACATCTCACCAAAAGAATGAATATACATCATATGAATTATTAAAGAAAACTGAATCTTTATATCAAACAATAATTGAATATTATAATAAAAAAGACTAGTTATCTAGTCTTTTGTTTTGCTTTTTTTAAACCAATTAATACCTCATATATTTTAACCATTGCATAAGTATCTAATTCACAATAACGTAATAGTCTTTCTCGAATATATTTTTGTTCATCAATTGATTTCTTAACTAAATCTGCATATGATGTCATAGCTTCACTACCATTATGAATTAAATCTAAGTTTTCATAATTTAAGTCTTCATTATAAGGAAATAAAGCTGGTAATACATGTTTAATTGAATATGATCCATGCATATCTCTAGTATAATAATATCTATTTTTAAATGGAATCATTAAGTCTTTAATATTATCATGTATATTCATTAAATGAAGAGATAAATCTGGATACATCTTAGCTAAGTTTTTAATAACTGTTTTTTCAAATGACATATTATAAGCTAATGTACAAACATTCATTGGAATATCTCTTACTAGTCTTTCAGCTAATTCTCTTCTTGGATCAACTCCTGCTTCCGCTAAATATTCTTTATGACATAATTCATCATTTTCTAAATAATGAAGTGAATATTGAAATGGTACTTGTTCATATGGTTTTGTTCCATTAAAAAGTGGTATTGGACTTTGAAATGTTTCAAAATCAAGAAAATATAATGGATAAGATAAAGTATCTAAAAATTCTTCTATTTTATCATAATCTATTTCATCATCTAAATTATTTAATTCATGTAATATTTGCTGTTTAACTTTCTTATTTACTTTACTTTTTAATAAATCTTCGTAAGTATATATCCCCTTTTTATATAAATTAACTTTATCTTTATTATATAATCCTCTTAATTCAAAAACATTATCTTTTGGTAAATCTTTACTACAGTAAGTAAAGAAAGGACATTTATATGGTTTAAAACAATGATTATCTAAATCAATATCATTTTCTTTACCATTTTCTAAAAATTCATTTATTCTAGTAATATTTCTTTCTACTTCATCTTGCATACTAAATACATCACTAGTTACATCATTAATAGTAAATAATTTATCTAATTCGATATCACCATTTCTTACATAATCACCATTAACTGTTACTACATTAGCTTTTTTAACATTATAACCAAGATGACTTAATACATATACTTGATATGATAAATCAGTTATAAAAACATCTTTAAGTTTTGTTGATCCTTTAACTTCATATATCTCTATATCATTACCATTTTTAATTAAAATATCAACACTACAGAAATTATTATCATAATTAAATGATGCTTCACAAATAACACCATCATGACTTAATGCTTCTTCAGTTTCTTTAATCATATTATTTAAGTTTTTATTATACTTAATTAAAGTATGTTCACCAAACAAGTCTCTTGCTGCTTCGTGAATAGTATTACCATTATCAATTAAAGCGGTATTATCGATAATATCCATTACATCTGGTTTATTCTTTAATAACCATAATAGTTTTTCACATTGAACACCATCACAATAAGTTGTTTTAGATAAACTCATTTATTACCTCCATAATCTCTTTTACCAAAGATTTTAGTACCAATTCTTACAATATCACTACCTATTTCAATTGCTAATTTATAATCACTACTCATACCAATAGATAATAATTCTAATTGATAAATACTTTTTAATTCATTCATTTTAACAAAAGAATCTTTAATTAAATTATCATCTTCTGTATTAGGTGCTATTGCCATTAAACCAAGTAATTTAACATTAGATAGTTTCTTTGTTTCTCTAATTAAATTGTCTAAATCTTTTATACTACAACCAGTTTTACTTACTTCACCTGATATATTAACTTCAATTAGTATATTAACTATCTTATTATTCTTAATAGCTTCTTTATTAATTACATTAGCTAGTTTTATTGAATCAACTGATTCTATCATATAAATATTTCTTTTTATAATATCTTTTACTTTATTAGTTTGTAAATGACCTATCATATGCCATTTAATATCTTTTGGTAATGTATCCATTTTACTAACTAATTCTTGTACATAATTTTCACCAAAATCTCTTATACCAAGATTATATACATCTAGAATTTCTTCATTAGTTTTAGTTTTGGATACTGCTACTAAAGTAGTATTACCTAACTCTTCTTTTAATAAAGTAATTGTCTTTTCTAATTCATTCATAACACACCATAATAATTATATCATAAAAAAGAACTAGATTATCTAGTTCCTATCTTTTACGTTCAATTTTAAATTTATTTTCTTCTAAACATTTTAGACTATAGTTAATTCCATCAACTAATCCAGGTATTAATAATTCTGGTATTACTTTTTGAAGTTCTTCTTTAGCCATATCTACTCTTTTCTCAATTTCATCCAAATATATTGGTTCTCCATTAGCAACTATTTGTTGATCTTGTTTATCAAGTCTTAGTACTTTACCTTTTCCATCATATTTAACAATTATAATTGGTCCAAATTTTTCAAGTTCTGTCATGGCAATTCTCTCTCCCCATATATTATCAACATAATTACGAGATATACTTATTCTAAAATTCTTAGTATATGGGTTATATTGACCATAATAATAGTATTTATCAATGTAATCTTCAGTAGTAATATCTTTTTCAAAACCAATATATCCATCATTATAGAAAGTAAAAGATCTTGTTGAAGAAGAAGTATTAATATTCTTCCATTCTAGTTTTTTAAATTCTACTTCAAATTCTCTTGGTTCTCTTTTAGATTCATAATCATTACTATCTAATAATGTAACTGTTACTAAAGGAGTATTATTTTGCCAAGTTACTCTAAAATTAATACCATGATCTTTATCTTTTAATTTATATTTACCATTATAACGTGCTGCTAATTTATCTATTGATTCTTCTGATTGGCCAATAAAATCTCTAGAATATGCATCACTATACTCTTCTTCCCAAGAAAATCCCTTACTTAATAGACACTCTTCAATTTTTCTTTTTTCTGTTAAAACAGCTTCTATTGCTAATTCTTCTTTCATATTTCCCTCACTTCATAAATTATAACATATTTATTTTAAATAAAAAACAAGCAAGTGCTTGTTTTATATCTTTTTACATTCACTTTTTAATTTTTTATATAAATCATATTGAAAATGTAATTTATTATTTTCATCTAAAGTACCTGTTACATTATAAAGACCTAAATCATTAAACTTATCTAGATATTTTTCAACACCTAAATTTGTATTATCTAAATCAATTGTTCCATATGAACTTGCATAACTTTCAACAATATTTAATTCATCACCATAATCTAGTGTAGCTAATACACCAAAATGAACTTCTCTTTCTTTTTGATTAGGTAACTTACATATTGGAATCCAATGCTTTTCAATTTGACCAGGTTCTTCTCCTTTACATAGTAGAATAGTATTTAATGTATATTGTCCATACCATCCACTACTTTGTGTTCCATATTTAATAGCTTCATCTATATCATAGAAATCTTTATCATCTTCAGAATCCCAATTTCTAGCATATAAATTATAATATCTAATTATTTCATTAGAATTACTTTTTACTTTATAAATATTTTCCATAATTCTCCTTATTTTACATGTTTTTCATTATTTAGAATTGCATCTTCAAGCTTACCAGTGAATGATAAATTACGTATTTCACTAAATGGACCATATCCATATTTTTCAACAAATTCATTTAATAATTCTATCATTCTATCATAATCAGTAGAATGTGCTGTAATTCGCATTGCACGATCACCAAGATGAGTATCTAAATATAAATTATCTACTTGTAAATAATTCTTCATAGCATCAAAATATTCCATAATTACTTCAGGTGTTCTTTCTCTATAAACACCCCATAAAGATTTATCTTTATATTGTGTTAAATCTTCACCAGAAATCTTTGTCTCTGGTAGAATAGCATATCCAATATCACATGAATCAATTGGACCACGTCTTTCATTATAATGATCCAACCAACATACTGCTAAGTTATTTTGGCATGCGTAATCCTTTCCATGTAATAAAACATATTCATATTTATCTTTTGGAACATCAATTACAGGATAACCTATAAAATTCCATTTTCTAGCTTCCTTTACTCCTAAATCGTTTTGAATATAAGCTAATAATTGATAAATAGGTGCTGAATCACCTGACATAAATACATCTTTCATGTCTTTATCTTCCATTTTTTCTCCCCCTTTGTTTAACGAGTTAATATTATACCACAAAATTATCAATTTGTAAAGAAAAATAGCATTTCTGCTATTTCATTTCATAAAATAATTATTGATATATTCACATAAAAACAAGTTTTAGATATATATAGTGGTGCCCTAAGTAAGAATCGAACTTACAATTAAGCCTTACCATGGCTCCGTTATACCATTTAACTAAAAGGGCACAAGTAAATAATAACAAAAATAATAAAAAAATACAA